>Ga0210400_10001311_pt1 | contig 24818 bp, 26 predicted proteins | sample IncBWH26MmetaG_FD_155456 | JGI IMG/M metagenome (GOLD analysis project Ga0210400, IMG submission 155456) | Forest soil microbial communities from Barre Woods Harvard Forest LTER site, Petersham, Massachusetts, United States - Inc-BW-H-26-M | ecosystem: Environmental > Terrestrial > Soil >...
GGGAGGTCTGTTAGACGATGGTGTCACTTGATACGAAGGTGTGATGCCCTCTTTGCTCAGGACAGCTAATATGAACTCTCACATCAGAATGGGAGTCGTCCATGAAACAGGTACAAGTCGGGCAGGGCACCTATGAGATGCCACCACTCGAGGGGATGAGCATCGCCCATTTTCTCACCGTCACCGACATCAAAAGATCGGCGCGCTACTACGAAAAGGTCTTTGGCGCACGCATTCTGAGCCTGGGTGATGGCGACGCGCCCGGATACCTTCAGCTTGCGAATATCTGGATGATTCTGAACGTCGGCGGCGGCCCGACCCCGGATAAGCCGACGGTAACGCTCAGCGTCCCCGATCCGAATCACATCAGCAGCTTCATGAATTTCCGCGTTGCGGATATTCAGGCGTGCTATGAGCTGTGGAAGAGTCGCGGTGCGCAGTTCATTACGGCACCGATCCCCAAGTACGGGGAGACGCGCTGCTACATTCGCGATCCTGATGGGTACATCATAGAAGTGGGACAGAGCAAGGAAGGCGTGACCTATGGCTGAGGCGCGCCGGACCGGCATCAGGGTGAGGGCGAATACCGGGTGAAGACGAAGTCGTTGGCTTTGGCGGGTGCGTGGCAGGGCGCACAGGTCCTGATCACCGCCTGGTTGGCGGGTCGGCCATTCTTGAATTGAGCAAAGCCCCAGCCGCCCGATGCGGGCCATATTTTCGAGTTCTTGACGCTCAACTGGACGTTAATGGGGGCGCCGGCAACAAAGGATTGCGCGCGCCGAAAGACTTTGTTGTTCTCCTCGGATGGCACGAAGCTCCAGGCGAGCCGCGCAATCATGGCGCCGTCCGGGAACGGGAGCCGCCCGGTGCGATAGGCTTTGATCGCTATATCGTTGCCGAGAATCACCCGCAGATCGTTGTTGTTGCCCGCCTCGTGGGCGACAGAAATCACGCCCCAGTCGCGGTATCCCGGGGGCAGTGTAATTCCGAAAACCGGGGAGGGTGTGCCATCGGATGCGGCTGCGAACGCGTGAGCCACGTAGCCCGGCGCGCCTGCCAACCATGCCGCGCAACCCAGGAGGCGAGCAAAGTCCTTCATATCCTCTCCTCAAGCATGTGCCGCTGCGCGGGTCTCGCTCTGCTGACCGTGGTGCTCGAATGACGACAGCCCCGAGGACTTCAGCAGCTCCTGCGCTCGGGCGATCTCCTGGCCATCGCCATGAACCATCAACACGAACTTATTGGCCTTCAATGCGGTTTCATAGCGCAGCACCGAGTCCTTAGGTATCCCAATCGCGGTCAGAGCCCCCGCCAGTGCGCTGATGCCGCCCACCACGACGGCGCCTTGCAGGCCGGTGAACAACATCGCTGCAAGCGGACCCAGCACCACCATGGGGCCCAAGACCGGAACGAACAGCAGCGCGGAACCGAACAGCACCCCCATCAAGCCACCCCAGAATGCTCCGTACTTTCCGTAGATCTTGGCCCGATCGCCGGCATTGAGATATCCGATGACATGTTCTTCAGTCTCATAGTCCTTGCCGACAATCGAGATTTTCTTCATGTCGAAACCGGCGCGCTGCAATGTCTTTACGGCATTCTCCGCCTGGGCGTGCTGGTCATAGAGTGCAACGGCGATATCAGGGTTATTGGCAGCCATGATGAGTTCCTCTCCTGAGTTTGTGGACGTTGCATAGCCTCATGAACTTGGACACACCAAGCAATTGCACCAACGTATCGACGATACTGGCCGATATACCAGTACCAAGGTCTGATTCCTTTCCAACGCCGCTCATCGAATACTGCGGCCACGCTTTTCAAACTTGGAGTAGGAAACGTGAAGATCAGGGCGCTGGCGATTCTTTGCACGCTGTTCGGGAGCCTCTTCGCCGCCACGGCCGAAGGCTCGGTCAGGAGTGTCGTGCTGGTCCATGGTTCGTTCGCCGACGGATCCGGCTGGCAACCGGTCGCAGACATCCTGAGGCGCGACGGGTACAGGGTGGAGGTGGTCCAGGAGCCTTTGACCGGTCTTGAGGCCGATGTCGCGGCCACCCGCCTGGTGCTCGACCGCGCGGGGCCGTGCGTGCTCGTGGGCCATAGCTGGGGCGGGATGATCATCACCGAAGCCGGCGCGCATCCGAATGCGCGCAGCCTGGTTTATGTGAACGCCTTTGAACCGGAGGTGGGCGAGACTGCCGGCGGCCTGCAGGCCAAGACTCCGCCGGCGTCGAACAATGTGGTCTCGGTGGGTGGAGGCTTCGTTCAGGAGAAGGCGGACTCCTTCCGCGCCGATTTCGCCGCCGACGTAAGCCTACCGCGGGTACGTTTCATGGCGATTTCCCAGGCGCCCATCACGGTCGGGAGTTTTTCGGCAAAGACGACTGTCGCAGCCTGGTCTCAGAAGCCCAGTTACGCCGTAGTGTCCCAGCGGGATCGGATGATCAATCCGGATCTTGAGCGTTTCATGGCGGCCCGCGCGAAATCCCAGACCATCGAACTGCGCAGCAGCCATGCCGTCTTCCTTTCACATCCCAAGGAAATCGCCGCACTGATCGAAACTGCGGCGAAGGACGCCAAATAGTCACGCGGTCCTATCGTTGCGGTTGCCCAGATATCCAACACCAATCCGGAGAAAGTCATGTTCAATCGACGCCCTCTGCACTCCCGACGCGCACAGTTCGCCCTGGTCCTTGTCGTCGGCACGGTGATCGCCCTCATCACGGGCGTGGCCGTCTCCGGGCAGGACAAGTACACCGTGAAGGTTCCGGATGGGCTCCCGTTATCCGACTTCAGAGGATACGAAGACTGGCAGGTCGTGGCCGTCAGCCAGACCGAAAGCCTGATCAAGGTCATGGTCGCCAATCCGACGATGATCAAGGCTTACCGCGCAGGTATCCCCGGCAATGGCCGGCCATTTCCCGAGGGCTCGAAGATCGCCAAGATTGAATGGAAGGCCAAGGTCAACAGCGAGGCTCCGTTCTGGGTACGGGTGCCGGATGTTCTGCAGGATGTGTTTCTCATCGAGAAGAACACTCAGAAATATCCGGCCACCAAGGGCTGGGCCTATGCGGCGTTCGACTACGATGCGCCGAGCAACAGTTATTCACCCGACAAGACCGGTACGGTGGCTTGCGGATTTGCGTGCCATACCGCCGTGGCGAAGAAGGACTACATCTTTACTGGATACGGCACGCGCTGATTCCACGGGTCGCAGCAGCTCCCGGGCCGAATCGCCATGGCGAGAATTTTGTCCGTGAACGTTGGCCTGCCGCGGGACATTCAATGGCGGGGGCGCACCGTGCACACGGGGATCTGGAAGGAGGCGGTGCAGGGTCGTTGTCGCGCGCGGCGCTTGAACCTGGACGGTGATGGTCAGGGGGATGTGGCCGGCCACGGCGGGGAGCAGCGCGCGGTGTTTGTCTATCAGATCGAATCCTACCGCCACTGGCAGGAACAGCTCGGGCGGTCTGATTTTGTGCATGGGCAGTTCGGGGAGAACTTCACGATCGAGGGGCTAGCCGACGACGAAGTGTGCATCGGGGACCGCTTTCAGATTGGCAGTGCCCTGTTCGAAGTCACCCAACCGCGCGTGACCTGTTATCGCATCGGCATGCGAATGGACGAGCCGCGGATGCCGGCACTGCTGACCTCGAGCGGCCGACCGGGGTTCTACTTTCGGGTGCTGCAGGAAGGCGAGGTCGGAGCCGGTGACGCCATCGTGAAGGTCGGCGAGGCACAGGAGCGGATGACTGTCACCGAGGTGAACGCTCTGCTCTACCTGCCCGGACACTCGCCCGAGCAACTCAAGCGCGCCTTGCGGATCGAAGCCCTCTCGCCGGGATGGCGCGCATCATTCGGCGCGCTGCTCCAGAGCCATACAGCCGGGAATGCGGGCTTGGTGCCCGAGGCAGCCGCGCATCCGGCTGCGGCCGGCTTCAAGTCCCTCAGAGCGAGCGCCATTGGGCAGGAATCGGCCGATGTTCTCTCGGTGACGCTGCAGCGCGGGGACGGCGAAGTGCTACCCGAGGCCTTACCCGGACAGTACGTTGTCCTGCGACTTCAACCCATCGCCGGCGGCCCGACGCTCTTTCGCAGCTACTCGCTGTCTGGGCCGGTTTCCACGCAGCAGTACCGGATCAGCGTGAAGGTCGAACCTGGCGGTCTGGCGGGCCCGTATTTGCGGGAGCATTTGCGAGTGGGGGCTTCGCTTGACGTGAGCGCGCCGCGCGGCAGCTTCATATTGCAATCGGCGGATCGCCCGGTGATTCTGCTCAGCGCCGGGATCGGCGCGACTCCGGTTCTGGCAATGCTGTACACCCTCGCCGCCCAGCGCTCGACGCGGCAGGTGCTATGGCTCCACGCCGCCCGTGATGGTGCGCACCACCCCTTTGCCACCGAAGTCGCCCAGCTCCTGCTTGCGCTTCCGAATGGGCGTCGTTACATCTGCTACAGCCAGCCGCGCCCCGAAGATGCGGTCGGTAAAGACTTTGACGCCGCGGGGCACTTGTCGGGATCGGCATTCGCGGCGCTCGGCCTTTCGCTCGAGACGGATGTCTATATGTGCGGGCCGATCCGCTTCATGGCCGACATGAAGCTCTTGCTCACCACGCTGGGGATTGCGCCGGGTCGGATTCACAGCGAGATTTTCAATGGCGGCCCGTCCCTGACGCCGGGTCTGGTTGGAAGCCCGCCGCGAGCGCCCCATGTGCCTGCTGCGGATCCGCCCGGCGGCCCGCTGGTCTCCTTCGCGCGCAGCAGCGTCGCGGCTCATTGGAAGGCATCCGCTTACCAGAGCATTCTGGAGTTCGCAGAAGCCTGCGACGTCCCGGTCCGATGGTCCTGCCGAGCCGGGGTCTGCCATAATTGCGAGAGCGGTCTGATCTCCGGAACCGTCCGCTACCGGCCCGAACCCCTGGAGCGACCCGCCGAAGGCAATATTCTGCTCTGCTGCGCGCAGCCGAGCGGCGATGTCGTCCTGGACCTGTAAAAGAAGGAACGTAGCCATGACACTTCAAGCACAAGTGCCGTCGACAGCGCACACGCGTTCACTATTTGAAGCCCTCGACGCACATTGGCAGGCTTCCGCAGCCGGGGACTTTGATGCCGAACACGCCATCTATGACGAGAATGTGATCTGCGACTATCCCCAGTCCGGAGAGCGAATTCTCGGACGGCGCAATCTGCGTGCTTTGCGCAGCCACCATCCGGGGAAGCCCTCCGGTTTCATCATCCGGAGAATGGTTGGCGCCTCGGATCTGTGGGTGACGGAATACACCATCACCTACCAGGGACGGCCGTCCTACACCGTGAGCATCATGGAGTTCGAGAACGGCAAGGTCGTGCACGAGACACAGTACTTTGCGGACCCCTTCGAGCCGCCGTCCTGGCGCCGCCAATGGGTTGAGCAGGCGCCGCTCGCATGAGCTTCCGAACCAAACGTGTGTATGCGGCGCCGGCCTCGGAAGACGGAATCCGTGTCCTTGTTGATCGCCTATGGCCCCGCGGTGTGCGCAAAGAGGACGCCAAACTCGACTACTGGATGAAGGGCGTGGCTCCCAGCACGCCCCTGCGGCAGTGGTTCGGCCACCTGGCGGAGCGATTTCCCGAGTTCAGCCGCAGGTATCGGCGGGAACTGCAAACCAATGCGTCGTTTGATGAATTGCAGAAGCTGGGCTATCGCAAGGTCGTCACATTGTTGTATGGGGCGCGGGATCCTGCGATCAATCATGCGATCGTGCTCCAGTCCGCGCTCCAGGCGCGCGCCAAGGCGAAGCCGCAAACGCCGACGGCAGGCAAAGACCCCGGCCTGACGCCATCACGGATACGATTGCCATCACCGTCAACGGCAAGGAGGATGACGTGAAAGCAGTTCGATTGTACGAATATGGGGGTCCTGAAAACCTGAAGTATGAGGACGGAGTTCCGGACCCGCCGCTGCAGCCCGACGCGGTGCTGATCGAGACCACCGCGACCAGCGTGAACCCCATCGATTGGAAAATTCGCTCGGGCGCGGTGCAGAAGTTCTTTGCACGCAAGCTGCCGATCATCCTCGGTGTGGACGTGAGCGGGGTGGTCAGGGCCGTGGGAGCCCACATCAGCACGTTCAAACCGGGGGACCGCGTGCTGGCCATGGCCGATGCGACGTACGCCGAGCTCGTTGTGGTAGAAGGCGCGAGCCTCACGCATGCGCCCGAGGGGCTGAATCTGGTCGATTCCGCAGCCATCCCGATCATTTCGTTGACGGGTGATCAATTGGTGCGGCTGACGGTCCGGGCACAGCCTGGACAGACAATTCTCGTGACCGGGGCGTTGGGCAATGTCGGGCGGGCCGCCGTTCACACCGCCAATAAGCTCGGGGTCAAGGTGATTGCGGGCGTGCGCGCCCGCGAGTTGGTCGAGGCGCGCACGCTGGGCGTTTCCGATGTAGTGGCAATCGACGATGATGCTGCAATCGCCGCGCTGGCGCCGGTCGATGGCGTTGCCGATACGGTCGGGGGCGAAACAGCCGGGAAGCTATTTGGCAAAGTGAAGAACGGGGGCCACTTCGGGTATACCTCGGTGTTTCCGGACGGCGTGCGGCAGCGTAACGCCACCGTCACGGTGGCTCAGGTATGGGCACGGGCCGATGCGACGAAAGTCCGCGAGTTTGCCGAGGACTTTCGTGACGGAAAGTTCCGCTTGCCGATCGGTCGCCGGATGGCGCTGCGTGATGCCGGCGAAGCCCATGCATTGGCACAAAGAGGCGGCTCGGGCAAGATCGTATTGGTGTGCCACTGATCCACCCGCGCCGGCCGCGGGCGACTAGGCAGAACCTGGAGACCGGACCGGTGCGGTGGGCTGGCGGCGCTGCGAGGCGCCCAGGCTAGCGGGTAAATCCGGGCACAGAAAAGAAGTCACTCGTGCCGCCGCGCGGGCGGTTCGCAGCGCACTCCACCCGCACCCCGTCACCCGCAGCGCGCGCTGGGGCAGGGCGGGTGGATACCAGAGGCGAGACCGAAGTATCGCTTTGGGCAGGCCATTCGGAATGCTGATCCGCACGCCACCGTCACCCGGCTGTCCGGCTGCTGAGAGGACGTGTTCAACCAGTCTTGAAGCCAGTCCCGGCCATACCAAACAGATGTGCGCCGCCAAGGTACGCGCGTAGCTGCAGGTCACGCGGGAGGCCACCAGCGCGCCCTCGGCGCGCAGATACTGGGCGATCCAGGGAAGAGGGCGCCGGGCGACCCCGAGCAGCGGCTGGAGAAACTCCCGCTGCCCTTTGGGCGGCACCAGGTAGTCCTCATCGATACCATCCTCAAGATCCTGCATCCCCAAGCTGATGACCCCTTCGGGAACCGTGGGCAGCAAGGCGACGGCTCGATCGATCGCCTCGGTCAGGATGGACTCGTGGCTGACAAAGCAGCGTCCGGGCAGCAGGGTCACGATGCTATCCGGCGCCTTGTAGGCAATCGCCAGTATTGCAGCAGCGGTCGTCAGCCATGACATTCCGGGCTGCGTGCTGACGAAGCGATGCTCCGGCCGAATGAACCACAGCGCAGACTCCCAATGGACGCGATAGGCCTCCTGGGTGGTTACGAGCACCTGTGAGACCGGGGCGATCTGCAGCGCGCGGCGCAGCGCTTCCTGGAAAAGGGGTCGTCTGCCATTCAGCCGGCCATACTGCACCGGAGTCACCTGGCCATCGGCCGAGGGTGGCAGAGCCGACTCATAGCCGTGATCGTCGGCGACCACGATGGTCCAAGGCGCACTCGATGTGCGAGTGAGGGTGCTCATGGCCAGTCTTCCCCACCACTGCGCGGATCGTTGGCGGGATCGGCGTATTCCAGACCCAGGGGGCCGATGGCGCTGACCTGGGTAATGTATTCGCCCGATTTCGCCCAGTGAAAATGCGCCTGATTGCCGGGCAGAACAATCACGCTGCCGGGCGGGTGGGCGACGAGCTTGCTCTCATCGAACTCGGTACCCAGTCCGATGTAGAACACGCCGGAAATCACCGTGTAGATGCGGTCCTCCGGGTGGCGGTGCGGTTGCATCCTGGTGCCGTCCGGCAACTTGACCCGAATCAAATAGGGCCCGGGTTGAGTCGGATCACCAACCAGCACCGCGAGTCTCGCGGCCGGCGGAAACGACGAGAAGGGTTTCCAGAGCACATCCTCGGCATGAATGACATGAAAACGCCCCTGATCCGGTTGATGTGCCGGCAGGGCCGTGACAGATCGGTTGCGCTTGTGCTGGGTGGACATCGACGACTCCCTCGGGCCCCTTTGCGGGGGACCCATTCAACGGCGCGGCTACCGCGGGATAGGAACACCGCCGCCTTCTCTACAATCACAGCACAAGTCAAAACGCGTCTCCATCAGCCAAAGGTATTGGCGCCACGGCGAAACGTAGACCAAGGTATCGCCGATACCATTGCATCGGGAAATGGTATCGACGTCGCAGGAGTGTCCCGCTATAGATGTCTCAGAGAATGGATTGTGTGAGCGCTAAGGGAGAACACCGTGAGAACCCAGCACAGTGACATCAAGACCACCGGCAGCGCGCACTCGCGTGCGCTGGTCATCCTGACACCGAGCGCGCGAATGCGATTGGTACCAGCGAATCCCAAGGCGGCTTTGAGGCAGAGCGCGTGGGGTTTGCAATATGGGAGTGAACGGCGCGTGCAGCGCGCAGCTGCCACCCCCGCCATTGACAGATTCAGATTCCCCGGGCGATTGGCGATGGCAGTGGGAGAGGTTATGGAGATCCTGATCGCGACTTCCGGCACGCTGGTGGTGGTGCTAATCCTGCTTGCCATGGCGATGATGGTGCGTGCCATTCGGACTCTGTTGCACCGGTGATTCGGGGGAGCTACCCGAACCAATACCATCGTGCAATCGCACGCAGGGGCGGCTCGGGCTCTGATTGCTGAGCTCGCGGCCGTTGTCGAACCAGCTGGAGAATGCAATGAGTCGACCCAACACCTGTGATCGGCGTGAATTTCTGGGCCGGGGAGCGGTGGCGATTGCCGCGACGCAGCTTGGAGTATGGGGCGGAGGTGCGCCCGCCCTCGCAACGGGGGCAACCCGGACCATCTCATCCATACGTCCGGGTCTACAGGCCACTTTCGCCTCATTCAAGCAGGTAGACGCCGGAGCGCTGAGTATCGGCTACGCCGAGGACGGTCCTGCCGAAGGCCCGGCGGTCATTCTGCTGCATGGGTGGCCCTATGATGTCCACAGCTATGTAGATGTGGCGCCGGCACTGGCCGCTGCCGGGTATCGGGTGATCGTCCCATATTCGCGCGGCTTCGGCACGACCCGCTTTCTATCGAACAGCGCGATGCGCAATGCGCAGCAGTCGGCGGTTGCTCAGGATGTCGTGGCATTGATGGACGCACTGAAAATCAAGTCTGCCATTTTCGGTGGCTATGACTGGGGCGCGCGCACCGCCGCCATCGTGGCCGCACTCTGGCCTGAGCGTTGCAAGGCACTGGTGGCGGTGAGCGGTTATCTCATCACGAATCTGCAGGCCAACACCCGCCCGTTGTCCCCGGGTGCCGAATTGGGATGGTGGTATCAGTACTATTTCGCCATCGAACGGGGTCGGTGGGGGTACGCGGAGAATCGGCGGGACTTCGCCCGCCTGATCTGGAAAAACAGCTCACCGAAATGGGATTTCGATGAGGCGACTTTTCAGCGCACCGCGGCGGCCTTCGATAACGAGGATCACGTGCCGATCGTGATCCACAACTATCGGTGGCGCTTGAGCCTCGAGCAGGGTGAGCCGGAATACGATCACCTGGAAGCGAAGCTCAATGAGGCGCCCGCGATTGCGCTCCCGACGATCACGCTCGCGAGTGATTTCGACGGCGCGGCGGCCTCAGGGCAGAGTTACCGGGGGAAATTCACCGGCCCCTACAGCCATAGAATTCTGCCGGGAATCGGTCACAACCTGCCGCAAGAGGCTCCGGGGGAATTCGCCCAGGCGATTGTCGACGTCGACGGATTCTGACCGTCGGTGGCGGTGGGATGGGGCGACTGGCCTCAAGGATCGGTAGCGAGCCGCACGCGCAGGCCGCCGTCTGGGAGCTCGATGAGCCAATCCTGCTCGAATGTGATGAGTGAAATCACCACTCCGTTCGCATTCTTGAGGCGCACCTCGGCGGCGCGTCCCGTCCGCGACGCCGCGCCGTCGCAGGGCAGGTAGACCCCGCTGAAGTCCCGCAGTCGGTCGAGGCCTACGACCGTTCCGGTTCCCGACAGTCGCTCGTTCCGGCAATGCCGCAGGGGCAGGCCGGAGAAGTAGAAGCGATGGGGCTCGCCTTCGTGTATGAACTCCCCGTCCCCCAGCACATAACCGGCGCGCGCCGGTGCCGTCCATCCCTCCAGCCACACCGGACAATTCCGGGACGGCGTGTAACCGGTCCATTCGCGAGTCGCCGCGCCGAATGTTGCAGCGAAGTCCAAGACATCGCCGGAGAGCAACTGGTTGAGCTTGTCCATGGTTCGCTGCCTCGATGATCCTTGCTGGCACCATTATCCAACGCTAATGAGTGCGCCTGACCATCGTACCTTGGTATCGAAATGCGCCTTGTGGTGCATCCAGCAGGCGCACTCATCAATACCATCGTCCAATGGCTGCGATCATCGTCACCGCTAAAAAATAGCGCCATTCGAGGTGCATATGGGGAGCGGGAGCATGAGAGCGGTGAATGCAACGTTTGTGATGGAATCACAATCACGTCTGTGGGGTCTGATTCGACAGGCGGTGAGCGTCCTGGAGCGAGACCGCCCGGAGGCATGGCGATGTCTGCGGGACGCCTTCACGCTGCTCGGTCAGCAGTCATCGGCGCAACCGATCGCAGGCTACCCCGTGCGGCCCATTCAGCCCGGCGCTCTTGCGAGCTGGCAGGCCCGGCGGGTGACCGAGTACATCGAGCAGCACCTCGGCGCGAAGCTCACGACCGAGGATATCGCCGCGGCGATCGGTTTGAGCAAGAGTCACTTCTCCAGGGCATTCAAAAGCACCCTCGGCAGCTCGCCCATGGCCTATGTTGCCGCGCGCCGCGTTGAACGTGCCAAGCAGATGATGCTCACTTCTGCCGAGAGTCTTGCCGATGTCGCGCTGGATTGCGGGTTCGCGGACCAGTCGCACCTGAATCGACAGTTTCGCCGCGCCGTGGGGGTAACGCCGGGTCGTTGGCGGCGATCCTCGGCAAGCGCACCGGGCGCTTGGGGCGGCGCGGCAGGCTAGCGCCGCGATCACCATGATTTCCCTTCGCCAGTCTCTCATGGCGCTGACGCTGGCCCTGTCGGGCTGTGTCACGCCGCCAAGACTCGAACCCGGGCCGCGGATTGTCGCGTCGGCAGATCTCGGCCTTTCACCGCAAGTTCCAGCGCCGGCCCAGGCGCAGGCGTGGTGGAGCGCGTTCGGTGATCCTCAGCTTGATCACCTGATGGAGCAGGCGCTGGCCGACAACCCCAGTCTGGAGCAGGCGCTGGCGCGGGTGCGTGAGGCGCAGTCCCTCACCGACGTGGCGCGGGCGGGTCTGGCGCCCTCCGTTTCCTTCGACGGCCAGGAGACCCGCAGGCGCCTGAGCGGTCATGACCCGATTCCGAAGCCCTTTCCGGGCACCACGCAGTGGCAGGGCAGCGTGGGTGTGAATCTATCCTGGAACATCGACTTCTGGGGTCGGCAGGCGGCATTGCTGAATGAAGCGCAGGCCCAAACTACTGCCGCGACCCTGAGCGTGGCGAGCGCACGACTGGCGTTGAGCGGCGCGGTCGCGCAGACCTACATCGACCTGTATCGCAATGATGTTCTGGCCGATGTGGCGGAACGAAGCGCGGCGCAGCTCCAGCGCATCCTCGAGATCACCCGCGCCCGAGTGAGTTCGGGCCTGGATACCAACGTGGAGCTGCGGGAAGCCTCCGGGGCCGTGCCTGAGGCGCAGGTGCAGTGGTTGCAGGCCCGGGCGGCGGCCGAGCTGGATACGCACCAACTCGCGGCGCTGTCGGGTCGGGGCGCGGTGGCGTACGTGCAGGTGCAGCGCCCCAGGCTGGATCCTGCCGCCATACTGCCGTTGCCTGCGGCGCTGCCGGCCGACCTGCTGGGTCATCGCCCGGACGTACTCGCGGCCCGCAGCCGGATCGAAGCTTCTCGCGCGGGCCAGCAGGCCGCCAAGGCGACGTTCTATCCGAACCTTAACCTGGCGGCCTTCGCGGGCACCAGTTCCATCGGCGTGCTGGGCAATTTGCTTCAAGGCGCCTCAGCCTCGGATGGCGCCGGGGCGGCGATTCATCTGCCGTTGTTTGACGCGGGGCGGCTTCGAGCGCAATACCGCGGCAGCGCAGCCCGGAGCGATGAGGCGGTGGCGGCGTACGACCAGTCCGTGCTGCAGGCGGTCCGCGAGACTTCCGATCAGCTCAGTGAGGTCGCGGCGCTGGCGGCCCAGATCACGCAGCAGCAGCGCTCCTTGGACGATGCGGAGGTCGCGTACCGACTGGCCGAGGAGCGTTACCGGGCCGGAGTTTCCAGCTACCTCACCGTGCTCAACACCGAAACCGCCGTTCTCAGCGCACGGCGTGAACGCGTCGAGTTGGTATGCAGGCAGGCGATCGCCCGCGTCGATTTGCTGCTGGCGGTGGGCGGCAGCTTCGTTCCGCAGGCGCCTTGAGCCTTTCTTGCCCCGACATTCTTCCGGAGAACGCCATGAGCGACGAAGCCACATCGACAGCGCCCCCGGAGGCCGATGCAGCGGCGCTGCCAAACAAGCGCCGGCGAGGCCTGATCCTGCTTGCCCTAGCGGCGGTACTGGCCGGGATGGGGTACGGAGGCTATTGGTTCGCGGTGGCGCGTCACTATGAGAGTACCGACGACGCCTACGTCGACGGCGACCTGGTGCAGATCACCAGCGAAGTGCCGGGCACGGTGATGGCGCTCGCGGCCGATGACACGCAGGGCGTGCGCGGCGGCCAGACGCTGCTGGAGCTTGATCCAGCCGACGCGCAGGTGGCCATGAGCAACGCGGAGGCGCGACTGGCCGACGCGGTGCGTGAAGTGCGCACGCTGTTCGCAACCGCCGGGCAGCTGCGCGCGCAAATTGCTGACCGCAAAATCGCGCTCGGCCGGGCGCAGGCTGACTATCAGCGCCGTTCCAGCCTGCTGCAGGACGGCGCAGTGTCCGCGGAGGAACTATCGCACGCGCAAGAGAATGTCGCCCAGATCCAGGCGGACCTGACCGAGGCGCGCGAGCAGCTTCAGGCGACGACAGCGCAGATTGACCGCACTTCGGTGGGGACGCATCCGCGGGTCCTGGCGGCCGAGGCCGCCGTGCGCGATGCCGCGCTGGCGCTGCGCCGCACGCACATTGTTGCGCCGGTGTCCGGGGTGGTGGCGCGCCGCTCGGTTCAGATTGGCCAGCGGGTGGCAGCCGGTACGCCGCTGATGGCGGTCGTGCCGCTGGAGGATGTCTGGGTCGATGCCAACTTCAAGGAGGTTCAGCTCGCGGACATGCGCGTCGGCCAACCCGTGGAGGTGAATACGGACGTATACGGCCGCCGGGTCAAGTACCGCGGCAAGCTCGTGGGACTGTCCGCCGGCAGCGGCAGTGCCTTTGCGCTGCTGCCGTCACAGAATGCGTCCGGCAACTGGATCAAGATCGTGCAGCGCGTCCCGGTGCGCATTCTGCTCGATCCGCAGCAACTGGCGAGCTACCCGTTGCGGGTAGGCTTATCGACCAGCGTGACGGTGAACATCCGCGATACCTCCGGGGGGTTGATCGCCTCGAGCGTGCGCAGTCAGCCGTTTCCCGTGCGCCCCAGCCTGGGAGAGGACCCCGCGCTGGACGTGCGTATCGCACAGATTCTCGCCGCCAATGATCGCCCCGATCCGCACACCAACAGCGTCGCGGCCCGTCAGTAGTGGGGCATGATGAGCGCGGTCACGACTCGGAGCGATCATTCCGCGCCGCTCGGTGGCGGCGCGCGCCATATCACGCTCTTGGCCCTGGCGCTGGCGACCTTCATGCAGGTCCTGGACACCACCATCGCCAATGTGTCGATCCCCACGATCGCCGGCAACCTTGGGGTCTCGCCCGATCAGGGCACCTGGGTCATCACCTCCTTCGCCGTGGCCAATGGTGTATCGGTGCCGCTGACGGGGTGGCTGATGCAGCGTTTCGGGGTCGTGCGCACCTTTGTGCTGTCGATCCTGCTGTTCACGGTGGCCTCGTTCCTGTGTGGGATCGCGTGGAACCTCACGGTGCTGCTCGTGTTCCGGGTCCTGCAGGGGGCCGTGTCCGGCCCGATGATTCCCGGCTCGCAGGCGCTGCTGCTATCGCTGTTTCCGACGCAGAAGAAGGGGACGGCGCTGGCGATCTGGTCGATGACGACGTTGGTCGCGCCGATCTGCGGTCCGATTCTGGGGGGCTACATTTCCGACAATTATCCTTGGGAGTGGATCTTTCTGATCAATGTACCGGTGGGCCTGTTCTGCGCGCTGATCTGCCGTCGCTTCCTGCGCAGCTACGAGACGCCGACCCGCAATCTGCCGATCGACCGAGTGGGCCTCGCGCTGCTGTGCGTGTGGGTCGGGGCGCTGCAGATTATCTTGGATCAGGGCAAGGATCTGGACTGGTTCTCCAATCCCCTCATCGTCACACTCGCCGTCGCGATGGTGCTGGGCCTGGGCGCATGGATCATCTGGGAGTTGACCGAGAAGCATCCCATCGTCGATCTGACCCTGTTCAAGTCGCGCAGCTTCACCTTGAGTACGCTGGCGCTGTGCCTGGGATATGCGGTGTTCTTCGGGAATGTCGTACTGATGCCGTTGTGGCAGCAGACTCAACTGGGCTACACGGCCACGTGGGCCGGCCTGGTGGCGGCGCCCAGCGGTGTGACGGCCGTCGTGGTTGCGCCCTTCGTCGGACGCTACATCGGCAAGTACGATCCGCGCGGATTTGCCACTGCCTCCTTCGTGATTTTCGCCATCTCCTACTTCATGCGCGCGGCCTATCCGCCGGATGCGAGCTTCTGGGTGTTCGTGATGCCGCTACTCGTGCAGGGCATGGCGATGGGCATGTTCTTCGTCGCGCTGTTCACGATGTCGCTGGATCGGCTGCCGCCCGGGCGCGTGCCGGCGGCTTCCGGACTCAGCAACTTCCTACGCATCACCAGCGGTAGTTTCGCAACATCACTGACCACCACCTTCTGGGACCGGCGAGAGGCACTGCATCAGTCGCGACTGGTGGAGTCGCTGTCCGCGTACGATCCCAACTTCGCCGGCGTGCTCGCGCAACTTCATGCCCAGGGCTTCGCCGGGCTGGCTGCGCCCGCGGCGGTGCTGCGGCAGGTCGTCGGTCAGGGTTATCTGCTGTCCAGCCTGGATATCTTCTATTTCTCCGGCTGGCTGGCGATCTTAGTGGTGCCGCTGTGCTGGCTGGTGCGCCGGCCACTGGGCGGTGCTGCGGTCGTAGCGGCCGAATAAAGGGGAGGCTGCATATGCGCCTGAGCAAGACGACCTATTATGCGGACTTTGTGATCTACGCGGTGCTGGTGGCGACGGTCTGTTTGACCGCCATTTGGCGCGACGGGCCTCATGCGATGGCGATCTGGCTGCAGCTGGCGCTGATAGGCGTTCTGTCCTGGACCCTGCTCGAATACATTTTGCACCGTTTTGTGCTGCACCGGATCCCGGTTTTCGCGTTCATGCATGATGCCCATCATCAGGTGCCGCTGGCATTCGTCGGCACGCCGACCTGGCTGAGTCTGGCGGTTATCGGCGGGTGCGTGTTTCTGCCGGCGTGGGCGTTGGGTTCCTTGAATCCCGCGAGTGGCCTCACGGTGGGTGTGATGGCCGGCTTCCTCTGGTATGGCATCGTTCACCATGCCATTCATTACCGCAGCCCACGAAGCATCGCCAGGCGGCTGCTGGAGGTGTCGCGCCGGCATGCTCGGCATCATTATTCGCCGCAGCCGGGCAATTTCGGCGTCACGACGGCCTTCTGGGATCGCATCTTTGGTACAGCACTTAGTGCCGCTGCGAATCGGCAGGTTCGGGCCGAGTCACCGGCCACCGATCGGCCGGCTTTAGGTGGCCGCAGTCGGAGCTAAAACGTGCACGCTCGGTACAAGCCGCGGGCCGAAAGAATAGCCAATCTGGCGGCACTTCCACAAGGAGAGCGCTATGGCTAAGCGAAATCGTGATCTTGAAATGTATGCGGTCGTCGATCCGCGCGTCGCGTTGCTGAATGATCTGCACTGGGCGCGCTGTCCGGTTCCCACATCCCAGCCCATACCTGATCGCCTCCCGGGCAGGGCCCGCCGCCTGGCCCAGTGGCCGACCTGGCAGATGGATCGCTCCTGGCCGCAGCGCTCGCCTGCGCGGCTGACCGTTGAATGCGTATCGGTCGGCGCGGCGCGGCGCGGAGGTCTTCCGTGGACATTGGGCGCCGCGGGCTTTCTGGCGCTGGGCGTTGCCGCCGCAGGGCTACTCGCCGTCGGTATTGAGAGAGGCCTGTTGTAATTTCTTCCCTGCCTTCCTGGAGTAGACGATGACTACGAAGCATTCACCCGAGGACAGTCCCACGGTGCAGCCATTTGGTGCATTGGCGCCCGTTCGCATCGGCTTGTCGGATTCCGTCCGCCACCACGGCGTGTTGGCGCTCAACAGGCTGTTGGCACATACCACGGCGCTGCGCGATCTGTACAAGAAGGCGCATTGGCAGACCTCCGGCGCGACCTTCTACGAGCTGCACCTGCTGTTCGACAAGCATTATGAGGAGCAGGCCGAGCTCATGGATACCCTGGCGGAGCGGGTCCAGACCCTGGGCGGTCTGGCGCTGGCACTGCCACAGGACATCGCTGAGGAAACGCGTCTGGTGCGGGCGCCGCGCGGCCGTGAGGATCCCGTGCACCAGCTCGGGCGCCTGGTGGAGGCCCACGAAGTCATTCTGCTGGACGCGCGACCGTTGGCCCGGCGCGCCAATGACGACGGGGACGAGGGAACCAACGACCTGATCGTGAGCCAGGTCGTGCGGCTCAATGAGCTGCAGAGCTGGTTCGTGGGGGAGCACCTGGCCTCGTACCGCACGAAGCGCTAGCCGGACGCGGGGAGGCGATGCATGCGATCTGACATCGTGCCGGGCGGGGTGTTTCCGGACTATGAACTGCCCGACCAGACCGGTCAGCTGCGCTGGCTGAGCGTGTTGCAGGGGGAGGATCCGTTGATCCTCACGTTGGCACGGGGCCATTATTGCCCCAAGGAGCACCAGCAGCATCTGGAGCTTGCCGCGTCCTATCCGAAGATCGCCGTGGCCTACACCCAAATCGTCACGATCACCACCGACGAGCACCACACGCTGCAGGAATTCCGCGCATCAGTTGGCGCCCAATGGACCTTTCTGTCCGATCCCGGGCGGACGGTTCAGGAGGATCTGGGGATCCAGGAGTACACCGACCCGGAGCATGATCCGATGATTCCATATACGCTCGTGCTCAAGCCGGGGCTGGTGGTTCATAGCCTATACAATGGCTACTGGTTCTGGGGCCGCCCGTCACTCGCCGATCTGTGGCAGGACCTGCGGGTCGTGACCCGGGAAATTCGTCCGGATTGGGATCTGAGTGCCCCGGGACTGCGGGCGGCTTGGGACAGGGGAGAGCGCTCGCGATTCCATGGGTGGAATAAGTGAAGCACGGCATTAGCCGGTGGCAGGCCATCCCGGTGAGGGCAAGGCGTCCTTGCCCCGTGGCCCGGTTTTCAATTGATACTTTAGTATTAGCGCACCCTGCCGCGGACTGGCGCATTCTCGGCGGGGGTCACGAGAGAGTTGCACAATGTATAAGTATTCCATGCGCCCAATTGGGGCGGCACGGGCCCTCCGGTCGATCGAGAACCCCACTCGGCGCTTTACAGGCGGCCGGTCGGGGAATGCGTGACCCGTGGCGAGCTCGTGGGTATCGGTGGTCGACGATGACGAGTCAGTTAGGGAGTCGCTTCCGGATCTGCTGAGGGAATTGGGCTTCTCGGCGCGGGCCTTTGCATCAGCGGCCGAGTTCCTGTCATCCGGCGCCCTCGATCAGACCCGGTGTCTGATTTTGGATGTTGCGATGCCGGGCATGACAGGCCCAGAATTGCAGCGTGAACTGCTGCGGCAGGGACGGAAAGTGCCCATCATTTTCATCACCGCCCAGGGCGACGATAAGGTTCGTTCTGCCGTGCTGGCAAAGGGCGCGGTGGCGTATCTGCTGAAGCCGTTTACTGAGGCGGAGCTGCGTGGCGCGCTCGCTTCGGCAATGGGTGCTGTGCGCTAGTGTAGGTGTTCCAGTCTGCAAGGATCGGGGAGAGCGCTATGAATGCTGACAGGAGCCAGGGTGGCAGCGCGATTGGGCCGCCCGAGCCCAGGCCCGTCGTCTACGTCGTTGACGATGACGTGTCATTGCGGGAATCCCTGCAGGCCATCGTGGCTGAATCGGGTTTTCATCCGGAGGTCTTCGCCTCTGCCCAGGAGTTCTTGCGCCACTCGCGGCAACCCCTTCCGGGCTGCCTCATCCTGGATGTGAGCCTGCCGGACTTGAATGGACTGGAAGTGCAGCGGCTAATGGGCACGGACCAAACGGCCCTGCCGATCGTGTTCATCACGGGTCATGGCGACATCCCCATGAGCGTTCAGGCCATGAAGGCGGGCGCAACCGAATTCCTGACCAAACCGTTCAGCCCGCAAGCGTTGCTGGCTGCAGTGGTCAGTGCCATCGAGCGCAGTCGGGCGAGCCTGCTCGAACAGCGCATCCTGCAGTCGCTGAAGGATCGTCAGGAGACCCTAAGTCGTCGCGAACGGGATGTGATGGCCCTGGTGACCCGGGGGCAGCTCAACAAGCAAGTGGCCGCGACACTCGGCATCAGTGAGATCACCGTGAAGGCGCATCGCGGCAAGGTGATGCGGAAAATGAAGGCGCGAACGCTCGCTGATCTATTGACGATGGCGGCGAGACTGAGGGAAGGGTCCGAAGGGGCCCCTTAGTCGTGAAGTGAGGGGCCCGGGGCTACGCCAACCGTCCCAAATGCATTCCGACGCCGGGATTGCTGCGAAGCCGCAAGCAGCGCGCGAGACCCTCCGTCCCCATTGGGTCCTGGTCACCACGATCCTCGCGTCCAGTCTTTCCTTCGTCGACGGATCCGTGGTCAATGTCGGCCTGCCGGCCCTCGGCGCGACGTTCCATGCCACCGCCGGTGATCTGCAATGGGTCATCAACGCCTACCTTTTGCCCTTGAGCGCGCTGCTGCTGCTAGGCGGCGCGGCGGGAGATCGCTACGGGCAGGCGCGCCTGCTGGTGGTGGGCACTTCGATGTTCGGGGCGGCTTCGATCGGCTGTGCGCTCGCGCCGAGCCTGAAGGGATTGCTCATCGGGCGGGCGCTGCAGGGCATCGGCGCGGCGTTGCTCATGCCGAACAGTCTGGCCATTCTCGGCGTGCGTTTTTCAGGCGAAGCCCGCGGACGTGCGATCGGCATCTGGGCCGCGGTGGGGGCCGCGATGGGCGCCTTCGGGCCGTTGCTGGGCGGTGGGCTGATCGATACCGTCGGATGGCGCTTTATCTTCCTCATCAATGTACCCCTTGCCATCGCGGCCATCGCGTTGGCCCTGGTCTTTGTCGAGGACGTACCCCGCGAAGATAGAGCGCCGGCCTTGGACCTGTCGGGCGGTGTGCTTGCGACCGGTTCCCTGGGCGCGCTCACCTGGGCATTGACCCTGGGTTCGGGCCATGCCGGGTGGACGCCGCAGGCCCTCCTGCTACTGGTTGGCGGCGCTGCCCTGATGATGGGGTTTCTTTGGGTTGAAAGATCCAAGGAGGCGCTCGCCATGATGCCGCTTGCCTTGTTCGGCTCTTCCAGTTTCATAGGGCTGACGGTCTTCACGCTGCTGCTGTATGGCGCGCTGGGTGCGCTGTTCGTTCTGGTGCCCTACGTGCTCATTCAGGCGGCCCGATATTCCGGAGCGGAAGCGGGCGCCGCCCTGTTTCCATTCGCCCTGGTAGTGGGCCTGGCCTCGCCCCTGATGGGGGCCGTGGCGGGAAGGCTTGGACCGCGCGCGCCCCTGACGATCGGGCCCCTGGTGGTGGCAGGCGGATTTTTCCTACTCCTCAGAATCGGACCGCAGGCGGATTATTGGACGAGGGTCTTGCCCGCGATGCTGGCGATTGCGCTGGGCATGGCCGGCGCGGTCGCCCCCCTCACCACGGCTGTTCTGGCATCCGTGGATAGTCGCCACACCGGATCTGCTTCCGGCCTGAACAGTGCGGTCGCGCGGGCCGGAGGCATGGTGGCAACGGCGCTACTCGGGGGTGTCCTGGGCGCCTCAGGTCCGGCGCTGCTGAGCGGGTTCCATACCGCCGCGGTCGTATGTGCGCTGGCGGCCGTCGCGGCTGCCGCCAGCGCCTTTTTCCTGCTCACAGCGCCGCCGCCTCCAATATGAACCTGGAGGATGATTTTGGGCCATAGCCGGTAAAGGTCTCCGAAGGGGTGAGGGCTAGTGAAGATAGGTCGAGTTCACATAGTCGTTTGCCTTACTGGCCATATGGCAGGCGAAACATTGTTTCGCCGGGTCGTTCACGACCGGCTTGGTGGGATCCCCGCCTAGCCACGCCTGGAATCCCCAGCCACCCGTCGAGGCGTATTTCTTGGAATCCTTGACCATCACGGTCAGGAATTTACGGCCACCCTGATGGTAAACACCGTCATTCAGCGAAAACTCGCGGACATCGTCAGCGAATATCGTGCCGTCCGGGAATGCCATCGCGCCGCCGCGCTTCAAGCGCCCAAAGCCAATGCGGTTCAGGTAAACAAGATGTACGCCGGTGATGAGTCCGGTATTGTTGGGCTCCTTCGTCACCAACATGGAATTTGCCAGGTACTCATGCTGGAAATCCGTTGGTATCTCGACACCACCTTCGGTGCCCGCGAACGGCGCCCTGCCGGTCAGGAGGGTGGCTAGAAGCGCTGCCGTTATGAATAAGCGCAGGCCTGAATCATTGAAACTTCTCATGACTTCTCCTTTCCTTCGTACGGCTATTGCCCGTCTGTAACGTGCGCATCCCCCGGCGGTCTTGTCGATTGCACCAAGGTACCGCTTTGGCGAATGGCGCCGCCCCTCCCGCGCTGGGCCGCAATCCCCGCTTCATTTGCTTGCGGGCAGGTTCAAGTGAAAAGTCGCTCCGCGCTCTGGAGAACTGCCTGCCCAGATGCGTCCGCCATGAGACTCAATGATCGACCGGCTGATACGAAGCCCCATGCCGGTACCGTGCGGTTTGGTCGTGAAGAACGGGTCGAAAATCTCCTCGGCCAAGTCAGGTGGAAACCCAATGCCGGTGTCACTCACGGTAACGAGAACCTGCCCGTTTTCACCCCGACGTGACTCAATGACCAAGTCGCGTATTCCTTCCACATCCTTCATCGCGTCTACACTGTTGAGAATCAGATTCATCGTGACCTGCTGCAACTGCACCCGATCGCCGATGATATGAGGCAGATCGGCTGCCAATTCCGTCCGGATTGAAATGTGATATCGCTCCGCCTCGACGCGCAGCAGGGCAGTGGTTTCTTGGATGATTTCATTCAAATCGAGAACTTCCCGATTCAAAGCAGCCTTCTCGAATTGCGAGCGGATTCTGCGGATTATGTCTGCGGCTCGCTCAGCATCGCGTTGAATCCTTGTCACAGCAGCGCGCGCCCCGTCGATATCCGGCTTTTCGTACTCGAGTTTTCGCAGCCCGACGTTCGCGTTAGTGATAACGCCGGTGACCGGTTGACTGACCTCATGAGCCAGGGACGCCGCCAGCTCTCCCATGGTTGTCACCCGGTTGATGCGCGCGAGATCACCTTGTGCTTGGCGTAACGCCGCTTCGGCGCGCTTTCTATCATCGATATCTGTCAAAAGGACATGCCATCGGGCGATCTGCCCCTGTCGGTCGCGGAGTGCGAGCCAGCACACGTTGAACCAGCGGTACGCGCCGTCGAAACGACGAATTCTTATTTCGTACTCAAGTCGTGCTCCGGTGACGAAAGATCGCTCAAGCGCCAGGAGGTACCCAGGGCAATCGTCAGGGTGAAGGGTGCCGTCTACGGCCCATTGACCCAACTCCTCCTGTGGCCTCCCGCAATAGTCCAAACACGGCTGATTGACCCGTTCGAGCTCGCCGGTCGGGCTCAAGGCTGCAATCAGGCCGGGAATGCTATCCAGGATCAAAGCAGATTCGTGCGCACTTTCGCGCAGCGCTTCCTCGGCGCGCTTCTGATCATCGATGTCGGTGATCAGTGCGTGCCAGCGAACAATGTCTCCGTTTCTATCGCGAAGTGGAGAACCTCTGTCTTGGAACCAGCGATAGACACCGTCGGCCCGCCTGAAACGCGCCGCGAAGTCAAAAGGACGCCCGGTGGTGAGCGCTTGGGTAACGGCTTCAATGACGCCGGGCAGATCCTCAGGATGAATCGTGTCGCTTGTTCCCCACTCCCTGAGTTCCTCCAAAGTCCGACCGAAGAATTCCAAGGCCTGGTGACTGACCATTTCAACATTCCCCGTGGGCGACAATATCGCCACGAGGCCGGGGATGCTGTCCACGGTCAGGCGAGCTGCATGCTCGCTTTCGCGCATCTTCTCCTCAGAGCGCTTTTGGTCGTCGATATCCGTTGCCGTGCCGACGATTCTGAGGACTTTTCCCTCCGCGTCGCGCAAGACCACGGCCCGCTGTAGATGCCAGCGATAGACACCGTCCTGGGCGCGCCGGTTGCGGGTTTCAAATGCGAATCCCTGCCCCGAGCGTACTCCCTCCCAAAGGGCCGCCGATGCCGCTTCGCGATCCTCTGGGTGCACCGCGGTCATCCAGGCCTCCGGATGCGACCGCATGAAATCCAGGGTCTGACCAGAGTAGTCAAGCCAAACCTGGTTCACAAAGTCCGGTGTCCCATCTGGCCTGAGCGTCCAGGCGGATACCGGAAGAAGCTGCAGCAGTCCGGCCTGGAGTTGCAGGTCCGCATAGAGACTGGCGCTCTCCAGTGAAATGGCGGTTTGTGAAGCCAGCAACTGGAGCAGGGAAACTCGGCCCGACGTAAAGACACCCGGAGTCAGGTTGTTCTCAAGATAGAGCGCGCCGAGAAGTTTCCCCTGCTTGACGATGGGCAGGCACAGTACGGACTTCGAGCGCTTGCGTTCTACATAGTGGTCCTTGGAATATGCCTTGTCAGTCGAAGCATCATCCAGAAGCACGCTCTCCTGAGTCCGGATGACGTAATGCAGGACGGATTGCGGCAGATCGGACGGCGTCACGAGCGCCTGGCGAACAACTACCTCGACCCTGCCTTGGCCGGTGGTGGCTTCAGCTTCAATCCGCGGCTCGCCGTCTCGAACCAGAATCAACATACCACGCTCCGCCCCGGCATGCTCCACCGCGATCCGCACGAGCTTCTCGATCAACTTGGAAAGTACAATCTCACCCGAAAGCGCCTGGGATGCCTTGACTACGGTTTCTACTTCCATCTGCCAGATTGAAGGACCAATCGAGGCCGAAGAAGCCGGGGCTTGCCCTTCGCGTAGGCGCGCATAGCGCTCGTCGAGCTGCTTTACTTTTCCATGGGCGCCCCACCGGTCGTAGCAGTTGCGCGCGAGGCGCAGGTGGGCGTAGCCAGCCGTTTCGAGCTTGCGCGCCAGGTAGTACTGCCCCGCCAGTTCGTGGGCGAGGCCCTCGTTCTGAACGAAGCCGTTGTCGCGCGCCAAATGGATGGCCTGTTCGTACAGTGGCAGGGCTTCGGCGTCCCGCCCTTCGAGGCGAGCGATCTCGGCGGACACCAGCGCGTGCTTGTCCGCGAACGTGGGTGGACAGCTTTCAGTCCACTCACGAAGCTGTTCCCGGTGCCCCGTCAAGAGTTCGCGCCACGCCTGCTGCTGAACGGACCCCGCGGCCTCGTAGAGCGCCGACACCGTTAATGCGGCGTAGTAGAAGTAGTCGAGCCGCTGAATTAGGCCGGCGGTGGCTGCAAGTACCGGCTTCACGTTGTCAGCCGCCGCCAGGGCCTCGGCATAGTTGCCTGACAGGAACCGCGCCTTCAGTTTGACGATCCAATACCAGGAAGTCGTCATGGGGTTCCGGTCCGCGGTCATCCGCGCCTCGAACCTTGCCTCATCGAACTGCACATCACTGAAGCTCGAGAAGTGCGCCGTCCTGCCCTGCATCGCCGCAATCAAGCGCTGCTGACTTACGATGATGTCGGCGGTGTCGTCGAACTGGACTTTTCGGGCGAAGCTCAGCGCCATCTCCGACTCGGGCCACACTGCGTCGAGTGGATCGTTCCGCGTGAGCAGGAGTGCGATAAGTGTGAATCTTGAGTAGCAGGCGAAGACCGTATCACCTGCCTCCACTGCCGTCCGAGCACCCTTTCGCGCGAAAGCGATTGCGTCGCCAATTGGCTGCGCCCAGCTGGAGACCATTGCAGTCGTGCCGTAAACCTTCGCCTCATCCGCGACGAAGCCATGCTTGGCGACCAGATCGCATGCAAGCTTGGCGAAACGATAGCCGTCACCGTAACGGTGAAAGGCCGCGCCCAGCAAGAATCCCCAAGAGGCGATGCTGTGTGCGGAAGGGACGCTCAGCCCATGCTGAAGGCTGACCTTCACCATGCGGATGATCACCAGGCAGAACAGCTGAGTGTCGATGAAGTAGGCTGGGGCAGCTACCTCCGACAACATCTGCACGGCGGCCTGCAACTCTGGATCGGTCATCAGCGGCAGATCGATCAAGGACTCGATGGAACGCCCATCGAGGATCTGCCAGACCGTTTCGTATAGATCGGA
>Ga0210400_10001312_pt1 | contig 24809 bp, 43 predicted proteins | sample IncBWH26MmetaG_FD_155456 | JGI IMG/M metagenome (GOLD analysis project Ga0210400, IMG submission 155456) | Forest soil microbial communities from Barre Woods Harvard Forest LTER site, Petersham, Massachusetts, United States - Inc-BW-H-26-M | ecosystem: Environmental > Terrestrial > Soil >...
TGCGCTCCGCGGAGGTTCGCACCGCGGAGGTTCGCACCGCCGAGGTTCGCATCGCCGAGGTTCGCACCGCGGAGGTTCGCACCGCGGAGGTTCGCACCGCCGAGGTTCGCATCGCCGAGGTTCGCATCGCCGAGGTCGCCTCTTTGAGCTACGATTCTGACAACGGCATCGCGTAAGGACTCCTCACCAATGTCGTGAATGACTGCGCCGGTCCAACGGTTGAGTATCTGCATGCACTCACAGTCTACACGAGCACACCGAGTTGCGCAAGTCCCTAATACGGAGAAATCTCGTAATCCAGGTCCTGGTACTGCACCGACGCCTGCCGTACCACAATCGGCGAGTACGCCATGATCAGCGCCTCTGTCTCGTCCGGCGATGGACATCCCGGCTTGCGCTCGCGCATGTCGTCTTTGCTTTCAATCCTCGTGCGTCCGTGGTCTTCGAAGTACCAGAGGTCCGCCATCTGCGCCTGGCAGTCCCGATCGAGGATTCCTCGCACAGCTCGGCGTTCCAACCGCTCGCGAAATCCCCAGTACCCTTCCGCTTTCGCATCAACAAAATGCTCCGAGTCCATCGCCCGAGCGCCAGCGACGAACCCGTAGCACTCAAAGCCCTGCTCTGCTATCCGCGGTGCCAAGTGGTAGCCGATCCCCACAATGTCAACCAACCCGGGGCCCAGCCGAAAGCGCGGGAATTGACGTCGCAGCATGCCCAACGAACCGAGAATCATTGGAAGCGGGTCGGCCTCAGCCCATGCTCTCTGCATCAGCACGTAATCTCGGACGCGCGCGCACAGTGCGGTATGATCATCACCCGGCCCCGCGACATCAAGGCCCCACTGAATTACTTCACCGGCCGGAATCTTGTCGAGCTCTTCAGCATCGTACGGCTGCTCTGCTCGTTCAATCCACGCGAGCGGGAACACGGCGTTCGTCGCTTGCTCCGGAAACTCCCCGAACACGCGCGCTCGCACCTTCGGGTGATTCAGTCCCCACTTGCGTGTGAAGTCTCGCGTCCAGCGCCTGCTGGTCAGATATCGCAGTTCCGACTTGTCGAGATCTTCATCGGGCAATTGGCAGAGCGTTTCGTAAGTCAGCCCCGCCAGGTTCGGGGAATCGAAAGCGCTGATCGTGATGCACTCAACCGCTCGGCGGTCGCGGTGGAAGCTGTCGAAGAAATGTCCGCTTGGAACGGTCGGGTTGCCCAACTCAAGGAGCACGACGGATCCGCCGGCCGCAATACCTTCCATCGCGTCCCAGATGTCCTCTTCGATTCCGGGCGCTTCGTCCGCGATGATGAGCACGTTGTCGCCGTGGAAGCCCTGTACGTTGACGCCGCGGCTGGAGCTGATGCCCAGTGCGTAGCATTCGTGATTCACTCGCAGTCCGGTTACCGATGGCTCCGGAAAGCGGATGTTGCTCTCTCGGGCGGCGAGTGCGACCTCATCCCAGAAGATTTTGACTTGGCGCAAGGTTGGCGAGATTTGAATTACCTTGCCGCTCTCGAAGGTCGTGAGCCACCATGGGATAAGTCCCGCTGCGAGATACGTTTTACCGCTGGCGTGGCAACCCTTCACCGCTACGTGGCGTTTGCTTGCGACGGCTTGCGCAATTCGTTCCTGGGTCTGCCAGAGCTTGCGCTTGAGCACCCGGCGCTGGAATAACACCGGATCAGTAAACGTCTCGCGCTCACTTGTCGGCTGTGCGACGGAGGAACTCATGCACTGCGCTCAAGTCTATCAGCGGGCTACCGTCTTTGCCGGTGTGCTCGATCGATTGCCGCTCCCGGTAGACTGTAGGCTTTTGCCCCTTGAGTATGAACATCAACAGCGGATCAGAAAACTTGCGCACCATGATCATCTCGCCGCCTATGTTCATCGGCTCTTCAACGCCTTCAACCGCACGCCTCACGGCTTCATCCTCAAGTTGCTGTACAGCCAACTCTTTCGCGCGCTCGAACTCCTCGCGGTAATCGCCATCTTCACGCAGCCAATCGTAGTGCGTACGACGATCGACGCCGGCCGCGTCAGCCGCCTTATTGACGCGGGCGAGCTGCGCGTAAGCAGCAAGGAACGCACCCTGCCTCATCCGTTTAGCTGAGGTCTCGCGTGCGATGGGCTGTGAGTTTGTGTCGGGTTCCATGTGGCAAATGAGCAACCGCATTTTTCTTCGGTCTCCCGGATAATGCGGTCACGTGTTTCTGCTGGCATCGCCTGACCAAAAGCTTCAAGCAAGCACAACACCAAGTCTTTCTCCTCAAGTCTAAACCATTCCCCGTGATCGCGATATCGATGCAGCATCGCGTGGTACTTCATCTCGTCGTACTGCTTGCCAGGCTTGCGCGCAATTATTTGCAACGGCAACGGAGACATCGTACGAAGGCTCCGAAAGCGTTTTGTTAGATTTCTGCTGAATCCGATCTTGTAGCAAGCCGTCCCCATCGCCCAGATCACGTATATGTCACCAGCAGTATCGAGGGGAGCCATCTGAGTTTCTAGTCTAGCGGAAGAGCGGCATAGATAAACAGTTTGGGCTCAACCAAATGCGCTCACGGTCTGCGTTTCTGCTGTCGCCGCCTTGCGCCCGGTACCCGCCTCGGTTTGACCATTTCACCGTTTCCCAGCTTGTCGGCATGTCGTGCTCGCCTTCGTAGCCGCACAGTGCGATGCGTAGGAGCGGGTTGTCTCCGTTCTCGATTGCCCAGGCGCGGACGTCGGCGCTGAGGTCGTTGTCGTGATGCTCGTACAGGCTTTGGTCTTTCAGTGATCGATTCGTCTTCGGTGCCACGACGCGCATGTCGTAGGGCGGATCCAGGAATATGCCAGTGAAGCCGTGCTTGATCGTGACGCTCGGGCCGAGCACGCGCTTCCAGTCTCCACAGCATACCCGTACTCTCCGCAGGCGGTTCGCGAGCGCTTCGAAGTAGGGAATCAGGCTTTGGGCACGTCTGGAGTGGACGCCGGCGCCGGCGAGTTGCCCGTCTTCGCCGTTGCGGTCACCCAGGCGTGGTCTCTTCGCCGCTCGATCGCTATGCACTCCTACACCGTGGCCGTTGCCGCTCAGCAGCGGACGCTTGGCTGCGCGGCTAAGTTTCTCAAGGCTACGCTCTTGCCGCAGCGCCGTGCCGCGTCCCGCCCAATCCGGCCGCGAACACCACCCGCTCCCGATCCACATCGAAATCCCCCACACCCACCAGCCCGCAATCTTCGCATCGAAGTAATCGGGATCCGTCTTCATGCGCTCGCGAAACTCGTCCTGATTCGCCAGCCACAGATGCCGAGCATGAAGGTCCGCCTCGTTCACCGGCCAATCGGCGTATTGCGCAACTTCCTCTGGAGCGAACGCCGTCGCACGCCAGAAGTTTGCAAGCTAGCAATCGAGATCGTTCACCGTTTCCGTTTGCGGCGGATGCGGGCGCGCCAGCAGCACAGCAAGCGAACCGGCGAACGGTTCGACGTAGTTATCACAGTTGCCGAATGCTTCCCAGACGATGTGCGCAACTCGTGACTTGCCACCGAACCAAGGGAAAGGCGCTTTGAGTCCGCCGCGGCCGCAATGCACGCCCTGGGCGTTATCTGCCAGGTGCGGAATCTGTCGCGTAACGCCTTTACCGGCATCGCCCAAATGCGGTATCTTTCGCGTCATGCCGAGCGCCATCCGTAGTTGTCCCGTGCCGTATGGTCCCGGCATAGACCGCCGGTCTCCCGCAGATTCCGGTTGCCCTCTTCCCACTCCTTTGTTACGTTTCGCCCGTCCACCATCACAGGCTCACCGCGGCGTAGTTTGCCGAGCCACCAGTTGCACTGCGCTGTCACGCGCTCCAGCATGAAGCGGTGGTAGGACATGCCGCGTGCCTCGGGATGCGTTGCGGCTTGCAGTTGGTTAAGTGCCACGTGCGATCTCCCCCGCCATCTCGTTCACCAGTTTCGCCCGTAGCGCTTCCTCGCGCTCTAGCTCCCGCCGTAGTTTCTCTGTCACGCGATCGAGAATCGCGATGGAGCGCAGCCGGCCGGCCTGGGCCTTCACGGTTTCGAGCACGTTCTGAGGCATACAATCCTTTCGCTGGTGCAGTATCCGTCTCCGGAGCGCGGTTCCAGTTCGCTTGAGTTTATTTGCCGGGCACCAGCACCTCAGAGTCTACACCGTATTTGAGAGTTGCGCAAGTCCCTATTGCATTCCTCTGGCAGTCGTGGTAAGGTGGTCTTAGATTCGGTCCGGAACCAAATTTCCTCTGAGGGGCCGCCCGTCGCCGCGAACTTCGGGTAGCCCTCCAGACCTTTCGCGGAGGTCTCTTGACACAACTTGCTCTTTTCCCTGAACTCTGCCGCCCCGAGCTTTGCGCCGGTGCGAAACGCCTACTCGGCATCATCCAATCCTTGCACTCCATCCGCGGCGAGGTTTTCCCGTTTCAGCGGACGCTCGCCCGACGCCTCGGTGTTTGTGTCCGCACCGTCAAGCGGTGGGTCCGCCAACTGGTCGACGCTGGGTTGCTCGCGGTTCACCGTCGCGGCCGCACTAGCGCTCTTTATTCTCTACACTTTGTCCCCTCGAATGTCCCCTCAAAGCCGCCCGCATCTTCTTATACTGAGAGACTACCTCAAAGAATCGTATTCGATACGAACGCGCCTGCGATTAGACGCCTACCGCCGCCCTCAGCACCCACTCCCGCCGGCGAGCGCACCTGGCGCCAGAAGATTTCACACGCGCTGAAGATGGTCGACCGCGAGCAGTGGATTGCTAAGCCGCTCGAAGCCGATCCTGTTGAAAAATGCATCGACGCCAAATTGAGCGGCATGCAAGTCTCTGAAGAATCAGCGTGGTACGCTCTAAAAAAAGCGGTTATGCTGGTCAACGAAGATTCCCACAGGCACCTACGGCCGAAGAGTTGGGGTTGGGTTCTGGGCGTTATCGGGAGGGCCAAATGAAAGAACCGCGGTATCAAGACATCCGTGAAGCCCGCGCTTTTGAGCGCAAATTGAATCCGACCACGTTCAACGGTGGCGATGAACTGCACCCGCCTGCGGTGGGCCGGCCGACGCGACCGACAGAGGCCGACCGCAAGGCGCTCGAAGCAGAGGAGTGGTACCAGGATTGGCTCAAGATCAAAGCGGCGCGATGATCGATCATGCGCGGCATATCGAGTTTCGCCTCCGCGGGTCAGGCCATGGTTCCCACTGGGTGCTGTACTGGTCGTGTTCCTGTGGCGGTCGAAGCCATCACGCGACGCTGGTTGATAGCGAACGGTGGTCTGTGTACCGAGACGCCGTGTCGCACGCTGTGACGCTAATCCGGGCTACCAGACAGTCTTCACCGGGTGAACCACCGGATACGTTGCAACGTGAAACACGCGCTTCACGGTTTTAATCGGGTGTACGAACGGATAGACGGCGCCGCGGATCAAGCCGGCCTCGGCGCCCGCGGATAGCAAAACGAGCAGAACGAGGAGTTTCATGGCTGAATGGTACCACTCGGTGGCACTGGTAGATTGTTCTGGTCTAGCGCCTTTGCGCTCGCCACGGCCGCCGCGGCTGTAGCTGCAGCCCGTGCAACTACCTCTGCCGCTTCTGCTACGGTCTTAGCCGCCGCAGTCGCTTGCGTCTCCCGGCCTTCCTTCAGGCCGCGCTCGTGCGCCAGCTCGCGAACCACAGCCAGCATTCCATCCATGCGACTGTTTACCGTTTTGTGTGTTTCCTGCGACTTCATGAACGCCAACACGCCGGTGGTGATCGAGACAATGAAGGCGCTGACCACTCCAGCCGCGATGGTTATGTCCAACGCCGGCCGCAACTCGGCGAGCAACAGAAGCGCCACGAGGCCGGACATGACCACAATCACAGCCGCCGCCACGTATGGAATAGCACTGGAAGGCGTGCTAGCCAAGGTAACGGAGTCAGGATCGGTGGAAACCTCAGTCGGGGAGGCAGCGCGAAAACGCCACATGCGGCAAGTGTAGCATTACCGAGTAGGGCACTTACAGTGCGGGTGCTCGTGTCTGCATTGGATACACCATTCATCGCAGAGCACGCCGAAGAACGCCGCGCGCTGGTCCGCTGTAAGCTTGCGCATCCAAAGGGCTAAGCGGCTCACGGCCTCGTCGTACTCGCGACCGTGGAACATCGTTCGGATCACGGCGCGAAGATTGTTTTGCTCGTTAACTTGTTGAGTGCGCGCCATCTGTACCCCGTGAAACGTAGCGCCCATGCGAGGCGAGAAAATCATACCGGAAGGTCTCGAACCAAGGCAGCCACTCCCGGCACCGCTTGTGCTCGCACTTCCGCGCGTGGCGCACGCACGCCCAGAGGTTGCCCAAGCTGGGGTCCTCCTGACCGCACGGCATCCGCGTAATCGGCACAGGATCGGCCTTGAAGCTGCCACGCGCCCGGATCGGCTGTTGCCCTACAATTCGTGATTCGTACATCAGGCGCGTCTCCTCAATCCGCTGGCCGCGTACCACTTCAGAAACCCCTCGTAATCGGCAGTGAAGTCCTCACCGGCAATGAGCGTCAAGGCGCCACACTTCCGCTCGCGGATGTGCCACAATTGTTGGTTTGCGCGCGCTTTGCCGCCTGGTCTCTTCAGCTCGATCCACATCACCTGGTCATTGTCCGGATCATCGTAAAACTCCGCACCGATTAAGTCAGGACCTGGAGCAACAGTCCCATCAACGGAAGCATACCGAATACACAGGAGGTCAGGCATACCCGGCTCGCCGAACGTTCGCTTGCGTTCCTCGCTCCAAATCTCCTCGAAGTGGAAGCACCGCCAGCCTTCTACCTTCTCCAGGTAATCCCGCACCTGCTGCTCGAAGTGAGCTTCAGTCAGCTTCGGGCGCTGTTGCTTGCTCCTGTTCAAGTGGTAACGCCTCCTGGCGCGTGTAGCTCACCGTCAACGAGCCCTTGCCTTCGCCGATCGTCAGCAGGTACTGCTCGAGCTTCCGCGCCCCGGCCTTGTCCGTAAAATGTACCTTGAAGCGCAGCTCTGTACGATAACCCTTGCCCTTCTTGCCCTCGAGCTCGAGACGCACGGCTTCAAACTTCGTGACGCGGTTGATCTCCAAGTCGATGCCGTGCTTCTTGAGCGCGCCCTCGGACGGGATCAACTCGCACGACGTCGCGTGTAGGTCTCCTTCGAGGTTGGCGCCGGTGAGCGCTTGCGGGATGTCGTCGGGCCAATCGAGCGCATCAGCAACCTTCTGATTCCAGGAGCTGGCGAATTGCGCTACCCCACCATCGTGGCCGCGCTTAAACGATTCGAGACGAGCGGAAGTCATTGTGATCTTGTCCGGCATGTGGTTTACTATACACTATGTCGGAGAGTTGCGCAAGTCCCAACAGTACGCCTCCGGATTACGCGCCGGAGGCCCCGCGTTCAACTGAGTTTGGCGTCTATTCTTTCTGCCCTGTAACGTCGGGCTGCCCGTATTTTCGACCCACCTCAGCCAAGGCGAAGGTGAACCGAATCTCGTATTAGTCTGGCGCCCGGTACAGACCCAGGCACAGAGCCAGAGCCGCCGCATGCGCCACACGTGCGAGGCGTCTCAAACATCTCGACATCATCGCCAGTACCCTTGCAAACATTGCACGGGACTTGCTGTTTGAGCACTGCTCCTATAGCACGCTTGTCAATCGACAATTCGGGAGTCGCGCATCCTTCGGCCAGCAGCATGTATTCCTCGTATTGTTCCCACTGCGCCGCCGGCATCGTGACCGTCACCATCTTGTAGCCGTCCGGAACAAGCGATGGGTCGGTGACATCCACGCTTGCTGGTGACTTGCACAGCTTCAGTTGCCCGAGTCGGCCTTTCGCGCGATACAGCACGGTGTTCTGAGTCGCCGCCACGATCGCCGCCGGTTCTACTTTCGCCGCGAGCGCTTCAGCAGCGTCGTGCTTCAGTCGTTCGAACCGTTCTTCGTTCGCATCCGCGAGTTTCGCCAGGCGCTTCGATTCCGCACGCTGATTCTCAAACCGCCCCTTGAACTCGCGGAGCCCGGCCAGCACGCTATCAGCCTGCACCACAGCCTGACGCTTCACGTATTCCGAAATCTGCGCGTCCATCGCCGCTACCGCTGCCGTCTGCTCCGCGCGGCCATCCTCGGTGACATGCACCTCTTCGGCGACGTCTTCGCGCATCTGCAAAAGCTCCGCGAGTTCCTGCTCAAGCCCGTACAGCGTCATGTTCGGACGCTCCGAGAGTGTCAATCCTGGTGCGCTCAAAATGGCACCTCGATTTCCGGCTCTACAGGAGGATCTACAGGGATGAGTGTGGGGATGTATTCCGCCTTTGGTTCGGCGTTAGCACGGTCGGGGATCAGTTCAATTGACGCGCCCGAACTGGTTGACAGCCATTCAATAACCATGTCGGACTCAACGAACGGAACGCCCAGGTCGACGTTTCGCAGCGCAGCATCAAAGATACCCTTCCTGACTTCCTCTGCTGTCAATTCGATTCGTAGTGTGTGTTTCATTTCGCCACCGCAAAGCTGGAATCAGCCTCGTCCTTCTGCCGTTGCGCCGCCTTCTCACGTAGCAGTGGATTGAAAAGTGGCTCCGCTGGTTCCTTCGGTTTCAGGTGCGCTTGCACCTTTGTCATTGCATCGTCGGCAATCTGTGCCGCGCGCTCAGCAGCCTTATCGGGATTCAGGTTCGCGGAGCCGACGAGCGCAGCTTTGAAAAGCTCGTACCACACCTTGTCTTGCTCAGAAGGGAACATCGTCATCTGTGATTCCTCCATCCCAGCTTGGATCTGTTACCGGAGCGCCGTTCCAGGTCTCTGTGGCCTCGGTCTTACGCTCGCACACGCGGATGTAATCGTGCACCGTGAGTTGCGTCATGCCCTTCGGTAGTTTCATGATGCTCGCGATATTGGCGAACACGCCGCCCTCACGTCCTGGGTTGTGCACCACGTTTAGCAGTGCTGGCGCCGCGATGAGGTTCTCCAGGTCGAAGCCGCTCAGTTCCTCAGGTGTGAAGGGCCGCCCGCGCCACGACTCGAGATCCTTCCGCAACGCCGCCTTTTCGTGAAGGCTGAGCGTGTAGCGCTTCTGCACGAGGTACGGCTTGTTATCCGCCATAACTTCCTCGATCTGCCAGACCACGCGAACCTTGTGCTGCTTCTTTGTTTTCCCGCCAAAGGTCACCTCGAGCACGCCGAGATCGACCACGTCACAACACACCGCCGGATGCACACCTGCGGGCGCCGGAATGAAATCACGGTTGCTGCTCGATTCCTTAGCAATGATCGGCACTTTCTGCCTCCTTCGCGCGGGCGATACCGCGCTGATAATCTAACATCCTCTGTTCACGTTCAAACTCAGTAGAAGCTTGCTGCGCGAGGTTCCATGAAAACTGTGCCCACTTCAGCCAAGGCAGGGCTAGAGCATTCTGTCGTGTATCAGCCACGGACTTTTACCTCCTGGGTTTTGCAGATGGCTTCATCGGCCACGCGGTGGATATCGCGCAGCGTTTCGATCGGATCGTAAACCTCCGGATCGTTGCTCTCGACGGCGCTGCGGATGCGACGCAGCACTTCGACCAATTCATCTACGGTCATTTCACTTCACCTCCGGATGCCGCCACAGGCCGGTGTCTTTCGCCCGCGCTACTGCTTCGTTCATCTCCGCAATCGCCCGCTCATCCGTTGAACGGTGATCACCCGGCGCTGCTGGCGGGATGCGCCGCGATGCCGGGTAGTTGTGCTCTGTGTTCATGTCGCTGATGCCTGGGCCAGGGTTGTGTACGTATGCCATTTCTGTTCTCATCTGACACCAGTATAGGACTTGCGCAACTCGCGTGCAAGAGGGAAATCGCCTTAGATTCAAGCGTTACGAAAGTACTACCACCACGCCCATAGAAAGTTGCGCAGCTTTCGCGCCGGGTCTATTTCGCCGCCCCGGCGCTGCTGTCTATCCTGCATTTGCCGTGCGATTCGCTGCAATCGCCGTTTGAACGCCGCCACACCGCGCGCACGACCGAATGGGGACGGCTTGTGAACTGTGCGACTCATACGAGGTTTTCGAGCCAGCGCTCCGAAGCCGCAAGCGTTCGCAGGTACGACGCAGCTTCAAGTGCGCCTTCCGGCGTCAGGTCGTGGATGTCGAGCAGGTGGTCGTCGCCAGCTACCAGGCGAGCAATATAGAGGAGATCGGCCGGCGTTGCGCCGACAGCGCGGGCGAGGGATTGCAGTTCGCTCGTGTCCATGATGGCATCCTGCCGTGATCCGCGATTCTGCAGCCCCGACGCGCTCTCTGATGTATCGGCGCTCGTTCGCGAGCGCGACGTCAATCTCCGCGAGTAATTCGCGCGCCGTATCGTGCGGCACCTCCAGCGTTTCGCCACGCCCCGACGTCTCCACAAACTGGCGTAGCTCTTCTATCCGGCTCATGCCGCGCGGCCCTTTCTCCGCTGCCCTGGTCTCACCCACAGGCGCCTGTTCGTTTCCGGCCGCGCATCAGGCTCTAGCGCTTCTGCAATGTCTGGATCCTTCGCGACCGCGGCCAGCCACACACGCACAGCTTGGGAGACGATGGCCCCAATGGTGGCTCGCGCCTGTTTGGCGACCGCGGCCATTTGTTGATGCACCTCGGGAGCCACCATACCCGAGACTTTGACATGCGACTTTGACGTGCGCTTCATATGTGCTGATTCTACTGCACATCTGAGATTCGCGCAAGTCCTAGCCCAGCAGCCCGACGTGCCTGTAGCCGTTTGCGTGCCCTCTCGCGCTCTCGCAACAGACATCGAGGGCATACCGCTGTCGACTCTGGTGCGCGCGGTTCCCTCCCGCAGATCGTGCAGAGTCCTTTCGCTTGGCGGTCAATGCGCTGCTGGCGGGCTTGCTCGGCGATCATTTCCAGCGCGAATCAGCCAATGTCATGGTGAAATTAGCGCCGCCGCCGCCCCACTGGTGATGACCGTTGAGAAATCGTAGCGTCTTAGTGGCAATGTCGAACGTGTACGATGTTGGGCCCAGGCGCGTACCGCGATCGTAGACGCCGAGCACCTCTACCACCGTAGCGTTTGCAGGAATGCCACAATCGAACAGTACGCCGTCGGGCAGTTTCGTGTTGCCGGCGGATTTGTCGACGCACTCAAATGACCTGACGTAATTCCAACCGTCTCCGCTACCGCCGCCCCCACTACCGGCCGGACCTTGTGGTCCCATCGGGCCTGCTGCACCACTGGGTCCGGGCAGTCCGGCGTCGCCCTTATCGCCCTTCGGACCAGGAGGCCCGATGGGACCTTGCGGCCCTACTGGCCCTTGCGGACCAGGCGGTCCTTGCGTCTCGCCAGTTTGTGGTTGAGGCTGAGGTTGATTGAGTGGTACGCAGATCGAGGCGAAGGGCACGCCGCGCTGGACGCAGAACATTCCGGTGATATTCGGAACCTGAGCTGAAGCCGAAACAATGGCGAGTAGCGCAATTCCGTAACGCATGCTCCAAGTGTACACCCAAATAGTGTAGAATCAGTCCATGCAATTCAAGCGCTTGCTCCTGTTTCTTGCCGCGCTCTGGCTTTCGTGCTTTGCGGCCGTCACTCCTACCAGCATGGCCGACATCTCAGGTGATGGTAACGCTCACGCAATCGCCGCCTCTGGCTTTGCACGCATGATTATCTTCGTGTGCAAATCGACCAACACCAGCGCCGTGCTGATCGGTGATTCAACGATTGCCACAGGCACCGGGCTGCCTTGCGCCCCGGGTGGCTCAGTGACGCTGCCGGCGATGCCTCAAGGCGCTGCAGTACAGGATACGGGGTATCAGCTTAGCACTTGGTTTTACCTGATTCAGTCGGGTGACAAGTTGAGCATCTTGAGGTTCAACCAGCAATGAAACGCGCACTGTTGTTGTTGCTGATGCCGCTCTGCTGGGCGCAGTACTCGCCGCCCTTGGCCACGCTGCCGCTCTCGATCGCGAATGGTGGCACAGGTTCAGCAACCGGCCACGCCGCGGACGCCCCTTGGCTCTGTGCTCCTACGAGTGCGTCGGGTACCACGTACACATGTACCCCGACTACGCTAAGCGGTGCAGCTATTCCGTTGTCATTGCGACAAGCACCCGTCAACGGGCAACAGATGATTTTCGTTCCAGATGTCAACTCAACCGGAAATGTCACTATACAAATCGACGGAGTGAACAACCGGAGCTTGTGCAAGCAATATGGAAATTGTGCCGCCGCTGGGTTCGGAGCCGGGAGGATCGGGAATGGGGACATATCTGGCGGTGGCTCGTATCCACTATTTTTTTATTCCACGACCAATCGATGGATCGTAGTGACCACAGTTGTTGCTGCCGGGTCCGGTATCGCGTTTGGGGGAACGTTCTTCAGCCCAAGCATAGGTTTAGACTCAACCCAGTTAGGAACGCTCGCGGGCTTTCAGTCAGGTGGCACAAAGTTCACGACTTCGGGAGCGGGCTGCACTGTCACTGGCACCGCGGGCGGTGCGACGGCGGGCAGTTTCACAACGTCCACAACAGGCACCTGCACCACAACGATCACCATGAACGGAGCCACCGGCCTTGCTGCAAATACCGGCTGGGTGTGTTCGGGTGGCGATATCACCTCGGGCCATCTGGCGAACCTCCTCAACGCATCCGGAGGCAGCACGACAACCGCAGTGCTTCAGGTGGCAACAACGTCGGGCGATACAGTCGCTTTTTCCTGCGGAGCATATTGACATGATTCCCATTCTCGACTTATCCGGTCTCACTGCAAACGTGATTACAGCGGTCACTGCCTCAGGCATTGCTCCGGAGCTCGCGAGCTTTGTTGTCACTCGCCTCAACGTACTCCCGAGCGGTAGCTATGCTCGCATCAAAGTATTCGATGAAACAGAGGATTATAGCAGCGAAGAATCCTGCCCTGTGGTCGCCACGAATATCAGTAGCCGTCAGACCAGGATTGAAGTAACCCAAATCCCACAGCCGCTCTAAACCGCTCGTCGCAACGCCACAACACCTAGAGCGCTCAAGCCACCGAACATCAGAAGCGAGAACGTAAACCCTTTTGTACTGCCGCCGCCCGCTGGGTCCTGATGCCGCAATGCGTTCACATCGTCATACGTGTTCGCTGCGAGTCCAGCCGGTGTGAGTGGATACGCCGCGTTCTTCAGCGACGCACCACCACCCGCTGTCGAGTTGAGCGAGAAGTCACCTGTCGATCCGCTGGTGAACGGGTCAGCGCTCAGCGTGATCTCACCCGGCCCCGCTGGGATGTTGGTGTGATCGTGCTGGTTATTCCCAAAGGCGCAGTTTCGCATGTAGGTCTGACTGCTCGCCGCGTTGATTGCTACAGCAGTGCCCGCCGAGATTCCGTAGAACACGCAGTTGACGAGAGACAGGTACCCGTTGGCGTTTAAGTTGACCGCTGAGCTTGCGCTGGAGGTATACCACACCGAGTGCTGAGCCACAAAGGACAAATTGCCGTTTGCGGTGTAAAAGACACTCTGATGCGTGTAACCCTTAAAAATCGAGCGATCAACCGCAATCGTGGTCCCGGCAGAGATGTTCGGGCATGCGATGTCTGTATAATTCGCGTGGAAATACCCACGGTCCACAACGATAGGCCCGGTATTTGTGATCGCAGCACGGCCGTGATTAATGCCATTATTTGTAAACTCGGAGTTCCACGCGGTCACCGTTCGAAACGCTGTGCTCACATCAGAGCCGCCCTCGATGCACGAGTATCCCCAGCCTGCGCAATAGAAGTTGGCAACGTAGATGTTCGCCGCGGCCGACGTCGAGATGCCCGAGTGATCGGAAGAGACCGTGATAGTGAACCCGATGTTGTCCAGGAACGCCACCGTGCTTGAGCCGCCGGTGTGCATCCCGTCTATGTTGCTCGCGGTGGTGATGAGCGGCTGCGCGCCGTAATCGTTATGAGCTGTCTGGTAGCCGCGCAGAGTGAACTGCACGTTCGGCATTACGAGCGTACTCGTGAATGTGTACGTGGCGCTCTTGAGGTGGGCGATGTTCTGATTGACCATCAACGTGAAAACCTTCGCCGGTGTTGCGAGACCGCCGCCCAGGTTGCCCGTGCAGGTGCTGGCGCCCGTCCCTACGCTACGGTCCATCGTTGCCGTGACGCCCGCCACAGAGAGCACCTCGTACCACCCGAGCGTGCAGCCTGCACCGCCCGTGATGTTGATTACGTTGCCCGGGTGTGTCGCTCCAAAAGCGTGCGCGGCGCTCGTGAGCTGCGTAGTCGTTCCACCGATCACCAGGTCTGTGTAGGCTTGCTGCGCAGCGTCCTGCGTCGAGAAGTCTGTACCAGGCGCGGAGACGGTGTTGTCGAATCCGCCGCCCGAAGTATCGCTTCCGGTTGAGCGAACATCCCACTGCATGCCGGCTTGAATCGCGGCGAAGCACGGCACGCACAGAGCGGCCGCGACAATGAACTTAATCATGGCTTGCATAACACTCTCTTTCTATGTCTGGGCCTCGCCTCGCGTTCGGCCATTGCTTCCGCGACCGTGTAAATAAGATGCTCCATTAATCTACGACAGCGATCGTCAAAGTCTGAGAACTCTTCCTCTATCGGGCAATGAGCCCGAATCTTCTTAAACTCTGTTGCGGTAGCAGCAAGCAACGCCGAAAATATAACGAGTGGCTTGTCTTTCCCGATAGCGTCACAGATGCGGCGCAACACAACAGTAGACTGTTGGGCTAATTCCCTGCGGTATTTGTAGGTGTTGTCTACATACTCCATCACTTCACCTCCAACTTGACTGACAACCAAGTGAATGTAGCAGGCGAGCTCAGCGCAAAGCATATCACCGTATCGGCCGACAGCGCCGTTGTCCAGCCGGTCAACGTGGTGTCCTTCAGTTTTGTGACGCCCGTCGCCACTTCGCCGCCGCCTGTGATGTCGGACGACGAACCCGGCCCGGTATACGACGTGTACGAGACGGTCTGCACTTTGATCGTGGCGTTTCCGGAGACGTCGCCGACCAGCGAGAATTGCTTGATGGTTCCTGAGTACGTGATGGGCGCTGCGCATCGCGTGATAGCTGTGAGTGCGGAGCCGCCGCCGTCGAAGAACACGCCGGGTTCATGGATGGTTGGCGCGGAGCCGCCGTCGATGATATTGCCCTTGGCGTCAAAGGTGGCGATGTCTCCGGGTGTGCTGGATCCAGTGAACATCTGGAACTGTCGGCCGTCTCCATTTCGATCAGCCGCGCGGATCATGTCGTAGGTTATATTGCCGCGTGCAGCGAACAAGAGAAGTGTTGACCAAATTAGAAAGCTCATGGTGTAGTTGCCTGTGTGATCTGAACAAGTATTCCGGCCCCGCCGGCGCCGTCCTCTGTCCAGTCCATTTCGAGTGTGTTGGTGCCCTGCAAGAATCCCGTCGTTATCGAGAAAGCGTGCAGCGCCAAGTATGCCGGGTCGCTGATCGCAATCACCGTCGCTCCGTTAAACTTCAGGGTGAACGAATTGTCAGCCGCCGCGAAGCCTGTGATGGTTCCGGTGAGCGTCGGCCAGTTGAAGTTGAGCACCGTCTTGTAGGAGCCGGCCGCCGCTGTACCGCCGCCGCGCACGCCGATCCATCGCGTGTTGACGGGCGCCGTAACCCAGGTCGGGTTAGCCGCTATCTCTGCATCAGAGATCACGTACATGAGCCCCGGCGCTGTAGCTCCTGGATCGGCGCTGAGCGTGAGCTGCCAATGCGGGTCGATGTCGCCCTGATGCTGGAAAGGTCCCGTTGAGTAGACGGTAGGCTGCACCACTTGCGGTGCAAGACCGGCGTTGGCAATGAAATAGATGCACTCGAATAAATCGGTTGACCTTGGTGCGACAGTCATGGTGATCGTGTTTCCGCTGAGGGTGTAATCGGGGCTTCCGCCGAGCGCATTCTGATACACACCGTTCAAAAAGAGCCAGACAGCCCACGGTGGCTGCGGTGTGAAGCTGAGCGTGAACACGAGGTTTCCGGACGCCGGCGAGTCGACGCCGTTCTTGGTGCCAGATGGCATCTCGCGGATGACTTGCAAGCCTGGTGAAGCCGCACTACTGACGGATGCCTGCGCTCCCCCGCCGCCTCCGGTTCCAGCTCCGATCGTACGGATTAGCCCTTCGAACCACTTGGTGAACAGGCCGATGTCCTGCTGATTGCTCAGCGTGATGGTGTAGACCATCATCTTGCTGGAGATGGGCCCCTGGGCGGCTAACTCCTCGCGGCCGTCGATCTGCATGACCGTGTACGTCGCGTTGAGGCCGTGGTAGGGAATCACAACCGAGAGCTTCGCGCCCACCACGTAGCCGGTTCGCCAAGTGTCGTACGTGATGATGTCTGGAATGGTGTCAGACCGCGCCAGAAGGCCCGATGCAAGGGCATTTGCAACCGTGGGGTCAGAGATGCCCGGAACGCTGGTCACCTGCTCGTAATTGCCGCTGTCGCCTTCGAAGGCTGATCGAGAGGCGATCTCCCCGGCGTTCGATTGCACTACCCAGTTTTGCGTTGCCACTGCGGTGTTGCTTCCGCCGCCCGACGCCGGCGCTATCGTGCCACCACCTCCTGCGAAAGCTTGATACGTGATGATGATCTTCTTGCCAGCAGCCGGTGCAATTTGTTGACCTTGCTGCATGCCGATCGTGTCTGGGCCCCAATACCAGGCCGCTTGCCCGGCCGGGTCTTTGAAGTATTGTTTGATAGTTTGGGAGACGCCATCGATAGTGAGTGTCGGCGGAACGGGGTTTGTTGGGTCCAGTTGGACGGCTTGCGACGTCAGCACCCAAAAGTCGTAGGCGCTCCCGGTTGTGACGTAGGTGTCGATCAGCGTTGTGTATTGCGATGCCTGGGGGAGCGGACTCGAGCTGCTATTCTGCGGTGGCGGCTGGCCCAGGGCGCTCGACGAGACGTACTGCACGTTGCGATAATCTTTCGTCGTGCGCGTGATCTTCATCGTGCCGTCGTTCCATTCGGTACGCGATGCGTCCGATGGAACAGTGAGCGACCAGCCCAACGTGGCGCCAGATCCTACAGCAATAAAATGCAGGTCCTTATTTTCGTCCACCCACCACTGCGCGTTCACCATGTCGCGGATGGTGTCGAACGCTTGCGAGACGAGAATGGGCTCAAGCGCAATCGGCGCCGTGAGCGCACCTGACACCACCACGTTGTTTGTCGTGATGCCTTCGCCCGCGAGCGCGGTTGCGACGATATCAGCGATCACCAGTGAGGCGAGCGTGTTTTGCTGGTAGGTTTTCTTTACGACGCGCCGGTCTGTGATGGTGGCCCAGTTGGAGCATGAACAGTGGTAATAGTTGACACGCGTGCTCTCAATCGACATTTCTTCGATCGTGTCGATAAAACCGGAGAACAGCAGCACACCGTCTTCGAGTAGCCGAAACGCCTGGCCGACTGCCGGGCGATTCGCGCCGGTGTAGCCCGTGTCCGGTTCCTTCAACGTAAATCGGCACGTCCAGCGCTGGTTGACGATCTTCGAGAACGTTACGGGCTGGCCGTGGCCCACCGGCCAGAGCAGCGCTGTGACGTCGGATGTTGTGACGGGCGAGGTGTTGTGGTCGAAGATGAGCTGTAGAATGCCAGTCGCCATTAAAACTTCATCCCAGCCCGCCGCAACTTATCGACGATCGCATTGCCTACGGTGTCTGCGAGCTGTGGCACTCCGACCACTGATCCGCCGATATTGATCGTGATGCCACCCAGATTGCTGCCGTAGACGCTGGCCCCCGATGCGGTTGGATGGGCAAGAATATTTGTACCGGCTTTTGTTGCCGCGTCAATCTGGGCTTGAGTTTGCAATGCGAAACCGCTTGGCCGCGTCGTCGCCTGTGCGCCAGGCAAGTTTCCGAGAGCCTCAGCGGTGCGGTATAAGATATCGGACTGCACGGTGCTAAATTGCGACACGGCATTTGTGAGGCTGGTGAATTGGTTGGTGGAACCATAGACCTGGCTCGCGAAATCGCGCAAGTTGAACATGAGGTTGCCGACTTGCACGTTCATTGTCGCAAAGCCCTGGCCGGCCTTGTCGAGTTGCTGTTGCTGGTTGAACGCTGATTGGCTCGCAGCATCGAGAGCTGTAGCGGCCTTTAGCGCCGCGTCTGCGCTGGCTTGTTGCGCTGCCTTTGCGGCATCGACTGTCTGCTTAAATTCAGCAGTCGAGATGGTTGTACCCTGGAATTGCTGAGAGAGAGTCCCGATGTCGGTCGTCATCTTGAGCATGGCTTGCAACAACGCGAGCTGGTTCGTGTGTGTCAAAGCCATGTCTACCGGCGCTTCCGGTGTCTGCGGGCCTTCGAGTAATGCGCGAGCGCTCACATTCGCGCTCAGGCCGGCCGCTTGCATAGCGGTTTCAAGGTCCGCAGCCTTGGCGTTGATATCGTTGATGGCTCCAAAGCTTTTGGCTTGGTTGATGAGGCCCTGAATTAGTGGCCCGAGATTAGAGCCACTGGTAGCCGTGAGCGGAATCGTGCCAGAGACCAATGATGCACCTGGGCCACCAGCGCCTGCCGAGTTGATGATTGTGGAGTATCCGCCGCTTACGGTTCCGGCGCTTCCAGCCGTGACGATTTCGCTCATGAGCTGGCCCATCATCCCGGCCGTCTTCGCCGCCGCCGCGTTGATCGCAGCGATGATGGCGTCGTTGTTCGCACCGCTTCCTCCCTGACCACCACCACCGCCGTTCGCCGCTATGATCTCCAAAATTTGCAACATCGCCGCGGCAGTGGCGCTGATATCGCCGAGGAGCGACGTGAAATTCACGTCCATCGATTCGAGATGATAGAGGAGCTGAAGCAGAGGCAGTTGCTCAATGGTCACCTGGGCCGCTTGCGCCATGATGCCTTCCATGGTGATGTCCATGCGCCGGGTGGATTCTTCGATGCGCGTGAGTAGCGTATTGGTGTGCATCAACTCGATCGCGCTGAAGATGGAAGCGATGGCAGCTACAACAGTGGCGATGAGGTTAAAGTCAGCGACCATGGAAGCCGCTGAAGCGTGGATGCTCGCCGCGGCCTGCTGCGTAGCATCCGAGCTGGTTTTAGAAAAGTTGTTGATGGAATCGCCGAGGCTCTGAAACTCTCCCTTGAGTAAGTCGCCGTCACGAGTTACCGCGCTCGACACGTCGCTCATATCTGTGCTGATGTTCGTCGCGCTGTTGCCGATTGACGTTGCCATGTCGGACGCTGCACTAGCTGCTTGCTCGAAACCCTTTTCGACGGTGCCGCCGGCGCCGAATACAAAGTTGAACGCTTTATTGAAGTCTGAGAGGAGATTGGTGTTTTGCAGCAGAGCGTCTTTGAGCTCGCCCATCAGGTACTTGACAACTAACTCGGCAATGCTCTTCTTGAGCGAGTCAAGCACGTTGGTCATCACTTGGCCAAAGTTTTGCCCGCTCACAATGGCATCGCCTATGCCTTTCGCCAGGCTATCCCACGAGGCACTGATTGCCTTCACCGTCCCGAGGTAGGTCTCCGCGAGTTGCGTATCCGCGCCCTGCTGAACGCCGATCGCGACCATTTGCTCTCTGATCTTGAGGAGCACCGAGGCGTCCTGGTCATGCAAGGCCGCGTTCTTATACTGGGCTGCGAGCATGTTGAGCTGAGCTTGGTAGATTAGTTCAGTCGCCGCGCCCTCCGCCTGCATTTTGTCGATTATTTGCTGCTGTGCGTCAGCGCTATCCTTGAACTTACTGAGCAGGTGCGCCCAGTCTAAATCGAGTTGTTCGGTTGAAATTCTCCCCGAGTCGATAGCGCGAGCCATCGCTCCTAAGCTGGCATCCAAACCTTTTTTTAGCTCGTCTGTACGATCGCCGAGCAGCTTCATATCGGCTTCCCACTGTTTTGTGGGAGCCTCGGCGTCCTTGATTCCCTGAGTGATGGACGCCATTCCATTCTTCACAAAGTCAAATGGGAAGGCAGACATCGTACTCTTGATATCAACGAGGTATCCATGGGCCTTATCCAATTGCGCGGAGAGGTCCATCTGCTTGGTGATCTCGTCCCACTTGGCATACTGCGCTACAACCGCTTCGAGGTCTGTTACGTGCCGCTGCCCGGCCGCGTCCAAGACTTCCCAGTGAGAGCGCGCAGCGTCGATGTCCTTCTGCATCGCCGCCATGAGTTGTTCGATTGGCGTGAGCTTTTGAGACGAAAGGAGTATCTGGTCGTTCAGTCCCTGGTAGCTGACAGCGGAATCGGTGATGTCGCGCTTGATGTTGCTGAGCGCTTGGTCTGCTAGGGTCTGAGCTTTAAGGTAATCGTTTTGCTCATCTACCCAGCGCTTCTGTGCTTCAGCCTCTGCGTCGGCCGCGGCCTTTTCGGCTGCTGCTCGATCCTGCGCGGCTTTGATCTGGGCTTGGGCGTGAGACCTAGCGGCAGCTTCTGCTTTCGCTGACGCCTGCGCTTCGCGGTCCAAGTCATCCGCGAGTTTGCCAGTATACTGAGATGCCGCGGCCGCTGCTGGCGGAATCACTCCAAGCGCGCGCCCTAATGCTTCTAGTCCAGTGATAGCCGGACCGGCCCCCCCGAATAACAGCATAGAGCTGGACATTTTGGATAGAAAGCCAGCAACGGTTTCCAACGCCGAACCAAGGGGACCCAAGCGCGGAATGAAACTCTCCACCCATGCAGCGAATTGTTTGCCGTACTCGATGAGCGTGTTTAACGCTTGCGAAACCTGCCCAACGAGACGTACAAAGTCAGTGAGGTTGTCGGCAAGGTTGCGGGCCGCCACCTGCACCAAAGGGAGCGCCATGGTACCCACTTCTTTGAGGCTCTCTAAAAGACGCGAAAACTGATCCGCTACAGCGCTTACGGCTGCGCGAAACTCAGGAGATGTCTGCTCCAAAGCGACAAAGGCCGCCCCGAGTACAACAGCAGCAGCGCCGACAGCAATCAGTACGGGGGACACTGGCGCAAGAGTGATAGCGATAACGCCAATCGCCGCCGCGGCGAGTCCGGCAACTACAGTCAACGAGGTGAGAGCGATTGTAAAATCCTGGATCGATGCAGGCAACTGGCCGAACCACTCGGCAAGCTTTTCAATCGCTGGAATAACGTCACTCGTGATGAACTGCGTGAATGGAATGAAGGCCCCTGCTAGGGATTTGCCAACATCCTCCATCATGAAGTCCCAAGCATTCGCCATCTTCTGAATTTGCCCACTCAGAAGCCCCGCTTCTCGTTCAGCAATACCACGCGTCTTGATGAGTGCCGCCTGCAAAACCTCTCCGCGGGTGGGATCATCGAGAAGCTTAAACGCCTTGGTGACTTCCGAAGCTGCAACGCCCATAATGTCGCCCAGTGCTTGGGCGGATGTGCCAATGCCAGCCAACGTGCGCGGCATCACAGCGCCTGAGGAAATCATGCGGTCCATCTGATCCACAACGGTGAGAAAATCCTTGCCCATCGTTTTGGCAGAATCGGCCGCCAGCTGCATCATCATCGAGGATTGCTGAGAGGAAAAACCCAGCGCATCCATGCGCGTCTGAGCGGTCAGAAGTGCAGGGAATGATAGAGCGTCTGTCTGCGCCAAGACTTTTAAACGCTCGATCTGGTCATCAGCTTCTTTAGCGCTGCCGGTCAGTGCTGTAATTGCGATAGTTGCTTTCTGAACGTTGTCGAAGGCATGCAGCGCTTCGGTGGCCAGCTCGCGGAGCCCTTCGGCAATGAGCAGAGCTTCGCCGAGATGTTTGAGCGCTTCGCCCATGTCGCGCAGACTGCCCTCTGCTTCTTTCGCTGCATCGCTTGCGTGATGCGTGGAGGCTCCGAGGTCTTCGATATGAGGAGCTGCTTCGCCGGCGGAGTCTCCAGCGCTCTTTACAGCCGCGTCCAGTTCGGCGAGGCCACCGCCAGCCCCGGCACCTACATCCGAAAGCGCAGTGTTGAGACTGTTGAGAGATGCAGTAGCACCGTCCAGCGCATTGCCGAGCGCCGAATCGATCGCTGCTCCAGCCGTCTGAGCGACCGCCGGGATTGATTGCAGCGTGTCTTCGAGAGGCGACAGGTCCGCACCAACTTGTAAGACCAGATCGCCCAAAGCGTCAAGCGGCATCGCGCCTCTTTCGTACCACTACTCCAGACATCGGACTATGCGCCCAGGCGCGCAGTTTCGCAATCTGCCGCTCTGCCGCGGGCGGTTGCGGAGCCTGCATCTGCTGCACCTCGGGAAACGGCATGAACTGCTCAAGGTGAAACGGCTGTGGCATCTGGTTCGTGTCCCGATGCGAGTTGAGATACGAGCACGCCATAATCGCCATGTTCTGAGCGCGGCCACGTTCCCGCGCCTGGTACCGCTTCCACAACCGACTAATCTGATAGGGAGTAAGACTCCAAAGCTCGGCAACGGTCAGGCCCAGGTCTATCACTCCCGCGTCGAAGATTTGGAGCCAGGACTCCTCGAAGCTTACTGCACGGCGGGCGCCGGCGTCGGAGTATTCATTGCCGCCAGCTCTTCCGCCTGCGCTTTCATTCCGTCGATGCGCGGCTTGAGAGCGATCATCTGGGCCATAACTTTTGATATTGCTTCCTGTAGCGCGATGTTGAGCTCGGGCATCTGGTGCCAATCGACTTTGGACTTGAGGTATTCCAGGGTGAGCGTCTCCTTGTGCGCCACAGCCGCCTGTAGCATCAGGAGCAGCCGCTCGACGGCTTCCGCGCCGATGAACGTTCGGACTTCCTGGAGCTCGATGTTGTGGTTTTTCTTCAGGTCGATGACGTCGCCTGAGCGGAATTTTAACTCGTATTTCTTGCCATCGATCTCGAAGACCGGATGGCTCTGGGGGTCATGTTGCATGCGCTAAGCGTATCACGTCTAAGGTAAGTTTGTGAAAACCTTAGTACCGATGGGTGATTGCACGGGTTGCGCAAGTCCTATAAGCTACAAGCATGGAAAACACAAACACGAATCTCCATGACATCCAGTCCAAAGCCGATGCCTATCGCGCTATTAGGGCCTACGAAGCAGACCCGTCGGGAGTCGATACTTGTGATCTGCTCTGTGATGTGGCTGAATGGCTGGACCTGCCAAACGGCGAGTACCAGACCGACGAATTGCGCGACATGATCGCTGAAGTGGAGGAGTAAATGTCGCGCTCCACGCTCTACGCCATCCTGTGCGGCCGAATTGACCTGCCGGGCTACGAGGGCATCATTCGCACACTGAAAGGCGCTGGACTTGTGGCCGAACGCGCGCACATGCTGACTTGGATCGGCCCGGTGCTCTGCACCCCCGGCACCGAGTTCATCGTGACCGCCGACCGCTCCTTGGAGGTGAAGTGATGGAATACGCGACCAGAACAGAAGTCGACCGCCAATGCCGAGAGTTGACACACCAAGTTAAGGATACCTTGGTGGTGCGATCCACCAATCTGTATTACGTCCGTCTTAATAGGACAGTGGGCTCACCAGAGACGCTAATGGAATGGCGGAAGTTGACGCGCAAGCGCGCTACTGAATGCGGCATGGATAGCCGGTTATTCGAGAGGACGATATGAGCCGCAATCTAGGCCCCGACACAAGCACGGAGTTCGAGTTGGGCGAAATGGTTTCTTTCGATTACGAAGGCGAACGCCTCACCGGACGAATCGTTCGCGTTTACAGTACGCGGCTCGATTACCACGTCGAAGTTGACGGCAACCGCTATGAGGTGTCGGTGCCAGACGACAATCCACGACGAGAGGCGAAGTAATGCCACGCTACGAAGTACGCTTCTGGGTGAACGCGGAATCGCGTCACGAGATCCACGACATGCTCGAAGCCGCGTTCGCCGACCGCGACCTGAGCATCCGAGACATCACCAACATCCAGCCGGAAGAGGAGGAACAAGAGAATGAAGACCGCGACAACTGACATTGAAGTTTTGACGGGCATGTACATGGACATACTGGCGATCAACCGGGCAACCGGGAACGTCGCAGCGCTGACGCTGTGCGACCTGCAAGCGGACTTGTGTCGCATCGCAGACGGTTTGGTCTGGGGAGGTTGAAATGATTTGGGTGCTGCTGTTTATCGCGGCTTTTGCGCTTGCGTTTTACGTCGGGCGTTTGTACTTCCCATCGTAGCCCGCGTCTTCCGCCGTCTCGATCGCTCCACGCTGTCATAGCACAGCACTTCACGTTCAAACGTGCCGCGCTTCTTGGCGTCGATGATGGCCTGAGCGATACAGCCGATCTTTACTGTGTTTTCCGCCATGCTGGTTTCCAGCCCATCGGAGTCATGTTGACGAGGTGGAAATGCCCCGTCACGGTCGTGACCGACTTCCCGAACTCAGATGGGTCGTACGGGCCGCCGAGCGCAAGATACAGGTCCTCGGTGCCAGGGATGAGCCCTCCAACCGATTCCGCGGTCTTCTCGGGAGGTGGCGTCACAAGAGGCTGAAACACGGTTCCGGGCGGTGCGCTCGGATCGAACTGGGTGAAGAAAGAAAAAATCTTATTGAACCCCACGCCCGTCACTTCGTATTGTGCCGCCGCGATTGGATCGACCATTGCCAGCGTCACAGGCCCGGGAGCCGGCCGGTACACACCCGCTGCGTTGTCTGACTTCCAGTGCGTCACGAGGCCGTTGTAGTCAGCGAGCGCGAAGTCGTTCAGCTTCTGCACTTCCATCTCAAGCACGTTGACAAACGCTTGCACGATGGCATCGGCGCTAATAAGACCTGGAATGCCTTGCGGTGGTAGAGGATGCGGGTTATCCTCCACCTGCGGAATCATCGTGGAGACGTCGAGCGGGTTGTTTGTCATTTCTTGGGATCCTTCGCAGGTGGCACCGCAGCGCCGGTCTCAATGTCGTAGTGCTCGATCTTGTGCAGCAGTTCTTTGAGCCGGTCAATGAGACTGTGCGCTTC
>Ga0210400_10001313_pt1 | contig 24796 bp, 25 predicted proteins | sample IncBWH26MmetaG_FD_155456 | JGI IMG/M metagenome (GOLD analysis project Ga0210400, IMG submission 155456) | Forest soil microbial communities from Barre Woods Harvard Forest LTER site, Petersham, Massachusetts, United States - Inc-BW-H-26-M | ecosystem: Environmental > Terrestrial > Soil >...
CGAGGCCGGCTGGTCGAAGGCGCGGCTCTACGAGGAGCTGTACAGACTGTGCGAGATCCCCGGCGAGGAATTGATCGCCGGCGCCAAGGGCATCGCCGAGGGCGGCCCGCCCTCGCTCGCCGGCAAGACCGTCAACAAATTCCGCCCGGGCGGGCTGATGATCGTCCGCGCCGGCGGCAATGCCGGAATGTTCTCCGGCATCATCGGCGGATGGTCGGCGGGTGGCCCCCGCGGCAGCATTCCGGTCACCAAAGAGGTGAAGCGCTATCCGATGCTCCGCCGCCGGCTCTTGTTGCTGGCGGCACTCTCCGCCGCAACCGTTGCACCCGGTCAAGCGCTCGAAGCCAGCGCACAATCGCCGATCCCTGCCGGCCCGCCGCTGACCGGGCATGCCGCCCAGGACAGCCCGCCCGCTCGTGCTTTCGCTGCGCTGTTGCAAGTCGTGTCGAAGGGCGACTTCCCTTCCATTCGCGCCGCACTGACGAGCGATCACCCCGAGTTGGGCCTGCTCAACCCGGAAGGGTTGCGACTGATCAAGGCAGAGCTGTTACCCAACGGCGCCTCCCCGGCCGCGGTGATGGCGACATTGGCGTCAGTCTACGCCGACCATGCCCAGGCTACCCTGGTGTTTGGCGTCGAACCCAGCCTGACAATATGGAAGATGAGACGCCAGAGCGACGGCTGGAAATTGTCGCCGTAGCGCGGGCTAGCGCTTGACCCGACCGCTCCAGGTGAGGGACCTTTATCGCATCGGCAGAAGAACAGGAGGCGACCCATGACCGTGCTTCTCGACCCGACATCGGAACGAAGTCCGACGATCCGACCGCGGCTGCCGCGACCGGAGCGGCTCGACGGGCTGACGATCGGCCTGCTCGACATCGCTAAGGCGCGCGGCGACGTGTTCCTCGACCGGCTCGACGAGCGGCTCCAGGAACGCGGCATCGCGGTCAAGCGCTACAAGAAGCCGACCAACACCCGCCCGGCTCCGCTGCCGCTGCAGCAGCAGATCGCCGGCGAAGTCAATCTGGTGATCGAAGGCCTCAGCGACTGAGGGTCGTGCATATCGTGCTGTACGCATGACATGGCGAACCTTGAGGAGCGTGGCATTCCGACGGTCGGCGTCGCGACGACCGAATTCATTCAGGGGGCGGAGGCGCAGGCCAAATCACTCGGCACCGACCCCGCTCTGGTGTTCATCCCGCATCCGGTGCAGGACCGCACCGACGACGAGCTGCGCCAGCTCGCCGACGAGCATTTCGACGCGATCGTGAAGCTGCTGGTGAAATAAAATGGCGTCCCGGCGAAAGCCGGGACCCACCTTTCCGCCGTTCGAGTGGTTGCCGGATGGGTCCCGGCCTGCGCCGGGACGCCGCCTCGAACTACGTCCGCAAATAGCCCTCGATCTCGGACTCGGCGTAGCTCATCGTGTCCTCGATCGACTTGCCCTGATGCGCGTGCATCGCGATCATCTTCATCAGCAGCGCCTGCGCGTACATCTGGTTGCCGATCTTCAAGGGCGCCGGATAGCCGGACAGGAAGGCGGTCGCGTCGCCGCGCGGCGGATAATTGTTGAACGTGCCCTTGGGCGGCCCTTCCTCCTCCCACACCTTGAAGTCCAACAGGCCCGGGAACGGCGGAATGTCGAAGCCGATGCTGGCGGTCACCAGCTTTTCCTGGATGTCGCGCTGCGAGATATGGGTCAGCAGCGACTTCGCCGCCGGGATGTTCTTCGAGAAGTTCCAGATGCCCCAGAAATAGTAGTTGGCCGGGTCGTAGCGGCCGCTCGGCCCCTTCGGCGAATGGAACGTCCACAATTGCTCGGCGACCTTCGGCGCGTCGCGCTTGGCGACGGCGTGAGCGCTCGGCGGGTTCATGATCAGCGCCGAAAAGCCGGAGATCAGCGCCTTGTTGTTCGAGGCGTTGTCGTAGGCGTAGACCTCTTCGGGCAGGTGCTTCGACAGCCGCTTGAACCAGTCGAGCGCCTGCCGGGTCGCGTCGGTCCTGACCTTGACGTCGCCCTTCTCGTCGACCAGGAACGAGCCGAACGAGGCGAACACCGCCCCCGCCATGTTGAGCGCGTCGGTGCAGGTGCTCAGCCCGAGGCCGAACGGGTGCCCGTTCTTGTTGCAGGCTTCGGCCGCCTTGAGGAAGTTCTCCCAGGTCCAGGCGTCCTGTAGTTCCTTGTCGCCCGGGCCGCTTGCCGGATACATCTTCTGCACGTCGATCCCGGCATACTGCTTCATCATGTCGATGCGTGCGCAGGGCGGCAGCGAGGCGCTGGCATAGCTCGACGGCACCGCCATCCAGTGGCCGTCGATGTAGGAGCAGTATTTCGAGGCGGTCACCACTTGGCCGTACTGCTTTTGCAGCGGCTCGACGATGTCGTCGACCGGCACGAAACGCTGCTTCTGCGCCTCGACGTACCAGGTACGCAGCCCCATGATGTCGTGGCCGGCCCCGGCTTGGCCCTCGGCCATCAGGGTCAGCAGATCCTTGTCGCCATTGGAGGTGATCAGGTCGAAGGTCAGCTCGACCTTCTCCTTCGCCGCCCACTCCTGGCAGATCCGCTCCAGTTCCTTGCCGGCGCCCGGAACCCAATGGTCCCACGCGCCCATCTTCAGCGTCCCGGCGGCAAAGGCGCCGCGGACGAACGGCATGGGGAGCGAGCTCGCGGCGAGGACGGGCGGCGTCAGCGCGGCCGCCTTCAGGATGCTGCGGCGCGTCAAAGACTTCTTCAACATGCGGGGATCTCCAAGTCGAGGCAATGGTTCCGCCGCTTGCTGGCTTCGGGCCGAGGGGAGCGGCTATCGTCAAGGTGTAGCATGGCCGTGGCAAAATACCAGCGCGATCCCTGAGGAAAACGCCGCTCTTTGGTTCAGCCCGGCCCGAATGCAAATGCGATGGTGCGTCGCAAAAAAGGGGCAACGAGGCAGGGCCTCATCGCCCCTTTAACGGCCGCGGGCTTAAGTGCGCAGGAAGCCTTCCATTTCCTGTGCGGCCCAATTGATCGCGTCGTCGATCGATTTTCCCTGCTGGGTGTAGCCCGCGATCATCTTGGTCATCGTCGCCTGGGTATAGATCTGGTTCGCGATTTTTTTCGGAGCCGGGGCGCAGGCGACCGAAACGATCTGGTCGGGATAGCGCGGCGGATAGCTGTAGAGCGTTCCCTTGGGCGGCGCTTCCTCTTCCCAAGTCTTGAAATCGAGGAAATTCGTCCAGGGCGGCAGATCGTAGCCATGGCTCGCCGCGACGAACTGCTCGGCCGCCGCGCGCGAGGACAGGTGCGTCAAGAGGCTCTTTCCGGCCGCTTTGTTCTGCGAGAAATTCCACAGCCCCCAATAGAACGGCAGGTACGGCTCATAGCGCCCCTTCGGCCCCTTCGGGGTCGGGAATGTCCAGAGCTGTTCTCCGATCGGGCGCGCATCGCGCACCGCCACCGCCCAAGCCGAGGGCGGGTTCATGATCAGGGCGCCCTTGCCGGAGATCAGCCATTTGTTGTTGCCGGCGTCGTCCCAGGCGAAGACATCGGGCGGGAATGCCGGCACCGCCTTTTTGAACCACTCCAGGACCTGCTTCACCGCGTCCGATTTGACCGTGATATCGCCCTTCTCGTTCATCAGCTCAGCGCCATGACTGGCGAAAACGGCGCCGACCCAATCGGTCGCATCGGTCGAGTTCTGGCCGAACGGCATGCCGAACGGATAGCCGCCCTTCATGGCCTTTTGCGCGGCGTCGAGAAACGTGTCCCAGCTCCAGCGATCGGCGAGCTCTTTGTCGGGCGGCCCGCCGGCCGGGTACATCTTGACGATATCGATCCCGGTCAACTGCTTCATCAAATCGATGCGGGCGCAGGGCGGCTTTGTCTGACAGCCGACATTCGCCGGCATCGCGACCCAGTGACCATCGACCGTGCCGAGATACTCCGCGCCGGCCACCACCTTGCCGTTCTGCTCCTGCAGCGCCTTGACCAGATCGTCAACCGGTTCCAGTGCCGCTGCGTGCCCGAGCGCGTACCAGGTCGGCATCGTCAGGATGTCGTGCCCCGATCTGGCCTGCTCCTCGGCGGCCGCGGTCAGGATCAGCTTGTCGCCTTGCGAGGTGATGAAGTCGATCGTGATCTCGACCTTCTCCTTGTCGGCCCATTGCTGGCAGATCTTGGTCATCGTGTCGTTGGCGCCGGGGACCCAGTGATCCCAGAAGCCGAGCTTGAGCGATCCCGCCGCATAAGCGCCGCGGACGAACGGTGCGGCGAGCGCCGTCGAGGCGAGGGCGGCGGTCTTCAATACGGTGCGGCGGGTTGGCAATGAGGTTGGCATTTTCCTCTCCTTTCTGTCCTGTACCGTCGAGTCCGGCGGGATCGGTTTGTTTGCCTGCCGCTATATCCGTCTGACCTGACGATGACAAGGGGACCCCATGCGATGCGATGGCGAGTGATCTGGCAGTGCAGCATCGCGCCCGGCGTGCCGCGCCGCTCGCTGATGGCCGCCTTGGTCGTCGGCACGATCCTCAACCTGATCAATCAGGGCGACGCGCTGTTTGGCGGCCGGCCGGTCGATTGGCTGAAGCTGGGGCTGACCTACATCGTGCCGTATTGCGTCGCGACCTATGGCGCGGTCGCGTTCCGGATGGAGGCAATGCAGCGCGACGCGCCGCCGCGTGATTGACCGATCCTGGCGCGAGGTGCTTACCTCGGCCCAGCGAAAACCAGCAGGGCGGAGGCGGAAATGGCGGAAATTCAGGCGCTGGCGGGCAAGGTCGCGATCGTCACCGGTTCGGGCAAGAACATCGGCAAGGCGATCGCCCAGAGGCTGGCGGCCGACGGCGCCGCGGTGGTCGTCAACGGCCGCGGCGACCGCGCCATCGTCGAGGAAACCGCCAGCGAGATCCGCGCCGCCGGCGGCCGCGCCCTGCCTTACATGGCCGATGTCTCGCAGCCCGACGCGGTGGCGGCGATGGTCGATGCCGCGGTCAAGGAATTCGGCGGCGTCGACATCGCGGTCGGCAATGCCGGCCTCAGGCGCCAGACCCCGTTCCTGCAGATGAATCTCGAGGAATGGCACGAGATCCTGGGGGTCGCGCTGCACGGCGCCTTCTACCTGGCGAAGGCGGTGGCGCCGGAGATGATCAAGCGCGGCGGCGGCACCTTCATCGGCCTCTCCGGCGTGTCGCACCACGCCGGGTCGGGCGGCCGCATCCACGTCAACGCCTCCAAGGCCGGGCTCGAAGGCATGATCCGCGGTCTGGCGATCGAGCTGGCGCCGCACAACATCACCGCCAACTGCATCGCTCCGGGATCGATCGACACGGTGCGCGGCGCCTCGGCCGGCGGGCCGCACGGACGCGGCATGTCGCGCGAAATCCCGGCTGGCCGTCAGGGCCGGCCCGAGGAGATCGCCGCGATGGTGCGCTTTTTGGTCGGCCCGGAAGGCCGCTATGTCACCGGCCAGACGATCCACGTCAACGGCGGCCTGTTCCTCGGAAAATAGCACCGAGTTTGGACCGCGGGCATCCCGCCCGCATGCGGCCGGGACGGCCGCGGTCCGGGATCGGGTTAGTTCAGCCGCAGCTCGGTGATGTGGCTCGGGTCCTGTTTGAGCTCGCCGCGCTCGACCTTCTTGACGATATCGACGAGGCGCTCATTGGCGCGCGCCTGCAATCCGACCTTGGCGCCTTCGCGCGCGACAAAGCCGTTCAGGAACTCGATCTCGGTGCGCCGGCCTTTCGCCATGTCCTGGCCCATCGACGGGCGCTGCTCGGCCGAGCCGCGGCGCTGCGTCAACACCCGCTCCTCGTAGCGCGCCAGCGCCGCGGCATCGCCCTCGCCGGCTCTCGCGATGACCTCCGGCGGCAGGTGGTTGACCTCCTCGAGCTTGTAGCCGAGCGCCTGGCCGATGCGGATCGCCTCGCTGCCGAGGCGCGCCTGGAACCGCCGGATCCGCTCGTCCTGCGCCATCGCGGCGCCGGACAGGCCGGTGCAGGCGGAAACCCCGTTGGCCATCGAGTTGGTGACCAGCTTCGACCAGCGTTCGCCCCACAGATTGTCGGTCGCCTTGGCGCTGTCGGCGAGCGAGACGAGCCGCAACACTTCCTGACCCCGTTCGGTGATCCGGCCATGCACCTCGCCGGTGCGGTAGACCGTATGCGCCGCGCCGCCCTTCAGCCCGCCGCGATGGATGTGGCCGGGCTCGATCAGACCGACGCTGATGTTGCTGGCGATGCAGCCCAGCACCTTGCCCCAGCCGACCACCTCGGCGATCGTCGCCTCGTTCATGCAGTTCTGCAATGACACGACATAACCGGCCGGCGACAGGTACTGGCGGATCAATGTCGCCGCCCACTGCGTGTCGTAGGATTTCATGCAGATGAAGGCGATGTCGACCGGCGCCTCCTTGGCGAGCTGCTGCGCCTCGGTCAGGTGCAGCGCGCGCGGCTTGGCCGCGAACGGCTCCTCGCCCTGATGGTGGGTGATGCGCAGCCCGTTCTTCTTGATTTCCTCGACATGCTCCGGCCACGGGTCGATGAAGGTCACATCCTCGCCGGCCTGCGCCATATGCGCCCCGGTATAGCCGCCGACCGCGCCGGCGCCGACGACGACGATCTTCTTGCCCATGGTTTTCCTCCCGGCCTGCTGTGGAATCGATCGTAGACCCCGGCGACATTGCTGAGCAATGTCGCCGGGTCCCGCGAGGGCCAGCAAAGCTGCGATGCCGGATCGGCGGTTGCCGCTGCGCCGTGGCGCGCGTTATCAGAGGCGCGGCGTGACTAAAAAGCGGGCAACCAACGCCACAGGAGCAGCCGGCCGGTGGCGGAATTGATCGAAACGACATCGGCCGGGATCGCCGCGCCGCGCCCTCGCCCGGCGAGCATCGAATCGCGCGCCTCGTGGATCGCCGCCGGAATCGTCCTGGCCGTCTTGTCGGTGTCCTACGGTTCGCCGCTGTTGATCGTCGTCGGCCTGAAGCCGATCACCGAGGACCTCGGGACCGTCCGCCAGATGGTGGCGCTCGCCGGGGCGCTGACCTGGCTGGGCACCGGCGCCGGCGGCATCCTGATGGGCTGGGTGGCGGAGCGCACCAGCATCCGCTTTACGGTGATCTTCGGCACCGTGATGATCGCGCTCGGCCTCGCCGTCTCGGCCAGCGGCAACATCTGGGCGATCCTTGTCGGGCACACGCTCCTGGTCGGGCTGTTGGGCAACGGCGCGCTGTACCCGCCGCTGCTGGTCTATGTCAGCCGCTGGTTCGACCGGCGGCGCGGCACGGCATTGGCGCTGATCTCCTCGGGCCAATACATCGCCGGCATGGCCTGGCCGATCCTGTTCGAGCGCGCGATGGCCGATTACGGCTGGCGCGTCACGATGATCGGCTGGGCAGTCGTGATGTTGATCGTGATTCCGCCGATCGCCTTCCTGTTCCTGCATCGGCCGCCCGAGGTGCCGACCTCGTTTTTTCGCGACGGCACCGCCGACGAAAAGCGCGTCGTGCTCGGGCTGCGGCCCAATGTGGTCCTCGCGATCGTCAGCATCGCCGGTTTCTGCTGCTGCGTGCCGATGGCGATCCCGCAGGGTCATCTCGTCGCGTTCTGCAGCGATATCGGCATCGCCGCGACGCAGGGCGCCGCGATGCTGTCGGTATTGCAGGCCGCTGCCTTTGTCAGCCGGGTGTTCTGGGGCTGGCTCGCCGACCGCATCGGCGGCCTCAAGACGGTGCTCGCCGGGTCGATCTGCCAGGCTGTGGCGATCGCCGCCTTTATGACGACCCAGGACGAGGCCGGGCTGTTCGCGGTCGCGGCCGCCTACGGGCTCGGCTTCAGCGGCATCATCCCGGCCTATGTCGTGGCGATCCGGGATCTGTTTCCGGCGCGGGAGGCGTCCTGGCGGGTGCCGACGGTTTTGTTCGTCAGCATGGGCGGCATGGCGTTCGGCGGCTGGTTCGCCGGTGCGCTCTACGATCATTTCGGATTTTATGCGCCGGCCTTCCTGACCGGCGTGATCTTTAATATCGCCAATCTGGTGCTGGTCGGCTCGCTGGTGCTGCGCCAGCGCTTGAACGGCGGGCTGCGGCCCTATCCGGCCTGAATCGGGCAGGCATTACGCAAAAAAAACGACGCTCGGCAGCGCGCCTGGCGCTGCCGAGCGTCGTCGGAACTGACCGACGACGGAAAGCTTACAGCTTGTTGGAAACCGTCGTGAACGTCGAGGTGAGGTTGGTGCCGACCGTGCCCAACACGGTAACCGCGGCAACCGCGATGAGAGCGGCAATAAGGCCGTACTCGATCGCCGTGGCGCCATCCTCGTTCTTGAAGAGCTTGATCATCGTCGCAAACATACCGGGTCCTCCTTTAGGCCGCTGACCTGCCCAACATGCCCTCGATTTCTTGCCAAACCCTTAAATCGCCGCGACGCTCGTTTGCCGAGATCCCGGCGAAACGCGACGATCTCCCTACGTCTGGAAGAAAGGGCACGTTGGCGGCGTGTCGTTTCTGTCGGCATTTTAGAGATTAACTCTATTTCTTGGCCGGACCGAAAAGCGAATGGCGCGCCGCCGGTCGGCGACACGCCATTCGGGAACCCCGCACTGTGCCGGGTTCTACCCGGCGCCCAGCGCGTCTACCTCTTCGTCCGTCGGGAACCGGCCGGTGCCCTTCTTCGAGAAAGCGAGCCGGCCATCAACGGTAATCTCGAACACGCCAGCCACACCGGGCACCAACTCGACATCGGCGCCGTATTTCTGGACGAGCCTATCCCTCGCACGGAGGGCACGCGGTTCGTAGTTTCAGGGCTTGCACCACTCGATACGGACTTTCATCGCAGTGATCTCCGCATTGCTTGTCGCACCCCGCGATATAGCATGGCGGCGGGCCGACTCAACTGCCGCGCAGCGGAATTTCCTTCAGACCGAGCGAGGCGAGGAAGGTGAAAGCGGAGATCGCGCCCGCGTAAAGAAAGACATGGGCAAAGGCCGTGCGCGAGGCCTGAGCGAGGCCGGCGATCAGAGCCGGGTTTGCCGTCCCGCTCAGCTCCATCTGCAGCAGCGCCAGTCCCGGGTCGACGCCGAGCGCCTGGTGGCCCGGCATCGCCGCAATCGCGACATTCAGCTCGCCCATCAGCAGGGCGGTCAGCAGCGCGACCCCGAAGGCGCCGCCGATCAGCCGGAAGAACATGACGGTGCCGAGCCCGATGCCGGTATCCTCCAGTGGCAAGGCGTTCTGCACCGGCACGATGACCGGCGCGAGCTGGAAGCCAAAGGACAGACCGAGACCTGTCGTCAACGCGGTATCGAGCACCGCCGAATGTCCCAGCCCGAACAGCGAGAGGGCGCAGCAGAACAGCGTCATCGCCCCTGCCCCGGCGATCGGGTAGATGCGATACCGGCCGGTCCGCGACATCAGCCGCCCGGCGATGAAGGAGCCCAGCACCGTCCCGCCGGTCATCGGGATCAGCCGAATTCCGGCCTGGTTGGCCGACAGCCCGGCGCTGATCTCGAAGGCGAGCGGCACCAGGATGATCAGCGCGATCATCACCATCGACATCGTGAAGCTGATCATGCTGGCGACGGCGAAGATGCGGTTGCCGAACAGGCGCAACGGGATCAATGGCGCGCGCGCCTCCCGCTCCCAGGCCACCAGTGCGATCAGAAACAGCACGCCGAGGCCCATTTGCAGCACGACCCCGGGGCTGCGCCAGCTGCCGCCGCTCTCGACGCGGGACAAAGCCAGCAACATCGGAATCGTCGCCGCAGCCAGCAGCACCGCGCCGAGCCAATCGATGATGGCGCGGCCGCGCGGCAATGGCAGGCGCCGCAAATTGCGGTCGCACAGCACAAGCGCGACGAGGCCGAACGGAATGTTGATCCAGAAGATCCAGTGCCAGGACAGGTAATCGACAAACACGCCGCCGAGCACGGGCCCGAGCACCATCGAGATCGCCATGACGCTCGACAGGTATCCCTGGTAGCGCCCGCGCTCGCGCGGCGGGATGATGTCGGCGATCGCCGCCTGCGACACCGAGCGCAAGCCGCCGCCGCCCAGCCCCTGCAGGATCCGAGCGCCGATCAGCTGCGGCATGGTCTGCGACAGCGCGCACAGCACCGAGGCGCCGACGAACAGCCCGATGGAGGCGAGCAGCACCGGGCGCCTGCCGTACATGTCGCTGAGCCGGCCGTAGATCGGGGTGGTGATCGTCGATGCCACGAGATAGGCCGACACGACCCACGACATCAGCGTCCAGCCATTCAGCTCCTGCGCCATCGTCGACAGCGAGGTCGCGACGATCGTCTGGTCGAGGCTGGCGAGGAACATCGCCAGCATCAGCCCGGACAGGATCGAGACGATCTCGCTCCGGCTGAAGCGCAGCGCTTGAGCGTGGATCGTGGTGGGCGCCTGGTCGGTCATCGGGAGAAGCGTGAGTGATCGGCTACCGCAGCAAACGGCATGCCTGCGCCGCCGCTCCGCCCGCGCCGGGCATTGCGGGGTTGCGTTCGGCGGCGTGCCGCGCGAGTTTTCCCCGTCAAGGTGCGGGGGAGATCTGAGCAATGGCCGATGGCAACGGCAGCGCGGCGCGCTGGCAGGATGAGCTCTACGATCTGCTGCGCCATCACAACGTCACCCAATTCGCCTATGTGCCGGATGCTGGTCACCGCATCCTGATCGACCGCTCGCTGGCCGATCCCGGCGCGCTATCGGTCGCGCTGACCACCGAGGAAGAGGGCGTCGCGCTCCTCGCCGGCGCCGATCTCGGCGGCGCCCGCGGCGTCCTCTTGATGCAATCGAGCGGCACCGGCAATTGCATCAACATGCTGTCCCTGATCAAGGGCGGGCATTTCCCGTTCCTGACCTTGGTCAGCATGCGCGGCGATTTCGGCGAGGGAAACCCGTGGCAATACCCGATGGGCCAGGCCGTCGAGCCGGTATTGCAGGCGATGGGCGTCATCTGCCTGCGCATCGAGCAACCGGAGGAGGTCGTCCCGACCGTCAGCGCGGCACTGACGATGGTGTTCCAGGGCGGCAACGCCGTCGCCGTGCTGCTGACCCAGAAGCTGCTCGGCGCCAAGGCTTTTTGAGGACCCCGGAAATGGCGAATGATTACCCGCAGGGCGTTGACATGGCGGCAGCGATCGCCGCCGGCTTCATCCTGGACCGCCGCGAGGCGGTGCCGAAATTGATCGGCCGCCACGAGGATTTCCTGTTCGTCACGGGCCTCGCCGGCACGGCCCGCGACATCGCGGCGCTGACCCATGATGGCGCCCACATCTACACGATGGCCGGGGCAATGGGCGGCGCCTGCATGATCGGGCTCGGCCTCGCTCTGGCGCGGCCCGACAAGCGCGTGCTGGTCGCAACCGGCGACGGCGAGCTGTTGATGAACCTCGGCGCGCTGGCGACGATCGCCGTCCTGAACCCGGCCAATCTGGCGATCCTGTGCGTCGACAACGGCCATTACGGCGAGACCGGCTACCAGAAGAGCCACACCAGTCTCGGCGTCGATCTCGAGCGGATCGCCGCCGGTTCCGGCATCAAGCGCACCCGCACGCTCGCCGGCGAGGGCGAGCTCGACGAGGGCGGCCGGATGCTGCGCGACGGCAACGGCACCGCCTTCATCGTGCTCAAGGTCAAGCCCGACGACCCGCCGCCCTACAAGCGCAACATGGACCCGGCCTCCTGCCGCGTCCGCTTCCGCGGCGCGCTCCTCGGCGCGGGGTGACGCTCGGGCCGGACCGGCGTAACTTGCTGCCGGAGCGAGCCGGCGAAGCACACAGGGAGACATCATGGAATTCGGCATCTTCAACCTGATGGGCGCGCGCGAGATCGAAAAGACCGCAGCGCAGGTCTTCGCCGAGGTCGCCGAGCAGACCCGGCTCGCCGATGAGCTCGGCTACAAGATCGCCTGGTTCGCCGAGCACCATTTCTCGAATTATTGCCTGTGCGCCTCGCCGTTGATGATGGTGGCGCATTGCGCCTCGATCACGAAAAGCATCCGGCTCGGCACTGCGGTGGTGGTATTGCCGCTCTACAACCCGGCGCGGCTCGCCGCTGAGATCGCCACCGCCGACGCGCTGTCGAACGGAAGGCTGATGCTCGGCATCGGCGCCGGATACCAGCCCTACGAGTTCGAGCGCTTCGGCGTGGATCTGAAACAGAACCTCGAAATGACCGAGGAATTCTCCGAGATCCTCGATCTCGCGCTGAACCGGGATTTCTTCAGCTACCAGGGCAAGCATTACCGGCTGCCGGAGACCCACATCCCCGCCCGCACGGTGCAAAACCCGTTGCCGATCTATGTCGCCGGCCACACCCAGGCGATGTTCCGCGCCGCCGCGCGCCGCGGCTACCGCGTGCTGTCCTCCGGGCGGATCGGGGGCGCGCAACTTCTTGCCGCGCAGTACGCCGACATCGTCGCCGCCTTCGCCGCCGAGGGCGTGCCGATCGAGCGCGCCCATGTCACGGTCAACCGCTTCGCCCATATCACCGACAGCAAGGAAGAGGGGCTGCGTTTTGCCGAGAACGCGCGCTACCAGACGCGGCTCGCCTCGAGCCTGCGCCGCCGCGAGGAAGTCATGGAGGGCACCCAACTGGTCGATCGGCCCTTCCCGGACGAGCCGCCCCTCGAACAGATCCGCGACAATTTGCTGATCGGCGATGTCGACACCGTCGCCGAGAAGCTGGCGGCCGAGATCCGCGCCACCCGTCCCGAGCATATGTGCTTCTCGTTCAAGGTCGGCGCGACGCCGCATCAGGCGGCGATGCGGTCGATGGAACTGATGATCGGCGAGGTCAAGCCAAGGGTCGAGCGCGCCCTCGGGCCGTTCGGCCGTGCCGCGGCGGAATGACAGCAGCGACATTCACTTCGACACCCCCGTCCCCCAAGAAAGGACACTGACATGCCGAGCTTTGAACATCACGGCGCCCATATCCGTTACGAGGAGTTCGGCCAGGGCTTCCCGATCCTGACCTTCGCGCCGGCGGGCCTGCGCTCGGTGATCGATGTGTGGGGCCAGCCCTCCGCCCCGATCAACCCGACGACCGAGTTCGCCGCGAACTACCGCGTCATCGCGATGGACCAGCGCAATGCCGGCGGCCAGTCGCGCGCGCCGATGACCGCGCAGGACAATTGGGACAGCTATACCGACGACCACGTCGCCGTGCTCGACCGTCTGCGCATCGACCGCTGCCACCTCTACGGCCAATGCATCGGCGGGTCGTTCATCATCAACATGCTGAAGCGCCACCCCGAGCGCGTCGCCGCCGCCGTGCTGGCGCAGCCGATCGGCCGCGTCGGCCCGATGGCGCCGGGCTGGAACGCCAACTTCAAGGGCTGGACGGAGACGCTCACTGATCGTCCCGAGGCGACCCAGCAGCTGCTCGATGCCTTCTATCGGAACCTCTACGCGCCCGGCTTTGTCTACTGCGCCGATCGCGACTTCGTGAAGACGATCAAGGCGCCGTGCCTGGTGCTGGCCGGCAATGACGAGGCGCACCCTTGGCCGATCTCGGAGGAGCTGTCGAAGCTGATCCCGAACTGCGAGTTCGTCGCGGAGTGGAAGACCGAGCCGGCGCTGACCCCGGCCAAGGCAAGGGTCAAGGAGTTCCTCGCGAAGCACACCCCAGCTCGGGCATAGCCTCGGCTTTCAACCTCCTCCCCCATCGACGCGGAGAGCTTTGGCGTCCCGGTGAAAGCCGGGACCCACCCCTCGGCCCCGAGTCGTTTGTGAAATGGGTCCCGGCTTTCGCCGGGACGCCACTTTCAGAGACACTCAGGCGACGCCGTGGTCCTTGAACCAGGCGAGCATCTTGGCCCAGCCATCCTTGGCCTGCTCGGCGCGGTAGCTCGGCCGGTAATCCGCGTTGAAGCCGTGCGGCGTGTCCGGATAGACCTTGCTTTCGCAGGTTTTCCCGGCGGCCTTGCACGCCGCCTGCCGTTTCTCGATCATTTCCGGCGGTATCAGCTGATCGGCGCCGCCGTAAAAGGCAAGCACCGGACATTTCAAATCGGCGGCAAGATCGGCCGGGTTTTTCGGCGTCAACTCGCTGGCCGGACGATCGACGCCATACCATGCAACCGCCGCTTTGAGCCCTGGATTGTGAGCCGCATAGAGCCAGGTGACCCGCCCGCCCCAGCAGAAGCCGGTGACGGCCAGCTTGGCGGTATCCGCCTTACCCGACGATTTCGCGTAGGCCGCCGTCGCATCGAGATCCGACATGAGCTGCGCGTCGGGGACCGATCCCATCAGTTTTCGCAGCTCATCCTGCGTCGTCATCGCGGCCGCATTGCCGTAGCGGGCGAAAAGCTCGGGCGCGATCGCGTAGTAGCCTGCCTTGGCGAACCGGCGGCACAGATCCTTGATGTGCTCATGCACGCCCCAGGCTTCGTGCGCGATGAGCACGGTCGGGAACGGCCCTCCCTTGTCCGGCATCGCATAATAGGCCGGGACCTCGCCGTCCCTGGCCGGAACCTTGACCTCGCCGGCGGTAAGCCCGTTGGTGTCGGTGGTAATGACCGTCTGCGCCGCGATCGGCTGCACCGACACGGCAAAGCCGGTGGCCAGAGACGTCATCACGAAGCCGCGCCGCGACCAGCGGCGCCGCGGCAACAGCCCCTGCAATTCGAGTTCGTCGATTTCCACGGTATCCTCCCAAGCACTTGTTTCTTTGCGCGGGAGGATAGGAGGAGAACTGCCGCCCAGAAACCCCGCTCGCGCAAAGGTGAGCGGACGCCAGGGCCTGGGGCTAACCCGCCTTGCGGGCGGCGGCGGTCGCGATCCGCTTTTTCAGCCGGCGGATCTCGGGAGACAATTTGCTGTCGGGAGTGCCTTTGACAAAGGCGTCGATGCCGCCCTTGAACTCGATCGTGCGGATCGCCGCCGCGGAGAGGCGCATCCGCACCGGCCCGAGCACGTCGGACAATACCGAGATCGTCTGCAAATTCGGCAGAAACCGCCGCTTTGTCTTGATGTTGGAATGGCTCACATTGTGGCCGACCTGGGGGCCCTTGCCGGTCACCGGACATCTGCGGGCCATCTCGCACCTCGTTCAGCAATATCGATCGAAAAACACGCCGCGCGGCCCCCGATCGCAATCCGGGCCGCGCGCCGGCGGTTTCTAGGCTGCCTATCCCCAGGCGTCAAGCAGGCTGGAGAGCAGGCAGCGGACCCGCTATCGTGCCCGTCCCGGGGCCGAGGATTGACAGCATGATCGATTACCGCAGCGACAATACCGGGCGCGCCGCGCCGGAGATCCTCGATGCGATGGTGCGCGCCAATACCGGCACGGCGCTCGGCTATGGCGCCGACGAGTGGACCGCGAGACTGCAGGAGCGCTTCAGCGAGCTGTTCGAGACGCAGGTCCGGGTCTTTCCAGTGGCCACCGGCACCGCCGCCAATGCCCTGGCCCTGGCGGCGTCGAGCCCCTCCTGGGGTCTCGTCTATTGCAGCGAGGCCGCGCACATCAACACCTCGGAGGCCAATGCCGCGGGATTTTTCGGCGGCGGGCTGAAGCTGGTGCCGGTCGCCGGTAATCATGGCCGCATCGATCCCGACGCCTTCGCCCGGACGCTGGCGTCCGTCATCCCGGGCCAGCTGCATCGCGGCCAGCCCGCCGCGGTCAACCTGACCCAGGCGAGCGATCTCGGCACGGTCTACCCGCTCGACCAGATCCGCGCGATCGCCGATGTCGCGAAAGGCCGCGGCCTCAAAATCCACATGGACGGCGCGCGTTTCGCCAATGCGCTGGCGCGGCTCGGCTGCAGCCCGGCCGAGATGAGCTGGCGCGCCGGGGTCGACATCCTGTCCTTCGGCGCCACCAAGAACGGCGGCGCGCTGTGCGACGCGATTGTCGTGTTCGCACCGGAATTGGCGGACGGGCTTGCGGTGCAATTGCGCCGCGCCGGCCAGGTCTGGTCGAAGATGCGCTTCGCCTCGGCGCAATTGATGGCCTACATCGAAGCGGGATTGTGGCTGCGGCTCGCCGCCGCCTCGAATGCCGCCGCCGCGCGCATCGCCGCCGGCATCGCCGGGCTGCCCGGCCTGCGCCTCATCGCGCCGGTCGAGGTCAACGAGCTCTTCCTCGAACTGCCGGGCGCGGCGACGATGGATGCGCTCGAACGCGACGGATTCCAGTTTTACCGCCGCAGCGCCACCCTCGCCCGTTTCGTCTGCCGCTTCGACACCAGCGAGGTCGAAGCGGACGCGCTGATCGCCGCGCTGCGCCAGCATTGCGCCGGCCAAACGGACGCCGGCTCGGCCCGCGCCGCGGAGTGACCACTTTTCTCGTCGAAGCCCCTGGAATCCCCCACCTCACCCCGCCCCTCTCCGCCCCCGAGGGCGGAGAGGGAGTCACTGGCCCCTACCGCTGCAGTGCCCTCTCCGCCCTTCAGGGGGAGAGGGAGGGGCGCACGGCGGAGCCGTGGGAGGGTGAGGTGGGCTCGCGCCGGCTAATTCGGGTGCACGGAGACGGACCCGGGATCGTCGCCCTACCGCGCACAGGCTCCGATATAGTGCCCGGTAATGTGCTGGGTCGTCTGCATCGTCTGCCCGTTGGCGCCCGGCACATGCGTCGTCAGGTTGGCTTGCATCGTGTCGCCGGAATAGCGCGCCATGCCCTCCGAACGGACCGCGCCCTGCCCGGTATTGCAGGTCCCGGTCCAGGTGACCGTCGCGCCGTTGCGCCGCACATTGTCGATCTTGCAGGCGCCCCGCGGATCGCTCGGCACCGCCCTCTCCGAATCGACGCAAGCCCGGTAGGTCGATTGCATGCCGGCTCCAGGCGGCATCGACGTGCCGGACGGCGCCTGCACGCCTGGCGGCAGCTGCATACCGCCCGGCATCTGCATCTGCGAGGTGAATTCCCACTGGCCGGGTTTGACGGTATCGGCGAGGACGCGCGACTGGGCCAGCTGCACAGGTTCCGCCGCCCCGGCGCCTCCCGCCAGCCCGGCGCTCGCAAAAGCCATCGTCAGAGCCGCGATCCAAAGCCTGTTCATCGCCCGCCTCTATCTTTCCAGCCGAGATGCCCGATTGGCCGTTCAACGGTTGCGAGCGAAACTGCGTTCCCGGACCCGTTGACTTTCGCGCTTTCGTTGTGCCTTCCAAAGGAACCTTGATGGACAGCAGCAATCGCCCACTGGCACTGGTAACCGGCGCCTCCAGCGGTCTCGGCATCGAGCTGGCGCGCGAATTGGCGCGCCATGGGCATGATCTCGTGCTGTCCGCGCGCCGCGTCGCGCCGATGGACGCGCTGGCGGCGGAGCTGCGCGGCCTCGGCGCCGCGGTGACCGTGATCGCTTCTGATCTCGCGAAGCCGGCCGCCGCCGCCGCTCTGGCGGACGACATCGCCAGCCGCGGTCTGGAGATCGACGTGCTGGTCAATAATGCCGGGCTCGGCGCGCTCGGCCGATTCGAGCGCATGGATCTCGCCCGCATCAGCGAGATGCTGCAGGTCAACATCGTCGCGCTGACCGAACTCACGCGGCTGATCGTGCCGGGAATGGTCGCCCGCCGACGCGGCCGCATCATGCTGGTCTCCTCGGTCGCCGGGTTTCAGCCCGGGCCGCGCATGGCCGTCTATTTCGCTAGCAAGGCCTATGTGTCGAGCCTCGGCGAGGCGCTCGCCTATGAATTGCGCCGCACCGGCATCAGCGTCACGGTGCTGTGTCCCGGCGCGACCGAGACCGAATTCTTCAAGACCGCCGGTGCGACCGAGTCGATCATGGCAAAGCGCTTGCGGCATATGATGCGCGCCGCCGATGTCGCGCATATCGGCTATCGCGGCCTCGCCGCCGGCCGAAGGGTCGTGATTACCGGCGCCATGAACAAAATCCTGGCGCTGGCCGGCCGCCTCGCACCGCACCGCATCAGCTTGCCGATCACCGACAAGCTGATGATGTCGTCGGATTAGGTTTCTCAGGGTTGCGGCTGACGGGCTCTCGCCGCCCGCTTATAAGCGCCGCGATGACCGTCAGGAGAGCGCGATGACCGCCGACACCTATGAAATCTACGCCGTCCGCTATGCCCACCACCACCGCCTCGCGCGGGAGAGTTTTCTCGGCGGCGATCCGCACGACGACAGCCCGATGCCGCTCGATTATTTCGTCTGGGCGATCGTCGGCGAGCGCCGCACCTTGATCCTCGACACCGGCTTCGACGAGGCGATGGCGAAGAAGCGCCAGCGCGAATTCCTGCGGCCGCCGCGCGATGGGCTGCTCGCGATCGGGATCGATCCGGCGGCGGTCGGAGACGTCATCATCAGCCACATGCATTACGACCATGCCGGCAATCGCGACCTGTTCCCGAACGCGACCTATCACCTGCAGGACCGCGAGATGGCGTTCTGCACCGGCCGCTGTATGTGCCACCCGCAATTGCGCCGCTCGTTCGAGGAAGACGATGTCGGCGCGATGGTGCAGCGCCTGTTCGCCGGCCGGGTGCAGTTTCACGACGGCGTCAGCGAGATCGCCCCCGGCATCACCGTGCATCACGTCGGCGGCCACACCGCCGGACTGCAGGTGATGCGGGTCAAGACCCGGCGCGGCTGGGTCGTACTCGCCGCCGACGCGTCGCATTTCTACGCCAATTTCGAACAGATGCGGGCCTACGCGACGGTCTACAATGTCGGCGACATGCTGGAAGGCTTCGCGACCGTGAAGCGGCTGGCGAGCTCGCTAGCGCATGTGATCCCCGGCCACGATCCGCTGGTATTGCGCCGCTATCCGGCGCCAAAGCCCCAACTCGAGGGCATCGCCGTCCGGCTCGACGTCGAGCCGCGGCAGTAACTACTCCAAACCAGCCTTCCCGGCGATGCTGACGAGCGCGTCGCGGCCCTCCAGCATGTCGTCGAGCGAGCCGAACGCGTTCATGTAGTGGCCGGCGAAGCCCTTGCCTTCGATCCGCCGGAACATGTCGGCGAAGTCGATGTCGCCCTTGCCCGGCGGCAGGTGCACCTCGTAGCCGTTGCGGAAGCAATCGGCGAGGCGCACCTCCTCGACCCGGCCCATATCGAGCGCACCGGTAAAGCCGGCGATCCCCTCGGGCACGAGATGCGCGTGGTTGACCGTGAAGGACAGCCGGAAGGCCGGCGAACGGATCGCCTCGAAATAGAACCGCCACTCCTCGACCGTGTGGGCGAGGTAGTGCACCTCGGCCTGCTCCGGCTCCTTGTTCAGGTTTTCGAGGAGGATCAGCGCGCCCTTCCGCTCGGCGTAATCGACGACCCGCCGCAGCCGTTCGAGCCCGGCCTGCATCCGCTGTTCCCGGTCGGAGGTGAAGTGGAACCCGGCATGCATGACGATCCATCCCGCGCCGAGCCGCACCGCGGCATCGACGTAGGCGTTGAGATAATGCTCGACCGCATCGCCGACATAGGGGGCGTATTCGGCGACGTTCACCGCCGAGGCGGTATGCAGGCCGGGGCGGATGCCGTGCCGCTCGCAAGCCGCGCGCACCGCCGCGGCGCGCTTGTCGTCGATCGTGCCGAGCGCGTTGGCCCCGGTATCGAGCTGCAGGTCGATGAACCGCACCTGATGCCGCACGGCCCATTCGACCGCCTCTTCGAGCGGTAATTTGCGGCCGATATCGACCCCGATGCGATCGCGCAGACCCATGGCGCTATCCGTAATGTTCGATGTAGCTGCGGATGTAGCTCTCCCAGCTGACCTCGCGGCCGTGCACGAGGTAGCGTGTCCTCTCGTCGGCCCATCTGACACCGAGATCGCGCGCCACTCTCGGGTGGACCGGGACCTGCGGTTCGCGCAGCATCACATCGGCTCTCTCGTTCAATGACACAGGTTCAGTCACCGACACGGATTTGACGACGTATTGCAGCAGCAGGTTGAACACCTGCCAGTTTGGCCGGACCGTCGTATGGAACAGCCGCCGCTTCTGAAAATTCGCCAGGATGAAATCGCCGATCGCGAAGCCGAACTGCTTGTCGGTGGCGGCCAGGCGGCGTTCTTCGATCTGGTGCAGCCGTCGGTAATTGACGATGCCCGGCCATTCAAGCGCGCGATAGGCCTGGAAGCGCGCTTCCTGGTCCGGGATCTCCTTGCGCAGTCGGCCGAGCAGGCCATCGAGATAGGAGAACGTCAGGTTCGGCGCCTCCTGTTCGTGAGCCGCGCGGTCGTTCGGCCCGTTCCAGCCGTCGAACGGCCACGGCGACGCAAACCGCACCAGCGGAAATCTGATGACCTCAGCCGTCGCCGGCACGCAATCGCGCAGCGGGAACCGGTCCCAATCGCGTACATCCTGAACCAGCAGGATGTCGCATTGCTCAAGATCCCTGGCGACAAAATCGCGCTGGTTCTGCTGCAATTGCACAAAGTGGTATTTGGCCTCGAAGCGCCGGTTCAGCACCTCGAGCTGCGCGAAACCCTGCCGCAGCGTTTCGGACTGACAATTGCCGATGATCACCACCCGGCGACGGCCGGCGGGGCGCAGCGCCGGCAGCGACACGACAGACGACGTCGCCTCATCCGCGCCGAGCTTCAGGAGATCCACCGCGGCGATTCGCAGCGTGGCGTTGCCGTAGTGATGGAGCCGCATGTCGAGCGGCGCATCGGCGCCCGTTTCGAGTGCCAGATCGGTCGGCACCGAGAAATCGACCGACACTGTTCCGCGGGCGATCTCCGCCGCGGTGAAATCCTGCTGCACCTGCGGGATCCCGTCACTTTCGGGAAAACGCGACAGCTGCCGCAACCCAGCGGCGCGTCGCCATCGGCTGTCGGCGAAAACCTCGATCCCGAGCACGGCTTGCCGCGTGTGCCGCGGCTTCGCTCCAGCAACCCGCACCGTCAGACGGTAATGGCCGCGCGCCGGCCGCAGATACGGCCAGCCGCCATACAACAGGCATCCGGCGGGCATGGCGCGCAACACGGTAACGCCGCCGTCGCGGTCACGAAATCCGATCCAGCTTTTCTGCAGGCGGCCGAGCATCCGCCAATGCCGCCGGCCTGCGGCGCGTTGAGCCGCATCGCCTAGCCGTTCCAGCTCGATTTCTGTTATCGCAAGAGAGGCGTTCGCGAAGTGAAAGAAGCGGAATTCGAAGCGCCCGGCGTCCTCGCTGTCGATGCTGTGCTCGGGCGGCACCTCGAAGGTCAGCGACGCGCCGCCGGCTTGCAGCTCGGCGGCGGTGAAGTCATGCCAGGCCTGCTGAAACCGGCTCAGCACGATCACCTCGACCCCGAGCACCGGCTGAGCCGCCATTCTCGCCCTGCCGGCGTCGCACTTAAAGCTCAGCCGGTAAGTGCCCGGCGGCAGATGCAAATAGGGACCGTACAGAACACAGCCCGCCGGCTCGCCACGGCGAACCCGGGTCGATCCGTCCGCCAGCCGCACGCCGATCGCGGTATTCTCCAGGCGCGCCAACAAAGCCCAATCCGCCTGCGCCATCGCCGCACCCGGCGCGGCTGCACTGCCCGGCTGTGCGGCCGCCGCGCCGACGAGATCGGCCGTCATCGACACCATCCTGGCAATCCAACCAGTAGCTCGGTCCGAACTCCCGGCGGGTGCCGGCAACTTGACCGCATCGGGGCGCGACTGTAGCGTCCGGCGCGGCGTCGGCGCAATATAAGCGGTACCGTGCGCCATTCGGCAGCACAATCTCTGGTTTCCACCGCCTGCCGAGTGAGCGCCCCTGCATATGCCAGTGGCGCCTTCCTGGGGAGAATCGTTTGCCGCCGGCCAATGTCACTGAATCGGATATTCGCGACTGGTGCATCGCCTATCTGCGGAAGACGGTGGACAACCCGTCGATCGAGATTGGGCCCGATGCGAGCTTTGCCGAGCTCGGCCTCGATTCGGCGACCTCGGCCTATTTCATCGTCGAGCTCGAGGAATGGCTCGGTGCCGAGCTGACGCCGGAGCTGGTGTTCGAATATCCGACCGTCTCGGCATTGGCGCATTTCATCGCCCACGGCCCGGGCGGGGTGGCGGATGCCGCCAGCGGATGACCGCGACCTTGGCGTCGTTGCCGCCCTCCCCTCGCTGAGCGCCCTGCTCCGCCACCGCGCCGCGACGCAGCCCGACGAGCGCGCCTACGTCGCGCTGACCGATCGCGGCCAGGAGGATGCGACGATCACCTTCGCCGAGCTCGACCGCCGCGCCGCCGCGCTGGCCGGCCGGCTGGCCGAGCACGCCGAACTCGGATCGCGCGCGCTGCTGCTATTCCCGATGGGGATCGAGTGTCTGGTCGCGTTCTTCGGCTGCCTTTACGCTGGGATCATCGGCGTGCCGATGATGGTGCCGCGCCGACAGAGCGCGCGCGATGCCAGCGCCAGCATCCTCGCCGATTGTGATCCGCGCCTCGCGCTGACCACGTCCGAGCTTCTATCGGGCGCGCGCGGCGACATCGTTGGCCGCTTTCACCATGCCGGGCTAGAATGGCTCGCCGTCGATGCGCCGGCCGCGGAGGTGGATGCGGCCGAACGATCGGACGCGCGGCGCGGCGATATCGCCTTTCTGCAGTACACCTCCGGATCGACCTCTGCCCCCAAGGGGGTGATGATCAGCCACGGCAATCTTCTCGCCAATCTGGAGATGATCCGCATAGCCTGCGGCAACACGCGGGCCTCGACCTATGTCAGCTGGGTCCCGCTGTATCATGACATGGGGCTGATCCTGAACGCGCTGCAGGCGCTTTACGTCGGCGCGTCGTGCGTCCTGATCCCGCCGCTGGCCTTCCTGCAGCGCCCTTATCTATGGCTGCGGGCGATCCACGACTATCGCGCCGAAGTCGCCGGCGGGCCCAATTTCGCGTTCGATCTGTGCGTCGACCGGCATCGGCCGGAACAGCTCGCCGGGATCGATTTGTCGTGCTTGAAGCTCGCTTTTGTCGGCGCCGAGCCGGTGCGGGCCGCCACGATCGAGCGCTTCACCGAAATGTTCCGCGCCTACGGCTTCGAGCCGCGCGCGATGTGGCCGGGTTATGGCATGGCCGAGGCAACGCTCTTGATCTCTGGCGGCAATCGCGGCGAGGGGCCAGTCGTGCGCGATGTGAGCCGCGCCGGGCTGCTTCGGCACGAGGCCGAGCCGCCGCGCGAGGCGTCCGACGCCCAGGCCGCGGTCGGCTGCGGCCGCGCCCTGGCCGGTGAGCAAATCGCGATCGTCGATCCCGAGACGAATGCGAGGCTCGGCCCCAACCAGGTCGGCGAGATCTGGGTGTCGGGTCCCAATATCGCGCAAGGCTATTGGCAGAATACCGCGGCAACCGAGGCGACCTTCCAAGCGCGCATCGCCGGAGAGGCGGATCGCCAATGGTTGCGGACCGGCGACCTCGGCTTTCTCGACGCGGCAGGCGAGCTGTTCATCACCGGTCGGATCAAGGACGTCATCATCATTCGCGGCGCCAACCATTACCCGCAGGATATCGAGGACACGGTGCAAAGCAGCCACCCCGCCTTGCGCCGTCACGGCGGCGCCGCGTTCACGGTCGCCGATGACGCGAAAGGCGAGCAGCTGGTCGTCGTGCAGGAGGTCGAGCGCACGGAGCGCCACCGGATCATGCCCCCGCAGCTGATCGGCCATATCCGCGAGGCGATCGTCCTGGAGCACGACATCGTGCCACACGACATCGCCCTGCTGCGGCCCGGCGCGCTGCCGAAGACGACGAGCGGCAAGATCCAGCGCGCCTTGGCCCGACAGCTTTGGCTGACCGGCACCCTCGACCGGCTGTGAACGGCCCCGGGCGGTTTGCTCGCCTATACGGGATCGTGATACTTGGCACGCCTGTTGCCATCGAGATCTGCCGTGAGAACATTTCAGCGCTCCCGATTTATTGCCCTGATCCTATTGGCGGCCCTGCCCGCCGCTTGTGCCGCACCCGAGCCGCAGAGCCCGTTTGCCGGCGCCTGGAACGGCGCCGAGCGCCACCGGATCTCGTTCCGCGACAACACGGTCGTGCAGCAGCCTGCCGATGGACCGCCGACCGCGCTCGGCCCCGAGACGTGCTCCGGTCGGTTCCGTTTCGGCTATGCGCGCCGCAACCGCGAGGCGCTGATCGCGCTGGCGCCGGAACAGCCGGATCTGCGCAGCCGCCTCACCTTGCTGCTGGTGCGGCCCGACTATTCCGTGGCCGAGCTAGGCTGCGGCGATGGCGGTACGACCTACGTGCTGGTCGATGATCGCAATCTGATTGCGATCCATCGCGATGCCGATGTCGCCGGCATCGAGCAGCTGTCGCGTTCCTAGCGTAGGGCCGAGCAACAGCGATGGAGGCGCGGCTCAAGAGCGGCATCTGGGTCAAGGCGCTGATCCGCCGCTGCGATATCGCCGCGATCGGGGTTGCCGTGATGGCGCGCGGCGACGATGACGCCGGCGCGGTCCTGCTGAAGCTGAACGGCCGCGATGCCGGCTGCACGGTGTTGTCCCAGACGCGCCGGCCCGACGGCACGCTGGTCTGGATGCGGGTCACCGGCCCCGAGCCGGTGCCGGAAGAAACGGCCGATGCCTACATTGCCCGTCAGCGCGGCCGCGACCCGGATCTCTGGGTCGTCGAGATCGACAGAGCCTCGCCCGACGCCGTGCTCGACGGGCCGATCATCGCCTGACCTGAGGAGCGCTGATGAGCCCGCCGACCGGACCGGCCCCGTTGCCGTCCCACCCGGACGCCCGTATCGAGGGCAGCGAGACCCCGTTTTCGCGGTTTCTGCGGGTCGATGTCGTGCGGTTCCGGCACCGCCTGTTCTCCGGCGAGTGGAGCGCCGAGCGGGTCTACGACGTGCTGCGCCGCGGCGATGCGGTCGCGTTGATGCTCTACGACCCCGACCGCGACAGCGTCGTCCTGGTCGAGCAGTTTCGCCTGCCCGCGCTCTACG
>Ga0210400_10001314_pt1 | contig 24765 bp, 16 predicted proteins | sample IncBWH26MmetaG_FD_155456 | JGI IMG/M metagenome (GOLD analysis project Ga0210400, IMG submission 155456) | Forest soil microbial communities from Barre Woods Harvard Forest LTER site, Petersham, Massachusetts, United States - Inc-BW-H-26-M | ecosystem: Environmental > Terrestrial > Soil >...
CACACCTCCGCAATGTCACGCAGGTTCAGGTCGTACTGGTAGTGCTCGGGGTCGCGCAACGGCGTGGTTTCAGCATCTGCCGCGGCGCCCGCTTGCTTGCCGACGTTGGCAGCGCGCAGAATAGCCAGCCCCTCCGCGTATGCCGCCATGATTCCATACTCCATTCCGTTGTGGACCATCTTGACGAAGTGGCCCGCACCATTTGGTCCGCAGTGCAGGTAACCCTGCTCGGCGGTACCGTCAATCTTCTCCCGGCCAACCGTGCGGAGAATGTCGCCGATTCCGGGCGCGAGCGTCGCGAAAATTGGGTCGAGTCGCTTGATCACTTCGGACTCGCCGCCAATCACCATGCAATATCCTCGCTCCAGGCCCCAGACACCTCCGCTGGTGCCCACATCCACATAGTGGATCTTTCGGGGAGTGAGTTCCTTTGCCCGTCGGATATCATCCACGTAATAAGAGTTTCCGCCGTCGATGAGGATGTCTCCTGCCTCGAGGTGAGGCAGAACATCAGCGATGGTGTCGTCAACAACCGCTGCCGGAACCATCAGCCAAATAGCTCGTGGCTTTGCGAGTCTCTCCACCAACTCTGCGAGCGAGGCGGCGCCTGTCGCCTTCTCCTTGACTAAATCGTCCACGACTTTTGGCGACCTGTCGAACACTACGCAGTTGTGACCCTTCTCGATGAGACGCCGCACCATGTTGGCGCCCATCCGTCCAAGACCAATCATGCCAAGTTGCATATCCATCTCCTTAGTGAAAAACAGTCTTCAAGCGAGCAAGGGGTTCTTGTGAGGCGCGTCATGCGACCTCCCTGGATTTCCGGTAGTAAGTGATCAGGTTGTTGGTTGAACTATCATGTGCGAGGTTCGGTTCGTCTTTACTCTCAATCTCAGGGATGATGCGTTGCGCGAGCGCCTTGCCCAACTCGACGCCCCACTGGTCGAACGAATCGATGTTCCAGATCACGCCCTGGGTGAAGACGGAGTGTTCGTACAGAGCCACCAGCTTGCCCAGAGCTTCCGGGGTCAACTGTTCAGCGAAGATCGTGTTCGATGGACGATTTCCTTCGAATACCCGGTGCGGAACGAGCCACTCGGGAGTGCCCTCTGCCTTCACCTGTTCCGCAGTCTTGCCGAATGCCAATGCCTCGGTTTGCGCGCAAACATTGGCAATCAACATATCGTGGTGGCGGCCAAGCGGGTTGAGCGGCTTCGAAAAAGCGATGAAGTCGCAGGGGATGAGCCTGGTCCCCTGATGAATCAACTGGTAGAACGAATGTTGGCCGTTGGTGCCCGGTTCGCCCCAGTAAATTGCACCTGTGTCGTACGCGACTTTCTTCCCTTCGAGTGTCACATGCTTGCCGTTGCTCTCCATCGTCAACTGCTGCAGGTAAGCTGGGAACCGTTTCAGATATTGTTCGTAGGGCAATACTGCCACGGTCTGCGCCCCAAAGAAATCACTGTACCAGACCGCCAGAAGGCCCATAAGCACCGGCAGGTTTGTTTCGAAGGGAGTGGTGCGGAAGTGCTCGTCCATCCGGTGGAGACCAAGCAGCATGGCTCGAAAATTGTCCGGGCCGATGGCGACCATGGTGGAGAGGCCGATGGCGGAGGACATGGAATAGCGGCCCCCGACCCAGTCCCAGAACTCGAACATGTTCGCGGTATCGATACCAAACTTCGCAACCTCTGACTTATTCGTCGAAACCGCCACGAAGTGCTTCGCAACCGATTTTTCATCACCCTGTAAGCCGGCGAGTGACCAGGCGCGAGCCGTCTGCGCATTCGTCATCGTTTCCAGGGTCGTGAATGTTTTCGAAGAGATGATAAAGAGTGTCTCGGCGGGATCGAGATCACGGACCGCTTCCGCAAAATCGGTGCCATCGATATTCGACACGAAGCGAAATGTCATTGTTCTATCGGCGTAATATCTCAGAGCTTCGTAAGCCATCACCGGCCCCAGGTCCGAACCACCGATGCCGACATTCACCACGTTGCGAATACGCCTGCCAGTGTGACCCTTCCATTCGCCACTCCGTACACGGTTGGCGAAATCGGCCATACGGTCGAGCACGGCGTGCACCTTGGGCACCACGTTCTCGCCGTCCACTACGATGGATGCGTCTCGCGGTGCACGAAGAGCCGTGTGCAATACCGCTCGTTTCTCAGTGATATTGATTTTCTCCCCGCGGAACATGGCGTCGATTCGTTCCCGCAGGCGAGATTCCTCGGCGAGTTGCAGCAGCAGAGTTAGGGTTTCAGCCGTGATGCGGTTTTTCGAATAGTCGAGAAGAAGACCCAGAGCCTCGGCAGTCATGAGCGTGCCCCGCTTGGGATCGTCCGCAAAGAGCTGCCGTAGGTGCATCTCTCTTACCTTCTTATAGTGAGCTGCTAGAGCTTTCCATCCCGACTGTCTGACTGCGGGGCGCTTTGTGATCGCTTCTACCCTTGCTGCCATGTCTCTGCTCCTTCGTATCTTCTCTTGTTAGAACCTTCATGTCAGGCGCGAAGCTGAGTAATAACCTGAGACTCGAAATGTTGCGTGCTGTTCTCGAGGCCATATGCCGCCGCTCCTGCTAATGCCGCCTGACTTACAACCGCATGAATCGGCATACGCGCCATAAGTTCAGCAAACCTTCCTTTTCGCTTGAAGGACTGCATAAAACCAGGCTTCCAAAGAGCGTCCAACGTGTGAACCGCAACACCGCCGGCCACATAAACGCCACCTGTCGCCAGTACCTTCAGCGCAAGATTGGCCGCCTCGCTGGCAAGAATTGAAACAAACAGATCAATTGTCTCTGCGCACAACTTGCTAAGCTCGGAGGACCCCAGGCCGTGATCGATGATCACAAATGACGGGTCAGGCGCAGATGCGATTAGTTGCGCGACCTCAGGGCTTTCGGGTATTCGCTCGACATCGCGAAGATACTCGTAAAGAAGCGGAATCCCGATTCCAGAACACACATGCTCGAAGCTTACGTGATCGAACCGCTTGAACAGGTATTCAAGCAGCCGTATCTGTCTCTCATCGGTCGGAGCAAAGTCCGCATGCCCGCCTTCGGAGCTATGAGCAAGATAACGGGATCCATCCCATGTGAGGAAGGACTCGCCCAGGCCGGTGCCCGGCGCAATCACGGCGATCGCTCCTCTGGGAACCACCTCGCCGTTGTTGAGTGTGACCACGTCGCTGGGCCTTAAGATCGGCACGGCGCGGGCAATGGCCTCCAGATCGTTGATCAGGAAAACCGATTTCAGGTTGAGGTTCAGCTCTCGGGCGAGCGATATATCTTCAATCGTCCAAGGCAAGTTCGTGGTCTTTACCCGCCCGCCGATGACTGGACCAGCAACCGCGAAGCAGGCCCGGTCCACAGGTTTGTCCACCTTTGCCAGGAACTCCTTCACGATCACTTCTAAGCTGGGGTAATCGGCGCTATGGACCTTGACTTGTGCCAGCGGCGAATGGGGCCCGCCCTCATTCGAGAAGATTGCCAACTCGGTTTTCGTTCCGCCAATGTCTCCCGCAATTAGCATTACCGTTCTCCCGTTTTGCCGGTCCTGGTCAACGTCAAGCTGGGATCTGCCGGCTCTGGTATTCCGGACCAGCCGAGCGCTTGGAGCTTTCGGTCAACTCCCGCAACGATTCAAAAGACGCCGGGGACAACATGTCTTCAGCGACGCGCCAACTCCAGTTCCCGGTCGCACGGCCGGGCACGTTCATACGCGCTTCGCGACCCAAGTTGAGTACGTCTTGTAACGGAGCGATGGTTAGCGCCGCCACCGATGACCACGCCAAGCGCATCAACGCCGGAGCAGCTTCCGCGCTCTCGCCCAGCGAGCGTTTGAGGTAATTCCACAAATTTTGTCGCTGGTAGTCGGGCAACTCTTCGTACCATTGGCGAGTCGTGGCATTGTCATGAGTACCGGTATATGCGACCGTGTTGGGGACGAAGTTGTGCGGTAGATATGGATTGTCCGCATTGCCATCGAACGCGAATTGCAGCACCCGGGTGCCGGGCAGTTCAAATTGATCTCGTAGGGAGTACACGTCGGGCGTAATCAGGCCAAGATCCTCGGCGATGAACGGTAGACGGCCCAACTCTGTTCGCACTGCCTGAAAAAAGCCGGCGCCTGGACCCTGCACCCATAGCCCGGACTGTGCCGTCGATGAGCCCGCTGGAACGTGCCAGGCGGCTGCGAATCCACGGAAGTGGTCCAGGCGAATCATATCTACGTGAGCCAAAAGCGCTTGGAACCGGTCTACGCACCACCGATAACCAGTCAAACGAAGTACGTCCCAGTTATAAACAGGATCGCCCCACAACTGTCCCTGCGCGCTGAAATAATCGGGCGGAACTCCGGCGATGAAGCGTGGTCGACGTTGCTCGTCCAGCAGGAATAATTCCGGGTTGGCCCAGACATCACTGGAATCCGGGGAAACGAAAAAGGGCAGGTCGCCAATCAAGCTTACGCCTTTGGAATGCGCGTAGTTCTTGAGTTGATCTCCCTGGCGGAACAGCAGGAATTGCGCAAAACGAACCTGATCGATTTGAGCAGCCAACTCCCGCCGCGCCTCAACCATGGTATCCGTACGGCGCTCGACCAGTTCAACGGGCCACTGGAGGTAATAAGCACCGTGATACTTCGCCTTCAACGCAGCGAATAGAGCATAGTCTTCCAGCCAATGCGCTTGCTTGGCACAAAACTCGTCATACGCAGGTCGCAGGTCCTCGCGTTCTCCGGCTTTAAAGTTTGTCCACGCCTTTTCGAGGAGCCGCTGCTTAAACGGAATAACTGAGTCGTAGTCGACTACTTCGGGCGCGAAATGAGGCTCGCAGTCGCTCGCTCGCAGCAGCCCGTCAGAGATGAGGGCAGCCGGACTGATCACGAGTACATTGCCTGCAAACGAAGACAGAGATTGATACGGTGAGTTTCCATAGCCAGTCGGGCCAAGCGGTAACGATTGCCACCATCGTTGACCAGCATCATGGAGCCGATCGATCCATGAAAACGCCGACGGTCCCAGATCACCGATACCATATGGCGAAGGCAGCGACGTGACATGCAACAGCAACCCCGAAGCCCGGTACTCGGGCGGAAACGGCGGAATAGTTCGGAGCCCGCCATTACTGCTCATCATGAGGCCCTGTCCTGAGGAACAGCTGCCGAGGCACCCAGAGCATTGTTCACCATCTCCTGGGCTTCGTTCACGATCGCATTCAGGTGGGCCGAGCTCTTGAAGCTCTCCGCATAGATCTTATAGATGTCCTCCGTGCCAGAGGGCCGGGCCGCAAACCAGCCGCTGGCCGCGACAACTTTCAAGCCACCGATGGGGGCATTATTTCCCGGAGCTCTGGTCAGCTTAGCGGTGATTGGCTCGCCCGCCAGTTCCGACTCCTTTACGGCGTCGGGCGAAAGTTTTTGTAACTGCACCTTCTGGTCGGAAGTGGCCGGCGCGTCAATGCGCGTGTAGTACGGAGTGCCGAACTCCGCTGTCAGTTCGCGGTAATGCTCCCCTGGATCCTTGTCTGTGCGCGCGGTAATCTCGGCTGCTAACAGATCCATAATCGGGCCGTCCTTGTCGGTGGCCCACGCGGTACCGTCACGGCGAAGGAAACTGGCCCCCGCGCTCTCTTCCCCGCCGAAGCCGTACGAACCGTCAACGAGGCCCGGCACAAACCATTTAAAGCCCACCGGCACTTCGCGTAGTTCCCTGCCAAGCTTTCGGACAACCTTATCTATCATGCTGCTGCTCACCAGCGTCTTCCCCACCGCGGCGTCCCGACGCCACTGTGAGCGGTGAGCGAACAAGTATTGAATCGCCACCGCAAGATAGTGGTTCGGGTTCATCAATCCCGCTGCCGGAGTGACGATCCCGTGCCGGTCGGAGTCCGGATCGTTGGCGAACGCCACTTGATACTGATCTTTCAGCCCGACGAGCCTTGCCATCGCGTAAGGACTGGAACAATCCATGCGAATCTTGCCGTCGTGATCAACTGTCATGAACGAAAACGTCGGGTCGATGGTTGGATTCACGACGACGATGTCCAGTCCGTAAATGGAGTTGATCGGTTCCCAATACGGCCGAGCGGCTCCGCCCAGCGGGTCCACGCCAAGCTTGAGTTGAGCGCCGCGAATTGCATCCATGTCAACAACGTTCTTGAGATCGCGAACGTACGGCAGGACGAAGTCTTCCTGGTGGGTAGAAGCGGCCTGCATCGCTTTGGTGAACGAAACTCGCCTGACCCCCGTATTTCCTGCGCGCAACAATTCGTTCGCCCGGTCCTGAACCCACCGCGTCACGTCAGTATCGGCTGGGCCGCCGTTGGTCGGGTTGTACTTGAAGCCTCCGTCCTCGGGCGGGTTGTGCGACGGTGTAATGACGATGCCGTCGGCCAGGTGGTCTTTGCCACTGCGACCGCGGTTGTAAACCAGGATGGCGCGCGAGATCACAGGCGTCGGAGTTACGCCGTCGTTTTCCTGGATGATCGTCTCTACGTTGTTCGCCGCCAATACTTCGAGGGCGGTGCGCTGCGCGGGCCCGGACAAGGCGTGGGTGTCTTTTCCCATGTAGAGTGGGCCGTCCGTTCCCTGCTCTCGCCGGTAATCGCAGATCGCCTGGGTAATAGCCAGGATATGCGCTTCGGTGAAGGTGCCGTGCAGGGGCGAGCCGCGATGTCCGCTGGTGCCGAAGCTGACTAATTGGTTGGGATCGTGCAGATCGGGACGGCGCTCAAAATACTCCTTCTCCAGACGAGCGACATCGATCAGCATCTCCTTCGGGGCCGGCTTGCCGGCGAGCGGCGAGATCGTCATTCCGTTAGCCTCGCTTGTCATTAATTGTGTTTCTAGGGTATAGGGTATGGTACCGCCTTCCAAATGTCCGATGCATATTCGGCAATCGTGCGGTCGCTCGAAAATTTCCCGGAGCTCGCTACATTCAGAATCGCTTTGTGCGCCCACGCGCCAGGATCGGCATACAATGCGCCGAGCCGTTCGTGCGCCTGGCCGTAAGACGTAAGGTCTGCCAGGTGCATATAGTGATCGCCGTTGGTCAGGAGAGTGTCACGCAACGGAGCGAATACTCCAGGCTCGTTGCGGCTGAAGTGATCCGAGAAAATCAGGTCTAGCGCCGCTCGAGTCTCCGGCTCATTTTCATAATGCCAGTACGGGCTGTACCAAGCCTGGCTGTTCTCGACCTGTTCCACGGTGAGGCCGAAGAGGAACATGTTTTCCTCGCCTGCCTCCTCCGCCATTTCGATGGTCGCGCCGTCTCGCGTTCCGACAGTTAAGGCTCCGTTCATCATGAACTTCATATTGCTCGTTCCGCTGGCTTCATAGCCGGCAGTCGAGATCTGGTTGGAAACATCGCTGGCTGGAATCAACCGTTCTGCCAGCGAAACGTTGTATTCGGGGAGAAAAATGACCTTGAGCCTACCGCGTACAGCCGGGTCACCGTCAATTGTACCCGCCAGGTTGTTGATGAACTTTATGATGAGCTTAGCCAAGCGGTAAGACGGTGCCGCTTTGCCGGCGAAGAAGAATGTGCGCGGCACCATTTCTGTGCTGGGATTTTCCCGCAGCCGGTTATAAACGACTACGATTCGCAGGGCGTTCAGCAGTTGCCTCTTATACTCGTGGATGCGCTTGATCTGGCAGTCGAAGATCGTATCCGGGTCTACGATTTGCCCCGACGTCGCTTTGAGCCAATTGGCAAACCGTGCTTTGGTCTCGCGCTTTGACTTGAGGAACACTTCACGAAAACTGCGGTCCTCGGCAAATGGCTTGAGCCGGTTGAGTTGGTTCAGATCGGTAATCCAGCGGTCGCCAATGACTTGCGTGATGACGCTGGCCAGTTCGGGATTGGCTCCCAGCAACCAGCGTCGCGGTGTCACCCCGTTCGTTTTGTTGCTAAAGCGCTCAGGGAACATTTCGGCTAGATCCTTGACCGTCATGGTCCGCAATAGTTTCGAGTGGACGGCGGCCACTCCATTCGTGCTGTGCGACCCGACGATCGCCAGATTGGCCATGCGGATCTTGCGCTCCTTGCCCTCTTCGACGAGGCTCACGCGCTCGACGCGCCCTTCATCGCCCGGAAAGCGAGTCCGAACATCGTCGAGAAGCCGCCGGTTAATCTCGAAGATGATCGCCAGGTGCCGGGGAATAAGTACCTGGAACCACGCGACAGGCCATTTCTCGAGGGCTTCGGGGAGGAGCGTGTGATTGGTGTAGGCGAGCGTTTTCTTAGTAAGTTCCCAGGCTTGGTCCCATCCCAGGCGCGCATCATCCAGCAAGATGCGCATTAATTCAGCAACAGCCATGGAAGGGTGCGTATCGTTAAGTTGGATTGCGGCCTTCTCGGGCAGTTTGTCCCAATCCGAGTTGTGTCGCTGAAAGCGGCGCACCAGGTCGGCCAGTGAACATGCGACCAGGAAATATTCCTGCAGGAAGCGGAGTCCCTGCCCTGCGGTCGTGGAATCGTCCGGATAGAGCACCCTGGTCAGCGACTCTGCTTCAAGAGTCTCTCCCAACGCGCCCACAAAATCGCCGGTGCCGAATTCCTGAAAATCAAAATAATCCGGCGCGGCCGCAGCCCAGAGCCGGAGAGTGTTGATCGTCTTTCCTCCATAGCCAACCACAGGACGATCAAAGGGTATGCCGATGAGGCTCGACGGCCGGTCTGGGATTACATGAAAACTGCCCGCACGCAGCTTGAAGGTGACATTCAATTTGACTTCCACCTGCTCGTGGGGCCGGGCGACCTCCCAGGGATCAGTGTCGCGGAGCCAGTTGTCAGGGTTTTCCTTTTGCCAGCCGTCTACTATAGATTGCTTGAACATGCCGTACTCGTAACGCAGACCATAGCCTGTGGCTGGCAGCTGCATGGTCGCCATCGAATCGAGAAAGCATGCCGCGAGTCGGCCCAAGCCACCATTCCCGAGGCCCGCATCTGGTTCCTGCTCGACTAGTTCCAGCCAGTCGATACCTTTTTCCTGAACCCCCTGCTGTACAAGAGGATCCAGCAAGAGGTTGCTGACATTGTTCGCCAACGAACGCCCGAGGAGGAACTCCATCGAAAGGTAATAAATGCGTTTGGCATTCTCTCGTTCATAGGTTGTCTTGGTCAGGACCCAGCGCTGCGCGAGGATGTCGCGTATCGAACGGGAGAACGACTCAAAGCGCTCACGCGCACTCGCCACCTTCGGGTCGATCACACGGTCAAAAACCAGATGCCGTTCGTAAAACGCGTCTTCCGCTCCGACAAGCGGAGTCGACCCGCTTCCGTACTGTTCGAGAATGTCTGAAGCTTTGCTTGTGCTCGTCTTCGTGGGGACGAGTTTGGGGGAGTCTAGCGGTACTGCCCTCTTTGTACTCATTGACCATCCTTGTCGTCGTAATTAGTCATGGTAATTATTCGAAATCGGTATTGTCCAAATCGACCGCCGAGAGTGCCTCATCAAGAGACGACGTCGGCTCACGCGGAAACGTGATGATCGTCATTCCAAAACCGGATCACCGGTTGAGAGAGGTTGTGTTCGTATCCAACCGCGCTCAGGCTCGCTGTGCTCAGCAGAAAATACCTGCCCGCATATCCTGGGTCTCGCCCAAGCCACCGGTCGGCGAAAATGCGAATGAAATGCCCGCTGGAAAAGAGCAACACATCTCCCGGGATCGTACGGACACGCTTAACTACACAGTCTGCCCGCTCGCCGACCTGTGCTGGCGATTCGCCTCCCGGGGCGCCGTCGCGGAACAGTTGCCAGTCTGGACGTTTTGCAAGGATCTCGGCCGAACGCAGCCCCTCATACTGACCGTAGTTCCATTCCACCAGGTCAGGATCGGTTTCGGCCGCACTTCCAAACCCAGCCAGTTCGCAAGTCCGGGTCGCACGCTGCAAAGGGCTGGTAAATACTTTGGCAAATGTGATGCTCTTCAGGCGTTCACCGAGCCGCCGTGCGTTACGCTCTCCGTTTGAGGTCAAAGGTAAGTCGGTAAGACCGGTATGCTGCCCCGAAAGGCTCCATGCTGTCTCACCGTGCCGCGCTAGATACACCGCTGGAAGTGCTTCGCTCATGCAGTTTCTCGCCTAGGAAAGGTCGACTCGCTTGCCGCCTCTCCTACTCACTAGACTCCTCAGGAATTTTTGCCTTGCCAACTCGCCCAACCGGTATTTGGATGTTTCTCAAGCACTCAAAGTTCCACACCCGAATTGACGCGAGAGGCGGAAATGCATCACCCCAATATCAGCACTTGGCGCCAGCGGTCAACAATTCTGGAAAACGCGAGAGGTTAAACGGTACAATTTCGCTTCTCTCGAACACTAAAAGTAAGCAACATCTCTTGTAGGTGTCTTTTGTATAGAGAAAGCTGGAGTGTTCTGGTTCGGCAGCATCTGCCCGCCGGCCTGGGGACACTTCGAGGCGCGGCCCGTATAGATATAGATAACGATGCTGACCATCGACTCAATACCGACCGCGCTTAGAACTCTTACACGGGATGGTTGGCTGCTGTTCTTTACTCGATTCATGCGCCTGTTCGCTTATGGCTCACTTTCTGTAGTGTTGGTTTTCTATCTGATTGGCCTCGGACTGAGCGAGTCCCAAACAGGCCTGCTTCTTACGCTGACGTTGGTCGGGGACACTATCGTTTCCCTTTATCTCACTACTCGCGCCGATCGGATCGGGCGGCGGCGCATGCTTATCATCGGCGCCATTCTGATGGCTGCTGCCGGTCTGGCCTTCGCCTGCACAAGCAATTTCTTGCTTCTGATTCTCGCGGGTACGATTGGCGTCATAAGCCCAAGTGGCAATGAAGTGGGACCATTTCTGTCGATTGAGCAAGCCGCGCTTTCTCATGTTGTTCCCGGCCGAACCAGAACGGAGGTGTTTGCCTGGTACACGCTCGCTGGCTCATTGGCCACCGCGCTCGGCGCACTATGTGGAGGAACTCTCACGCACGCACTTCAGAAGACCGCAATGAGGCCTGTGGTCAGCTACCGGGTTGTGGTTATTCTTTATGCCGCGCTGGGCGCGATGTTGGCCTTCGCTTTTACGCGGCTTTCGGCGGCCGCAGAAGTACATTCACCGGGAGAGGCATCTGCTTCTCCTGGGACTCTGAAAAAGTTTTTGGGAATTGGGCGCTCGCGCCATGTTGTGGCTAAGCTCGCAAGTTTGTTCGCTCTTGACTCCTTTGCGGGGGGCTTTGTGGTCCAGAGCTTCGCTGCTTATTGGTTCTACCTGCGTTTCGGTGTAAATCCAGGAACACTCGGCGTTATTTTCTTTTGGGCGAATATCTTTGCTGGAATCTCTGCCCTGCTGGCGTCCCGGCTTGCTTCGCGCTTCGGACTTATCAACACCATGGTTGTCACGCACCTGCCCTCGAACATTCTGCTCATTCTTGTACCGCTGATGCCGAATCTTTCGCTGGCGGTCCTGGTTCTGCTGGTGCGTTTCAGCATCAGTCAGATGGATGTGCCGACCAGACAGTCATACACCATGGCAGTGGTTAGTGCGGAGGAGCGATCCGCAGCCGCCGGAATAACAGGCGTGGCACGAACAACCGGTGCCGCCATCAGTCCACTGTTTGTGGGATTTATGTTTGCTCGGCCCTCTCTGATCAACGCGCCATTCTTCATCGCGGGAACTCTGAAAATCATCTACGACCTCTTGCTCTATAGGCAGTTTGCTGCCCTTCGACTCCCCGATGACGTTTAGGTGGTTGATTTTAAAAATGGTGAGCGCGGTAGGAATCGAACCTACAACCTACTGATTAAGAGTCAGTTGCTCTGCCAATTGAGCTACGCGCCCGCGACTGCCGTGAGGTGGGAACAAACCTTGATTATATCATTACGTTTTGCGCCGTCCTGTGCGTGAAACGGCCTTGCTATTTCAATTTTATTTATCGCAGTGCAACTTTCGGGGCTACGCTGGGTTTGGGATTCGGGAGAAAAGACTTATGCCATGGAACAAGACTGCTCTTTCAGCGCCGTTGGCCGTGCTCATTCTCATGGCGGCGCTTGCCGAAAACGCCACAGCCCAAGTTCCGATTCGCACCCGGCCCTCCACCGCTCCCGGAACAACTAAACGCCCGCGGCTCGAACCTTGTTGGGAGATCGCGGGCGTTTCCAAGTCCGCGATGCAACAGCGTCAAGCTGTTGCGCGGCAGGCGCGCCAGGAAGTTGAAGCGGTATGTTCAAACTTATCGCTTTCAATGCAGCAGAAGCGGCAACAGATCCAGCGCATCCATCAGCAGGAACGGCAGCAGATCGAGGCCATAATCACACCTGCGCAGCAGGCTGCCATGCGGTCTTGCCGGGAGGGGCGCAACGGCGGTCACAGCGGCGGCGGACATCTTGGAGGCGGGCACGGCGGACCCTGCGGCGAGATAACGGCTCCACACAACTCCGCTGCTCCGCGCAGGACCAATCCGCAGAAGGATGACGAGACGCATCCGAACGAAACAGCCGAACCCAATCGCTAGCCACAACTTGAATTGGAGCGGGACGCGAGCTGAACGCGGCGCAGTCCGACACGGCGCCAGCGCTTTCGCAGTTACGCTGAGGCGGCTTCCTGGCCTTGCTCCGCTACGGCGGGAGTTGAACTGGATACCGGTTTGCGCATCGGCAGAACCTCGGCCTGAGCCGTCGCTCGCCGCTCGATTCTTCCGATCACCGGTCTGTCGGGCGCGCCTGCCGTGGACACGGATACGAACCTATTCTCGCTCCACAAACGATCAATCAATCGGCGTTCCCACGGTCGCAGCACTGGTTGCGGCAGCGAGAAAAAATTTCGGAAGGTCCAAATCAAATACGCGCGTTGCACGAGATTCGGCTGTACATATCGGGGGCCGATTGGCGTGTCCACTTCAAGAACGCCATCGGTAAGTTTTTCAATCCACATGACCTGTTCCACCTGGAAGAAGACGGCCTATGCCACCTTCGCGCTAAAGCGGGCAATTATTGCACCAGAATCGGGCGTTGGGAAGCAATCTTTTTATCTTAATGAACAAACTATTTGCATCGGTCCTTGGATCAACTTGAGAAAAGGCATCCGTGACGGCTAGGCTGGGAACAGACCGATGGTGGTTCAACTGATCTCCGGCAACAATTCGATGCGGTCGATGGTGGCGGCAACGCCCATACCCTTGCCCTCCGATTCCTCCACGCGTACCACCGAGGCTTCGCAGAGGGTCCACCCGCCTGGGCCCAGTCCCACGCCGGGGGGAAGCATGATGACCAGTTCCAGCTTCGAGCCCGCTTTCATGCCCGACTCGGAATAGAGAAAAATCCCCGTAGAACTGAGATCACGAGTCAAGCCCGCGTGCTCACCGCCGTCGTGACGCACCTTGACCGGGACACGAACTGGCATCCGCTGGCGCGAACGCCTCTCGTTATCAATAGCTGTAGTCTTCTCGGTCATATGCTGTGGAAGTGTACTCCAGTTTGCGGGGAACGGGGGAGATGGAACGGTTCGAGGGACTAATTGCCCAAAAAAAACGCTCCTCCCACAGTTCGCCGGAGGAGCGGGGGAAGAAGCGATAGGAAGTTAGAAAGTGAACTTGACGGCCAGCTGTATGCCGCGTGGGCCGCCGCCGCCAATGAAGGGGTTGCCGATTGCCAACGTCGCCCGTGGCGGTAATGACGCCGGAGCCCGTTCCCGTGGAATTGCCCACTTCCCGTCCGTTCACTACCTGGAAGCCGTGGACAGCCGGGTCAGCGAGGAATGCTGGCAGGTAAGGGTTGGCAAAGTTGGGGTGATTGAAGAGATTGAAGAAATCAGCGCGGAATTGCATGTTAAGGCGCTCGGTGAGCGCTGTTGTTTTGTAGATTGCGAAATTCAACTCCTTGAAGGATGGACCGCGTAGGGAATTACGCCCCATATTGCCGAAGTGCCGGGTGCCCGGGATGCAGTCTTGCGCTGAATTCTGCGGGGCGGCCAAGGCATACGTCGTCAGAGCGCATGGAATTGCAAAGGAACTGAGGTCCACGAAATTCAGGGGATCGTGCGGATGATAACGGATCGGGCCGACCACATCCGGGCGATCGAAGCCGTTCCCGCTGCCGCTGAAATCATCCTCGAAGTTGTAGTTGAAGTGAAAGGGCTGGCCGTCCTGCAAACTCAGCACACTATTCAGGCCCCAGCCATTTTTCAGGCGCTGCCAGTCGCCACCCATTTTCGGGAAGTCATAGCTGAAGTTCCAAGTAAAACGGCGAGGGATGTTGAAATTGGAAGGGCCATACTCGAGCTGAGGGTTGGTGCTGTCATTGGGCTGTGCAGCGTTAGGCACGAAATCTTCACCGTCGCTTGAGTTATCAAGCGACTTGGAATACACGAAATTCACAATCGAAGTAATGCCATGCCATCCACTAACCCGGTAGCTGGCCTGCAGCGCGTTGTAATTGGACTTACCAGTCGAGTTCTCCTTCAGGGTGTAGAAGGCGCCATATTGGTTGCTGCCATAGTTCCGCGGTACCCCGTAGCTGGGAACGCAGGAGTGACCTGGACTGGAGGGGCCACCGGTGGGGTAGCACGGAAATGAGTTAGCACCGATTACGTATGTGTTCGCCTGCGCATAAGCAATGTCCGCAGCGGTGATCTGGGCCTGGCTAGGCTGACTGATATCGAAAAATCGCCACAGCCGGTGACCCTGGGAGCCAACGTAGCTGACCTGGATCACTGTCTTGCTGGATAGCTGCTGCTGGAAGTTGAGGTTGTAGTTCTCCATGTAGGGCGTCTTGATATTGCGATCAAAAGCGAAGGCATCGCACTCATAGCCACAGCCTGAAGCGGGCTGGAACACCGCTTGGCCGGCAACGATAGTTCCTCCGTTCACGCCGCTCGAGAGGATCGGAGCCGGACCAAAATTGTTATAGGCGGGGCCGGGGTCGAAAAAAGGCGAATAGGGCAGATGGCCGAGCACCATGTCCTGCGAGAAGGCATCGTAGAACATGCCAAAGCCGGCGCGAATCACAGTCTTCCCTTTTCCGGTGACATCCCATGCGAGACTGACGCGCGGAGCGAAGTCCTTCTTATCCGGGTTGTAGAGCTGACTCAGACCGGCCTGACCCACTTGGGTAAGTGTGAAAGTGTCGTTGACGGCATCGAGATTCGTGATGTTGCTGAGAAGATTGTTCTTCTCACGGACGACGCCGAAGTAGTCCCAACGGAGGCCAAAATTGAAAGTCAACCGCGGCGTTACACGGTAGCTGTCCTGGACATAGAAGCCGAAGTTGTTCTCAAACGTGTGGCGGGTTGAGTTCCCGAAGTACTGGAAACCCCCATCGACATAGCCTGCGAGGAAGTCTTGAATTCCATTATTATTGGGATCGGCTCCGCCGCCAGAGAAACTCAGCCTTCCCCGGAAGTACTTGTCGAAATATTGCTGCACGCTGGTGCGGTGGAAATCGACACCAAACTTTAAGCTGTGCTTATTGAGTTTCCAAGAGAAGTTGTCGAGGACCTGGTTGTTACTATCGAAACGATGGCGCGGAACGCTGCTAGTCGCGCCGAGTTGTGCCACGCCACTGACCAGAATGATAGGCAGTCCGGAATCAAAAACCCCGTTGCCGCTACACAACGAAGTATCGGTTGCGGCGCACAGTCCGATGGAACTGGGATGAAAATTCTGGTCGGCGGGGAAAAACCCTTCTGCGAAGCGGTTCCAACCGTAGCGGAGTTCATTCACCGTGTTCGCTCCGAACGTGTGGACGTAGGAAAGCGAGACCAGCTGTACGCGGGTCGGAGTGAAGGTATTGAAACCGGGCAACTGTCCGCCAGTAGCCGTTAGAGCCAGTGGAAATGACTGCACGCTGTCGCCGAAGAAGTATCTACCGGTGAGGGAATTCGTTGCGTTGAAATTCTGATCGATCTTCGCGATGAAGCTGGTGAGCTTGTTATAAGACGGAGACACAACCGAGGCGATGCCGGGCTCATACAAGGCGCCTTTCGCCAGGTTTGGCGCGGGCCACGGTTTTCGCGCCAGCAGGGCTGCGATCACCGCATTATTGGGGGCATCACTGGGTTGAAGCGATCCATCGGCCGCGCTGCCGGTAGGCACGTTGGCGATGGTGACGACTCCGACCGGCTCCTGCTGGCCCTCGTAGTCGACGTAAAAGAAGGTCTTGTCTTTGATGATCGGCCCACCCAGCGACGCACCGTACTGATTGTTGTGGAACGGGGCCTTCGGATTGGCGGTTCCGTCTAGATTCTTGACGGGATTGAAATAGTTGCGCGCATCCAGCGCGCTGTTGCGAAAATATTCGCCCGCGGTTCCGTGCAAGGCATTGGTTCCACTCTTGGTCACAATGTTGACGATTGCACCCGCGCTCCGGCCATATTCCGGTTGGAAGTTTGAAATCACATTCACTTCCGCCACTGCGTCGATGGGCAAAATCGTGGCGGGCGTCCCGAACACACCGGCTTCATTGATGGCCGGGTCGTTGCGGTAGCCGTCGTTCATGTCGGTGCCGTCGAGCAGGTAGTTGTTGGAACGGCCGCGAGCGCCATTCATGGAAAACTCGCCGAAGGAGCCCGGAGAATCGGTGATCTGGTCGGGGGAACCTGCAACGCCGGGATTCAGGAAAATAAGCTTGGTGTAGTCGCGTCCATTGACCGGCATGTTCTCGACGGTCTGGGCCGTAATCACGCCTCCCAGATCGTTCGAAGTCGTCTCGACCAGGGGCAACGTTTCAGCTGAGACTTCGACTCGGGTAGCTACCTCTCCCGTCTTGAGTGCGGCATCAACCCGACGTTCGGTAGCTACGTCGACTGCTACTCCGGTCACCACAAAAGTCTGGAAGCCAGTCTGCGACACGCTGACGGAGTATGTGCCGATGGGCAACTCCGAGACGGCATAACTTCCGTCCGTGCTCGTGGCCGTTGTGCGCTCCAGCCCCGTTGCCACGTTGCGCACTTTGACCGCTGCTCCCGCCACGACTGCTCCGGAGGGATCGGTCACGGTGCCGAGGATTGTCCCACGAAACGTTTGGCCCACTAGCATGGCCGTCGAAAGCAGAACGAACATCACCAGCAAACGCAGTTTCATAGACGGTTCTCCTTAGTCGTCGCGGGCAGGGGCAGACCCACGCTCCGTGAGCAGCAAATACACTTCCACTTGCACTCGCACTTGAGATTCGCGGAATTATAACCGAGCGAACGCGAAAGATCAGTGCCGAATTTCATCGAAGGAGTTGGTGAAAGAGGATCAGGCCGGATTCCGCAGCTCCACGAATAGAGTCGAGAGGCAGTGGAACGGATGGAGTGCCAGCGCCTGGAGCAATCGCCGAAAGTCTTCGCACGTCTACGCAATAACAGATTGCGAATCTACAAAATTCAGAAGCGGGATTTTAGAAGCTGAAGGCTACGCCGCCACGCACCGAGCGCGCCGATTGCACTAAATAAAGAGTGCGTCCGTCTCGCGCCATCACGGGCACATATCCCTGCGCCAGAAGATTTCGCAGGTCCATGAGAATCTCCATGTGTCCCGCGAGGAAGCTCGCCGGAATCGGTTGCCGGATGAAAAGATTCAAGTAAGGATCGGACTGTCCCGCTGAAGTATTGAACAGGTCAACCGGCGTCAACGTGTGGCCGCCGGTGTAACGGTAGGAGGCGATCCAGCGCGTTTTGGCCTTGGGCAAAGTTCCGCTGAACTTCGCTGCAATAGCCTGATGCCCCTCGGTGCGTATCCACTCCCGTGCGTCCTGCAGTTGGACGTCGGGACGTGACAGGTCGAGCGCGCCGCCGTAAGCATAATCAAGGGTTGCGGTCAGATCGGACAACAGTTTCCGCTGCAGTACTACCCGCATTCCGCGTGTCGCGTAATCGTTTCCCTGATAGCTGAAGGTACCGGAATATACGTCGGGCAGAACGTCACCCGACTCAGCCGACATTTCGCCTACGCCAGTAAGCGCCGGATCGATGATCCGGTCCGAGTAGAACGCGACTTGCAGGTTGTTCTTGCCGATACGCTGCGAAATCGATACTTCCTGGTGACGGGCTCGTTCCACCGCCGGGGAGAACTTCGCTATGCTCATCCGCGGCGCGATTTCGCTCAGGTCCGGCGAGGCCGACTCGAAGCCATCGTCGCCCGAACCATCATCGGCCAAACGATTCTCCAGTCGAGTATTCGGAACTGAACTCGCATATTGATATTCCAGCACGGTGTCAGGCGTGATGTGGAGATCGGCCGATCCGAAGGGTTTGAAGGCGTGCACTCGCCCCATAAACTGGATGGTTTGCAATTCGCTGCCGAGTTTCACCTCCAGCTTGTTGCCGAGCACGATCCGATCGGAACTGCTCACCGACAATGCCTGTAGCGTGGCGCTCGGCATGGTGTTCAGGTCAGGCGAATTCAGCCTGAGAGCGGTAATCGCCACTGAAGGTTCAAACACGCCGTTGAAACGGTTCGTGTAGGTCGTTCGCAGCACGGCCGCCGGGAGGTGGTGGCCGTCGGTCCCATAACCGAGGTTGCCATTCAGTCGCAGGGTGCCGCTCGATAACAAGGAATGTTCCAGGGCGAAGCCAGCACTCATGTCCGAGGGACTGCCAAAACCATGCCCTGGCGAACCGGCCATGAAGGTTAAGCTGCCTTTCAAGTAGTGGTCAGCATCAGACTCACCGCTCTGCGCGACCACGGTAGTGCCATCTTCAAGTACGCGAAGGATGGGCCGGTTGGCGACCGAGCGCAGCGTCCACTTCCAGTCGTCATCGTCCACCGGACTCCGCAGTGGAACTAGTTGGATGGCTTCGAACAGCGTGGTCAACGTTACATTCACCATCAGCTTCGCGCCGGCACGCACGCCGATCTTCTCGCGCAGCGTAGGGAGGAACGAAGGCGCGCTTACCTTGATGCTGTAGGTTCCGGGCAGCAGACTCGCGACCGAGTAGAAGCCATGATCGTCGGTGAATACTTTCAGTGTCTGCAGCGCCTGGGCGGCCGAACCGAGTATTTCCACCGCTGCGCCCATCTGCGGCGCACCGCTTCCGTCGCGAACATATCCAGATATCACACCGGAAATCGCGCCTGAGGCGGTTCCACACCATGCCGGAAGATCCACGCTCGTGACAATGAAGACGACGACTACGAGGAACCCGAGCTTTCGGAACATCTCGCCCTCCACCTCTGGGGCAGCAGCGGCTTATTCGACGGCAAAGGTCGCGGTCGGATCCACTGTCTGCTTGGAAAGGTTGTCGTTCACTTTAATCTCGATCTTGTACAAGCCCGCCGGCAGGTTCCCGGCGGAAAGCGTCTTCTGCAGCGTGACCTGGTCGCCAACATTGCCCATTGTGTCTGTCGATTCGACGGTATGAATGACGGCCTTGTGATTGGCGTCGGTCACATTGTACTCGATCGTGGCCGAAGGTTTATGCGTCTTCTCGTCGACGCTGAGATTGTAAACCTGCATCCAGAAATTCAGCTTCTGATTGCGCTTGAACGAGATGGGCTTGCCATCGGAAGGCGCCACGCGCGGCCGCACTTTTGTGGTTCCGATCACGAAGTTGCCCGTGCCTACGTTCTTGGTCGCCACTTGTTCCATCTGGTCGGCGATGATGAGCGTTGAGCTGCTCAACTTATCCTCGCTGAAGTCCGGGATCTGGATCGCATGGCTCCAAGTCCCAGTGCGATCTCCGTTCACGTCCTTCACAACGATGTCCAGACGGTAGCGATTTTGGCTGATCCGCAGCGGCAATGCTTTCCAGTACACCGAAGCATTCTCGGCAGTCTTCGGTAGAAGCTCTACCGGAACATCGACCTGCACCGTGTCTTCAAAGGTTTGTACGATCTTGCCCGTCAGCGTCGTCACGCGTCCGAAAATATTGACCGTGCCGCGCTCCACGCCGTCCTTATTCTGGAAAGTGACGTCGCGGTTCTTGATCTGAATCGTGACCGGCACCAGCACTGTGTCGCTAGTGACTTTCACGAAGTCCGCTCGCACATCAAAGGGCATCAGATTGACGGTGATCTTGTGCCTCACCACTTCTTCGAGGTCCTTGAATTTTATGGCCGGCGCCGCCTGCAGTTTGGCAAACTGTTCCAGGCGGTCGAATTGTTTGGTCTGCAAATCCTTGTTGAAGGGCGAACTGCCCAGTTGCTCGATACCGCCGTTAGTGAAACGGCTCGCCTTGCTCGACATCCCCATTTGCTCATACAGCGTCAGGCCGGCGTTCGGGGTGTACTTCAAAGCGTCTTTTTCGGAGCGGTCCATCGTCATGTGGTAATCGCCGCACATGCAGCTATCGACAAACTCGATCATTACTTCCTGCCCAATCCCTTCCAGGTAGCGATAGCGCCAGGTTTCAAATGGGAAGGTCGAGGTCTCGCCACCGCCTTCTTCCATGGGGCGCTCGTAGCTGCCGCCGGAGGGATGGGAATCAATTTCATCTGCCGGACCAAACACGATGTAAGTCCGGCCGCGATCGGTCTTCCAACCTGGGATGCCCGCCGCGTAGTGCTCATTGGCATACGCGATGCGCCGGTAGTGCTCTTCTTTAAACTCGTTCTCCTCGGTGTCCGGCGTGGGATCGCGCCGTTGCCAGAAGGCCTCAATAAACTGATCGCGCTCTTCATCGTTCGAGAGCTGCATGAAAGCGGATTTCTCTTCGTCGGTGATAATCCAGCGCACGTCCTCGTCCAGCCACTTCCGATACGTTTTGCTCAACTCAATCTTGAGCGCCTTGGCATTGGCCTTCCTCTGTTTTTCCGGGACCGGACGCTTTAGCGGATCTACCTGGCTCGCCTCGGAGCCCTTCGCCTCCTTGTCCTGTGCCAAGGCACCGGAGGTAACACCCAGTGCCATCACTCCAGCCAGCACACTAACCGAGCAACGATTTCGAAAACCTGCGGAGAACATAGAAGGGCCTACCTCACGAGAGACGACAGATATTCAATTCTATGTTCATTGGATACAACAAGGCAAGAAGAAGTGGCCTGCCAGTAAAAGATTTCCTCGCGGGAGCCTTCCTCCTAAATGCCTTAAGAATCCGCGTTTTGCAGCCGAGCGGCCCGTTCCTGTCGAACAACGATATCGACCAACATTCATCGCTTTCCGGCTAAGCGGGAGAACGGTCACCACGATATAATCAATTGCGCCGCGGAACCTCCTCCTCTGAACCGGCCGGAGCGACGCATGGGGAGACTTGTTTCGCGCGGACTCGGGAACTTTCCCGCTCGTCGGAACGTAACTGTACATGCGCAACCTCGGTGGGTTTTCGCCGTTCTATAACCAGAACGCGCAGGGCGGTAGTGAGCATTTAACATGAAACCTTCGCTATGAAGACCTGGAAGAAAGTATTGATCGGAGTTGGCGCGGCCCTGGTGCTGGGCATCATCGTCGCCGTCACGGTTTACCAGAGCCAAAAGAATCTGGTGACGGTACAGACCGGGAAAGTGCAGAAGCAAAACCTCGCCTCAGTGGTCAGTGCTTCGGGTGAAATCAAGCCTAAGACCTACGTAAACATCGGGGCCAACGCCTTCGGCAAGATCATCAAGCTTCACGTCAAGGAAGGCGACCGCGTGAAGAAGGGGCAATTGCTGGCACAGCTTGAAAACGTGCAGTCCTCGGCCGACGTCAATGCCACTCGCGCTTCCGTGCAGGCGGCTGAAACCGATGCCGTCGCCGGCGATGCCGCGTTAAAGACTTCGCTCGCGGACTTGAACCGCGCCAAGTCTGACGACGCCCACGCCAAGCTCGACTGGGACCGCGCCCAGGGCCTGTACAAAGCTGCCCTCATCGCCAAGCAGGATTATGACGTCAAGAAAGCTGCATGGGAGTCCGCCGACGCCGGACTGGCTCAAGCCGAAGCTCGCGTCGCCCAAGCTCGAGCACAAAAAGATTCGATGGACAAGCACATCACGCAGAATCAGGCGAACCTGACGCGGGTTTCCGACGTGCTGCAGAAGACCACGTACGAAGCGCCCTTTGACGGCGTAATCACTAATCTCCCCGTGCGCGAAGGCGAGACTGTGGTCATCGGAATCCAGAATTCACCCGGCAGCACGCTGATGACGATAGCCGACATGTCCGTGATCACGTCCGAGGTAAAGGTGGACGAGACCGACATCGTCAATGTGCATCTGGGCCAGCCCGCGGACGTAACCATTGACGCGATCCCCCACAAAGTCTTTCACGGCATCGTCAGCGAAATCGGAGACAACGCCATCGTGCGGTCGACCGGCGTGGCTACCTCCCAGGCCACCTCGACCAGCCAGGAAGCGAAGGACTTCAAAGTGGTCGTGACGCTCACCGATCCGCCCGCGGACCTGCGCCCCGGCCTCTCCTCGACTGCCAAGATCACGACCGCGACCCGTAGCAGCGTACTCAGCATTCCCATTCAGGCGCTCACCGTCCGCACCCAGGCAGACCTCGTGCCCAAGGATTCCGCGAAAAACAACAGTAATAATGTCGAGGCCGCCAGCGCTCCGGCAGAAACCTCGAAGCAGAAGGAAAAGGAAGAAATCCAAGGCGTGTTCGTGATCCGCAACAAGAAAGCCGAATTTGTTCCGGTCGATACCGGCATCAGTGGCACCACGGACATCGAGGTCACCAAAGGCGCGAAAGAGGGTGACGAAGTGATCACTGGCAGCTATAAGGTTTTACGTACCCTGAAGCCGGGAACGAGTGTCAAAATAGACAACTCGGCCCCGAAAAAAGAAGACGAAAGTTAGCTAGCGTGGGGACGTGTGTCTCGCGAGCCTGCCCCGAGCGAAGTCGAGGGGTCCAGCCGCGCGGCGCTCCACTAACCTCTAACGAGTTTGAACGTCCAAGATAGAACGGCCAAGGAGCGTGCGTGCCCGAGCCCGATCCGGATAAGGAGAGCAAGATGGCGACTGCCGAGGTACTTCCAATCGATAGGCCCGCGAATTGGGCTGCGCCCAACTCCTACATGATCTCAACCGAGGATCTGTGGAAGACCTACGACATGGGCTCGGAACAAGTGCATGCCCTTCGCGGCATCAACTTGCGCATCCACCGTAACGAGTACGTTGCCATCATGGGCCCGTCTGGTTCCGGCAAGTCCACGCTGATGAACCTGATCGGCTGCCTCGACTCGCCTTCCAAAGGCCAATATTGGCTGAATGGACAACTGGTCAGCGACCTGGACGACGACGAACTGGCCCGCATCCGTAATAAGGAAATCGGGTTCGTCTTCCAGACCTTCAATCTGCTGGCCCGCGCCACGTCGCTGCATAACGTAGAGCTGCCGCTGATCTATGCGGGAGTTCCAGCCGAAGAGCGCGCCGAGCGCGCTAAGGGCGCGCTGACATCGGTCGGCATGGAATCCCGCATGACCCACAAGCCCAACGAACTCTCCGGGGGACAGCGCCAGCGCGTGGCCATCGCGCGAGCTCTGGTCAATAAGCCAGCCATCATCCTCGCCGACGAACCGACCGGTAACCTCGACTCACAAACCGGCAACGAGATCATGGCGTTGTTTGATCGCTTGCACTCGGAAGGCAATACGATCGTACTGGTGACGCATGAACACGACATCGCCGAGTACGCGCACCGTATCGTCTCCATCCGAGACGGCGTGGTCGAGAAAGACGAAACGAAGCGGTAAGCTTTCTTGCAAGCCCACGTTGGGATAGCTATCCCGTGTTCTATAAGCGCTAACTTGAGGCCGGAATTCGTTTGGGGTGGGCCCGCCGACCGGCATTCGTTGCAATCCACTAGCTCGGAATGGACGTTCCAATTTCCCAGGAGCCGACTTCTGGACCGGCACAACTTCCGTATTGCCCGTCATACGGGAGGCGGGCTGCGACCTCAGCAGGACCGGGCGTCGTCAATTGACACCAATCATCGCAAGCCAACTGAACAGTTACCGAGACTGCTGAAGCACAGTAGCCAAGGAACGATCCCCCAATGCGCTTTACGCTGCTGCTGTTACTTTTTTGAACCTCTTTTGCGGCGGTACGGATTACATCGATCACCAAGTCGGGGTGGGAGAGCATGGGGACGTGGCTGCTGGCAACCTCAGTCACTTTGGCGCCCATCCGCTTAGCAACGAACCGTTCCATGGCGGGGTGGACGGTGCGGTCGTTCTTGGCGCCGATGTACCAGCTAGCTTGCAAGCGCATGGTTGACGGTGTGCGCCGCTACAAACTGACTACGTCTCAAGGAGCGTGCCGAGCACCGCGGGCCACCGATTCTCGAAGTCGCCGTCCCGTTGAAGTCCCCGCTCCAACAGGATTTGGATTCGCTGCTGCGCTTCAGGCCACGTTAGTGCGGTCTCAAACGAGGTGATGGCGTCGAGGAGCCGGTCGGCGGACGGCAACGAGACATCGTTGACGAGATTCTTCGCGGCGGCGATGGCACGCCGGTCGAAGGAGGCAATCCGGCGCGCGAGCGCGTCGACGCAGCCGTCAAGCTCGGCGTCTGGAAGTGCCCGGTTGACGTATCCGTATCGTTCCGCGGTGTCGCCGTCGAAGTCATTCGCGCCGAGAACGATTTCGAGTGCGCGGCCGCGGCCGACCAGCAATGGGAGGCGTTCCGCACCGCCGCCGCCGGGATGCACGCCCACCCCGACCTCGGGTTGGCCCAGCAGCGTGTTCTCGCGCGAGGCGAAGCGCATATCGCAGGCAAGGACGAATTCGCTGCTTACGCCCCGGACGCAGCCTCGGATCTTCGCGATGCTGACCACAGGGGACTTGGTGAGGCGGACGAACGTATCTATCAGGATGGGGAGGCCGCCAGGCCCGACAGCTGTGGTGATGTTCCCCGTCTTGCCGGTCAAATCAAAGTGGGAAAGGTAGAACTCAGGATTCGCGC
>Ga0210400_10001315_pt1 | contig 24764 bp, 24 predicted proteins | sample IncBWH26MmetaG_FD_155456 | JGI IMG/M metagenome (GOLD analysis project Ga0210400, IMG submission 155456) | Forest soil microbial communities from Barre Woods Harvard Forest LTER site, Petersham, Massachusetts, United States - Inc-BW-H-26-M | ecosystem: Environmental > Terrestrial > Soil >...
ACTCATTGTCTTCATGTCATTTAAAGAATCCCAACTACGGCGTTGGCCCCTCAAGAAAGTTTGCGCGCAATCCTTGCCTCGGTGTTGCCGCTCGGGTCGCGCAGTGCGATAATTCGCATCGAGCGAGAGAGACCCGGCGTGCGGGATTTCTTCAGGGGGAAGTATGGGAGTCCGAGAAGCTTGGATGGAGAAGCGATTGGCGGAAACGGCGGCGAATGGGTCGCTGGCCCCGAGCAACGGCGAGGGGCGCAATGTTTCGCAAATGCACTACGCGCGCCAGGGCGTGATCACAGAGGAGATGACCTTCGTCGCGCTGCGCGAGAAGATCGAGCCGGAGCTGGTGCGCAGTGAAATCGCGCGGGGCCGGGCCATCATCCCCGCGAACATCCATCACAAATCGCTTGAGCCCATGGGCATCGGCGTGGCGTTCAAGTGCAAGATCAACTCGAACATCGGCAATTCCGCGACGACCTCGGACATCGACGAAGAGCTGAAGAAGCTTCACCACTCCGTGCACTACGGCGCCGACACGGTGATGGATCTCTCGACCGGCGGCGATATTCCCACGATTCGCAAGGCGATCATCCAGGCGTCTCCTGTGCCGATCGGGACCGTGCCGATTTACGAAGCGCTTTCGCGCGTGAAGCGCAATGAAGATTTGACGATCGGCCTGATGCTCGAAGTGATTGAAGAACAGGCCGAGCAAGGCGTCGACTACATGACGATCCACGCCGGCGTGTTGCGGGAGTTCGTGCCGCTGGTGCGCAACCGCATCACGGGCATCGTGAGCCGCGGCGGCGCGCTGCTGGCGCAATGGATGAACGCGCACAAGAAAGAGAATTTCCTGTACGAACATTTCGACGACATCTGCAAGATCTTCAAGAAACACGATGTGAGTTTTTCTCTCGGCGATGGCTTGCGTCCCGGATGTCTGGCCGACGCAAGCGACGCGGCGCAGTTTGCCGAGTTGAAAGTGCTGGGCGAGCTGACGACGAAAGCGTGGGAGCACGACGTTCAGGTAATGATCGAAGGCCCCGGGCACATTCCGATGGACCAGATCGAGCTGCAAGTGAAAAAAGAAATGGAATTGTGCCACGAAGCGCCGTTTTACACGCTGGGACCGCTGGTGATTGACATCGCTCCGGGCTACGACCACATCACCAGCGCCATCGGCGCGGCGATGATCGGCTGGCACGGCGCGTCGATGCTGTGTTACGTCACGCCGAAGGAGCATCTGGGCTTGCCCAACGCGGAAGACGTGAAGCAGGGCGTGATCGCGTACAAGATTGCGGCGCATGCCGCGGATGTCGCGCGGCACCGCCCTGGCGCGCGCGATCGCGACGACGCGCTCTCCTACGCGCGCTTCCTGTTTGACTGGAACAAGCAGTTCGATCTTTCGCTCGACCCGGAAACGGCCCGCGCCATGCACGATGAAACGCTGCCGGACGATTTCTACAAGGACGCGAAATTCTGCTCGATGTGCGGGCCGAAATTCTGTTCGATGAACATGACGCAATTGGCGGAATCGCTCGACGGCAAGGATCAATCGCAACGCCAGCAGAAATTCGTCGAGCTGCTCGCGAAAATCGAGCAGTAAAAAATCAATAATTTCGACGAATCAATAGATTGGACGATCTCAAGAGTATACGCAGTCGCCCAAGTAATAGCAGGACGGAAAATGATTCAATAGCAGCCAGATGGGCCAATCGAGTGCCATCGGCACCCCCAGAAGCAGCCACAGTCCGCGTTTCTTGTAGCGCCACAAACAGAACGCCAGGATCGCCGCCCAAGCGGTCGCGAACGGAATACTTCTCGTAATCATTGCATCATAATCAAGGGGCATTCGATGGGTGGGAATGCAACAACTAGCGAGGCTAGCAGCGCGATCCAATATCTTTGATTCTCGCTCATGCTACGGCTTTTCCGAATGCCAACATGCGATCTGCCGTTAGTCTTCCAAATCCTGTCGGAATACCGGCTGTGATGGGTCACGGCTGCCATCGATCACGGCCACGACCAGGGCGTCATATGCCGTCGTAGCTTCTGACAAAATGGTGTAGCCGCGTTCCCACTGCAGGCCGCCGGTGGCGTTGTAGATGAGTGTGAAATACCGGCCCGCTGAATATTGAAGTTCGAGTAGCTTATTCGGTACGTCAGGATCCCCTTCCTGCCCCAGGACGTCCATGAGCGCGACCGTCCAGCGCCTGCCTTTCGGATCGGTGACAACCTCGCGCTCGAGGTAATTCCACTCATCCATGCTCCACAATGGCTTACTCATTTGAGCAGTTCATCGAGCGCCCTTGCGACATGCGCTCCAGTGAAGGGTTTTGGTATCAGTAAAACTCTCTGGGCGTTCCGGGAACGCAGGCTCGCGTCAGCCTCTTCCGGAGTGTCACTGATGATGATGACGGGAAGTTCGGCGTGATTTTGGTTTTCGCGAACGGTGTCGAACAGCGACTCGCTCATATTGAACACCGAACAGTCAAGCACGAGCGCGTCCGCGCGTTGCTCCGCCAACAGATCGTTGACGGAAGTGGTATAGCCGGTGGTGAAAACGTCGTAGCCGCGATCGCGCAACGCAAACGTCAGCAACTCGGCGATTTCCGGCGTGTCGTCGATAAGCAGGATGCGCCGCAACCGTGCTACTTCTTGCCGGTCTCGGCCACAGGCAACCGCGTCTTCTTACCCGCGGAAGGCTCCAGGTCCAGGACCCACACTCGGCCGCCCGCGGTGTAGTAGGCACGATGGTCGTTCTCGATCATGGCGCCCCAAGCCTCCAGCGTGCGCATCGCGAAGGTGTATCCCTCGAAATTGTTGCGCGCGTGCTCCAACACTTCATTCGTGTGCCAGTTGTTGGTTAGGATCGCGTCACCGGCGTGCACACGCAGGACGGTGTAGTAGCGGTCGAACGCCGCCGCCTCCCGTACTTCGCGTGTCGACCCGCGCTTTTTGCCTTCGCTAACGACATAACTTTCCTGCGCTTCGGGAGCGGCAGGCAAAGGGGTTGCCTTGGTGTTCATAGAGTCTCCGCTACGGCCTCGGCCGCTGCAGCAGTCGCCATATTGACCAGGTTTCTGGCGTCCGCCGCATGGATTAAGGCCTCGGGCAGCTCGACACCCATCATTCGCCACTGCTGGTTGGCAAAGTTCTGCAGCTTGGCGATGTGCTCGGCGTGGAGGTGGCCGAAACGTCCTTGCAATTTCAAATACTCCGATACCGGCCGCATATTCCGCGGGCGGAAGCTGTAATCGTACTCGCGCGCTTCGGGGTTCCACTCCCAGATCGGGTAGAGCCCGCATTCGACAACCAGCCGCCCGAGATCGATCGAGCGAGGTGTCTCGTACACGAAACCCTTCTGGCATGGCGTGTAGATCATCAGGTACGCGGCACCTTTGTGGTTCAGTCCCTTGCGTACCTTGTTCATCAAGTCGATCGGATAGCCCACGCTCGCAGTCGCCACGTAACAGTGAGGATGCCCGGCCGCCATCATGCGCGCCAGATCCTTTGGGAAAAGCGTCTTCGCTTCGGGAACCATCGGGCCGGGAGGCGAGAAAGTCGTCATGCCGCCATAGGGTGTGCGCGACGACGCCTGGATACCGGTGTTCGCGTACTGCTCGTTGTCATAACAGATGATCAGGCAGTCGTGATTCCGATAGAGCGCGCCTGAAATCGAGCCGATGCCAATGTCGGATGCGCTGCCGTCGCCGGCTTCGCAAATGATGTTCGGAAAGGCGCCCTTCCATTTGCCCTTTCGGATCATGGCCTCATAGGCGGCAGCGATGCCCGCAGTGAAGCTGCCCGAGCTGCCAATCTGTGTGTGCGCCCAGGGCACATTGTAGGGTGTGCACAAATACGAGCTATTTGCGACATACATGCAGCCTGTCGGGCCGACCAGGATCGTATTGTCGCCCGCCGCCTTGCTCGTCATCCGGTATTGAATGGACGGCCCGCAACCGGCACAGGTGCGGTGACCGGGCACGAACGGCTCAGTCGATGGCAGTTCAGGGTTGTAAAAACGCGCCCCTTGATTCGGACTGTCGAAAAGCGGCAGCAGCTGCCGTTGAACCTCAATTGTTGGCATATCCGTTCCTCCCGATGGCGGGCCATAGTCGCCCTGAATCAAAATTGTCGTCACGCGGACCGTTACGGCCGCTGTAATAATTTTCCGTGCGCTCTGCTACTCTTCGAATCCGACCCAATGCGTACGTTTTTCGATTTTTCCGCGTTTCTGTGCTTCGATCATTTTCTGCGTCATCCAGTAGAATTCCTTCAGCACGATCGCCTCACCGCCCATTCCAGCCATAAACGAGAAGACGAGCGGGCGCTTCTGGCTTTCGTAGAGCGCCGCGCAGACCTCTGCGTACAGCGAACCGCCGCTGCTCACGCTGCCAAGTCCCATATTAGTCTCAACGACGCCAACCACTTTGAACTTACTGAGAACCTCATTCACCCGGTCAGTCGGATATGGCCTGATAGTTCTCAGCCGTACAAGACCAACCTTCGCGCCCCTATCTCGCATGTGCCTGATCGCGTAGCGCGCTGTCACCCCGTGGGCACCCTGCAAGAAAAAGACGACATCGGCGTCATCGGTCATGAACTCTTCTACCCACGGGTCGTATCGCCGACCGAATATGTTCGCGAATTCTTCATGGGCCTGCTCAATGACCGCCATCGAACCTTCCATGGCGCGCGCACGTTCGAGCTGAAGAGGGGGGCCCTGCTCCGGCATGATCTGAGGGCCATGCGACACCGGATGCCGCGGATCGAGTGGGTACGGATGTTTGTAGGGCGGCAGGAATTCCTTGACCTGGCCCGGGTCGGGTAAATCGACGTCACATACGATATGAGAGACGAAGAAACCGTCCTGGCAGACCATCTGAGGCAAAAGCACACGAGGGTCCTCACCGATTCGATAGGCGATCAGGTGATTGTCGAATGCTTCCTGGGCGTCGCACGACCAACCCATCAGCCACCCCATGTCGCGAGTCGAGAGGGCGTCAGTGTGCTCGGAACCGAAATCGCCCGGAGGATCGAGAGTGCGGTCGGCGATCATCATTTGCACCGGCATACGGCTGCCCGAAATAGGCGAATAGAGTTCGTACCCGTATTGTACGCCGACGCCCGAGCTGCCGGTGAAAACGCGTGCGCCGCTCGACGAAGCGCCGTGCGCGATACTCAATTGCGAGTGCTCGCTATCGGCCACGATGTACTCGGCGTCCAGCTCTCCATTGGCCACCATTTGCGCCAGCGCCATCATGGTCGCCGTGTAAGGGCGGATTGGGTAAGCCGTAATCACATCGACGTCCGCGAACTTCGCAGCCTGCGCCGACGCGACGCAGCCGTTCATCCGGACCGTCTTCTTTTTTCTTTCGGTAACCATCGTTGCCATGTTTTACTCCGCACGGTCCGCCTGACGGCGGACGCTACGATTGATAGGTACGCAGACAACGCAATTCACTCTATTGCAATGTCCGCTTCCTGCCTGACCTTCTACGGCGGGCTCCAAGTAGAGCCCACGCCCTGACGCCAAATCTATATACTCTTCGCCGGACGATCCCCAAGATTTCTCAGCTCTTCCGCCTGCCGCCCGTGCAATCCAGGCGAAATGGCGAACGCCGTATCCATTCGCACCACGCCCGAATCGAAGTCCAACTCGGGTACACCTTCAAGGCAGCCCGTCGGACATTCCTCGATGCACACGCGGCAGCCTTTGCAGTAGTCGACCAGAATCTTATACAGACCGTTCGAACGCACCGACCGCACGATGCACGGCTCTGGGCACACCAAGTAACAATTGTCGCAGGCGTTGCAGGTGCCGCAACTGAAACACCGGCTGGCCTCCTCGACAGCCTGCTCCTCCGAATAGGCCTGAATCACTTCCTCCTGCGTTCTGCGACGGCTTGCCGGCGGCAGCAACGCCTGTTGGACGCGCGGGAAGTGCGGGAAATACGTCATGTTCATGCGATTCAAATCCACGATGACGTCGATGGGAATTGTTCGTGGCTGCAACGGCTCTCCGCGCAGCACCTTGTCCAGATTGAATGCGACGCGCTTCCCATCGCCAACGGCATTCACCACCATTAGCGGCTGACCCATACCAAGTTGCACGACGTCACCTGCAGCAAAAAATTTCGTGTCGCCGAGACGTCCAAACTTGTCGATGTTGATCGTGCCGCGCTCGGTCTTGAACTCATCCGGCAACCAACCAAGCGACGCTCGCTGTCCCACCGCGATGATCACGTTGTCGACGGCGAAGCGCTCGGCCTTGGCCTCTCGATCGATAACGATCGGTGAAGCGTTGATCGCGCCGGCGAATCGCGCCGGGTGCAGTTGCAAGGCTTCGACCTTGCCATTGCCGACAACGGCGGTCATCGCCCGCCCGTGCAACAACTCGACGCCTTCTTCGACCATGTCATGGAGATCTTCCGGCACGGCTGGCATCTCTTTAGGGCCGCCCTCTACCGTGATCATGGTGACTTCCACGGCGCCTTGCCTCAGCGCTTCGCGGGCGCAGTCGATTGCGGTGTTTCCACCGCCGATGACGGCAACGCGAGCACCCAGTTTGACCTTGGACGTGCCCATGCCGATGTCGCGAAGGAACGGCAGCCCAAATATCACGCCCTCCTTATTCTCGCCCTCGGCTCGAGCGCTGTTAGGCTCGATGAGGCCCACGGCCAGCACCACGGCGTCATAGTTCTTTTTCAAGTCGTCCCAGGTGACGTCCTTCCCGACTTCGACGTTCGTGTTGATCGTAATCCCAAGCTCGACGAGGCGCTCGATTTCGCGATCGAGCACGTGCGCCGGGAGCACCCAGTCCGGAATGCCGCCGCGATTGAGTCCGCCAGCTTTCGGTGACTTCTCAAGAATTGTCACTTGGTAGCCTAGGCGCGCAAGCTGGTAGGCAGCACTGTGTCCGGCGGGACCCGACCCTACGACGGCAACTTTCTTTCCGTTGGGCGTACCCGCCTTCACCACGTCACGTGCCAGCGCCTGTCCGAGGTCGCCGAGAAACCGCTCGACCGCGCGAATGGAGATGGCCTCGTCGTATTGCCCACGGTTACAGGCTTGCTCGCACGGGTGGTAGCACACCCGGCCGGTCACCGACGGGAAGGGCATGTCTTCCTTGATGAGCGCATAGGCGTCCAGATACTTGCCGCGCTTCACGAGGTCGAGATAGCCCTGGATTTTTTCATTGGTGCCGCACGCGTTGTTGCAGGGCGGCAGCTTGTCACGGTACACCGGCCGGATCGCACGCCAGTTGCCGGTGGGGAATAGGTCCTGACCCTTGTCCTGCGACGGCGCGGGCGTGATGCCAGCAAACGGGACATTCAGCCAGTCGGGGATGTGTGTGCCTTTAGTCGACATAGGGTCCTCTTCTACGCAGCCACTGGATTCAGCGGCAGGATGTGTAGCTCATCTAACGCCAGTTGAAACGCCTTCTTATTCGCAATCATCGGCTCAATCGTTTCCATTTTGACGATGCCTGTCGTCTTGACCACTGCCGCGATCAGGGGAGCGGCGATGTCCGGGGCAACCAGCTTGCTTCGCTCGGCTGCGCCTTCTGTCGAAAGGCGGTCAAGGCCGAGTTCGCCCAACCGGTAATAGAGCCATTTGTGGTCGGCCAGCTTCGCTGCGTCAACACAGACGAGCTGCGCCAGGCGTTCAGCGCCCGGCACGAAGCGAATCATGTACTCGGGTGTGTAGTGAGTGTTGATCACCAGCGTTCCGCCCGCAGGCATCCCGCGCATGTAGTCCCAACCCTTGACCATCGTCCCCTCAACGAGGACGACAATGTTGGGATGCTCGTTTTCGTAAGTGAGAGCGTTTTCGATGACGGTATCGCTTACCCGGCAGTATTTGCGCGTCGGAGCATTGGTGCGATCGGGATTGTCGACGTAGTTTTCCATCGCCTGCGCGAACTTGCCCTCGTTCCGGGCGGACGCGGAGACGGAATTGACGATATCGCGGCCCTCTTTGTCCATGATGATGCCGCGAGTCCACACCGTGAGTTCCGTATAACTCATATTGGTCCCTCGTTATTTTTCAGATCCGCCGGCACTCGATTCCGGCGTGTTTACTCAGCTCGCTATGCTTTTCAAGGGCTTAGGACTGCCTCGCTCGGACTCAAGAACCGCCAGGAAGTCACTTCGTAAGACGACGAGCGGCGCGACGCGCGTGCCACTCTGAAATTCCGCAATCGCTAATAGCGCTGCCTTCTTGCACAGGCTCTCGATATCAGCGCCTGTGACACCTTCCATCCGGCAAGCAAAATCATCGAAATCGACGTCGGGCGAGAGCGGCACACGCCTGCAACAGAGCCTCATAATGGCCGCCCGATCAGCAGCGTCTGGTTTTGCGAACTGGAGTATATAGTCGAAGCGCCCGCTCCGCAACAGCGCGGGCTCGACTCGCTCGGGGCGGTTCGTGGCTGCCAGCAGAATCACGCCTTTGACGTCCCGCAGGTTATCGATTTCTCGCAGAAGCTGGCTGAGAATCCTTTGATACGCGTCCGTACCGAACTGATCGGGGCCAAACTTTGGCGCGACCGCATCGATCGTGTCGAAAAACAGAATGCAGGGAGCGGCGCGCCTCGCCTTCTTAAAAACTTCGCGGAGTGCCCTCTCGGATTCGCCCAGCCATTTTGAGTACAGTTGCGGGCCATCAATGGCAATGAGCGGGATCTGCTTCTCGCCTGAAAGCGCTCGCGCCATGGCAGTCTTTCCGGTACCCGACGGTCCAACCAACAGAATACCGCGCGGAGGCGCCAGCCCAACCTGCTCGTAGACATCGTCGTGCATATGAGAATGCTCGAATACGGCATCCAGTAATCGCTTTACCTCGTTGAGACCTCCGAGAGTTGCAAATGTCGTCGAGCTTTTCTCAATGAAGAACTCGCGAGTCGCGCTGGGCTCGACTTCCTTCAAACCGGCGACAAAGTCGTCGCGCGTAACCTGCAATGCTCCGAGTTCAGCGGACACGGCGCCGTCGGTCTCCAATGGCACGGCGGCAAGAAAGCCGCGCAACGCAATCATGCCGACTTCCTGGCACAATGCCTCCAGATCGGCGCCGACGAAGCCGTGAGAATGCTCAGCGATTTCGTGGAGATTGACGTCAGCTGCGAGTGGCATTGCGCGAGTGTGAATCTTAAGAATTTGAAGCCGCGCTTGGGTATTCGGAACGCCAATTTCGATTTCACGATCGAAGCGCCCGGGGCGCCGCAGCGCCGGATCAAGGACTTCGGGAATGTTAGTCGCGCCGATGACCACTACCTGGCCGCGGGACACAAAGCCATCCATCAAACTGAGCAGCTGCGCTACCACGCGCTTTTCAACCTCGCCGACCACTTCGGCACGTTTGGGAGCCACGGCGTCGATTTCGTCGATAAAGAGAATCGCCGGCGCGTGCCGCGCCGCCTCTTCAAAAACTTCGCGGAGCTTGGCTTCGCTCTCGCCGTAGAACTTCCGCATGATCTCGGGGCCGTTGAGGTGAATGAAGTGCACACGGCTTTCGGCGGCGACTGCACGCGCCAGCAGCGTCTTGCCGGTGCCTGGCGGCCCGTACAATAGCACGCCCTTTGGCGCGAGGATTCCCAGCCGCTCGAAAATTCGTGGGTGCTTCAGCGGCAGCTCGACAATTTCGCGTACGCGCGCCACCTCACGCTGCAGGCCGCCGATATCTTCGTAGGATACAGCGGGGGCGCGTACCGTCGTCTGCTCGCCTTCCACAACTCGGATGTCGGTGCGCTTGCCGATCACGACGGGTCCGGAGGGAATCGTGCGCACGACCTGGAAGTTCACGGCTTTTGCAAATGTCGGTACTCGCACCACGCAGCCCGCGACGACCGGAACGCCCTCCAAATCCTCCAGCATCTGCTGCGGTGCAATGACCGCTGGCGCGGCCCCCACCCACAAAGGCGAGAATCGGACAGCTACTGCCTGGTCGTACTCGATTGGCGTTACCGTGACCTGCTCTTGCAACCCCGCGCTACAATTACTTCGGCACGTGCCGTCTATCTGGAGGATGCCTTCGTGCCCTTCATCTGAAATTTCAGCGCGTGCCACGGCGATCGTGCCACCCGTAATCTTCAGGACGTCTCCGGCGTGGGCGCCAATGCGCACTAGATCGGCCGGCGCGAGCCGCGCAACGGCGTGCCCAATGTCCTCGACACGCGCTTCCGCAACGCGCAGTGCAAGGGTTGCCGCAACAGACGATGAGGTGAGTTCTGTCATGGCGTAGCTTGCAACTTACTCTGGATCTGGCGGGCAAATCCGTCGAAGAGCGCCACCAGTTTTTTCTTCTCTGCCTGATCCGGCTGGTGAGCCGTAAAAGCCACTCGGGTCAAGTCGTTTCCGAGGCCGGTCAATCTGATAGTACCCAGGTTCGTGTGCTCGATGGCCCATCCGTCGGCCTTGGCAGAAGTAACGGCCATGCTCAAGGTGACGTCATCGCTTTCCCAGGGCACGACAATCGCGTGCAAGCTCCCGTGTCCCGCAGCGTACTCCTCAATCGCGCGGGCGATGACGCGCGGAGAGCCAGTGACCGTGAACTCGGTAATCTCTTCACTCATGGGGGATCTGTGATACACTGGTTCAGTGATCGAACCAGTTACGAAAGACAAATTATCATTCGCCCGCCAGAGTGTCAACCGCTTTTCTCAGGCTCCCGGCAGCGAGACTCGTCTGATCGAACCGATTAAAAAGACGCGCGTCGCTGAGGAGGTTGCCGACCGGATTCGCGTCTTAATTCTGGACGGTACGTTCCCGCCGGGCCAGGCTCTGCCCTCTGAGCGCCTCCTGACCGAACGATTCGGCGTGAGCCGCGGATCAATCCGAGATGCCATTCGCATGCTGGGAGTAATTGGTTTGCTCGAGACGCGACACGGGCAAGGCACGTTTCCGCTGGAGCTCACCGTGGACCGACTGGTCGCTCCCCTCGCCTCGGTGATGACCTACCGGCATGACCTGCAAAACGAACTGCTGGACGTCCGCCGGATGTTTGAGCCCGCCGTGGCACGCGTCGCGGCCACCCGCGCGACCGACGAAGATTTCGCCGATTTGCAACGCATCATCGACGCTCAGCAGCGCAAGCTAAAAAAAGGTCAATCGGCGATCGTTGAGGACACAGCGTTTCACGCCGCGCTGGCGCGATCCACCCGCAATCGAGTAGTAGTCAGCCTCATGTCCACGCTGAATGATCTGCTTGTGGAATCGCGCAAGCTGTCGTTCAAGCAAAAGGGTCGCCCCGCGAAATCCATCCAGGGACACGAAGCGGTTGTTGCGGCGCTGCGCAGCCGGGACGCCGAAGGTGCCGCGCAGGCCATGTACAAACACATCGATCAGATCGCTGATTTACAACTCCACGCCCGCGTAATTCCCAATGACTCCGGCCAGTAGTGCGAGACGCGCCCCATGGATGAGAGCCTGCGAGCACAGATCGAAACTTACCTATCTCACCTTAACGGCCTGATACGACGCGGACGTCAGGTTCGCGACACGTTGGCGAACGATCCCTCCAGTAAATCAGCAATCGCCGCCACGCGCGTATGGCAGGAAGACTGCGGCATAACAGTTAATCAATTGTCGGGAGGCAGCAAAGCTCATTGGCTTGCGCGCTCCTTCAGCGAAGCCTTTCTGATGCGTTCAGCTGCCGGCCATGCCGTGGAAGGGGCCGCGCCGGATGAGATCGTCGAGCGACTGCTCAACGTCCTCGAGCAAGCCGTTGTCTCGCTCACTCGAACGGGCGAGGGCCCGATCCTTTCTGCATCGTCGCAAGCACCGCCTGCTCACCGGTTCGACTTTGTCCACAACCTTGAACTGCGGCCCGTTGTTGAGCAAGCCTACACCGATAGTAGACGTGCGCTCGAGCAAAAGCACTATGACGTGGCGCTGCGCACTTCGTGCGGAATTCTAGAGGCCATCGTGACCGACGCTCTGGAACACAAAGGCATCAGCGCGCTGGCTTCGTTGGACGCGCCGGCAGGAGGCATTTCTGATTGGTCGTTTGAGGCGCGCCTCGCAGTAGCAGAGAGAGCGGGGCTAATTCGTGGTGGATGCGCCCGGCTGCCAACAGTCGCGAGGACGTATCGAGACCGCGACCATGCCGCTGGCGATAACCACGCGAGGTCAACGGTTTCCGAGCGCGACGCGCGACAAACCGGACAAGTGCTTCACGTCGTGATGAGAGATCTGGACCCGGGCCGATAAGAGAAGGGCTTTGCAGCGTCGGTCTTCGGGCCGACATCGTAAATTCAAGCACGTATCCGCCTGAATGCGGGGCGCTCCAACCGTCGGCTACTCCAGCGGCTCTATCTTGGCAAGTATCCCGGCATGAACCAGCGGCACCCAAATTCTCGGTGCAGCTCCTGAATCGTCGATTTTAATATCCCGAATCTCCCCACCGAGTGTAGGCAGCAAATATTCCCGCCATTCGCCGTTTTTTGGGTTTAGCCGGTGAACGTAATCCGTGCTCATTCCCCCCGACCAAACGTCCCCATTCTTGTCGCGTGCCGCGCGATACACGCCACTCCACGGAGTTGGCGGCCGCCATTCCTTGATCTCCTTCGTTTGGGGATCGAACATGCCCAATTGACTCGCCATCCATTCTCCAAACCAGAAGTTGCTGGCGGAATCGATAGAACCGCGCCGCGGGGCGGCGGCCGGAGTGGGCGTGGGATACAAAGTTACTTGCCCGGTCATGTGATCGAGAACTGCAATCGTGCTTCCTTCGATGTCGCAATAAATTGGGTCACCATTTGCAGCGATGGCGCTTCCATACATTTTGTGCGACTTTTCCGACGTCACGAAGTTTTCATCGATCCCAAAATAAAAAACACGATTCGGACCTTTGTATTGCGCGCTGCCAGGAGGAAACGCATTGAAGACTTTGACGCCACCTGTCTTGGGATCGAGCTCAAACATTTTGCTCGTATTAAAACTGTTAAACCACACCATCCCATTCGGTCCGACATTGCCTTGTGTGCAGCTGGCATGATCGTCGTTATATTCCGCCGGAGCACTCCAGGTCTGAAACTTTTCCGTCTTTACGTCGAACATCGTCACGGAGCATCCCTGATAACCTCTCGGTAGCCAAGGATTCCCCTGTTTATCCAGTTCCATGGTCAAGTTATTCTCAGGCAAACCTGACTTGAGCCGAGGCAGCGTCCACTCCCTAAATTTACCCGTGCGTGGATCCAGCTTGCCGATGTTGGGAGCCTGAAAATCGTCGTACCAAACCATGTCGTCCCGGTCGATCGCTAGGTCGTGAGGCGAACTTCCGGCTCGGGGTATTTCATATTCCGTGATAACAACTCTTGTATCTGCACCACGGGGGCGCGGAAAAGTCTTCAGCTCGTAAGGCCAGGTGGTCCTGTCGCCACTCAAATTAATCGAACTCAAATACTTCGCCAGCTCGGGGTCCGACGGATATTCTTTAGGTGGAAACGGAGGAGGCATAGGGTGCCTGAATGTGCTGCTGGCTTGCCATTGATTCTGCATTCGATGCAGCGTGACAAGCCAACCCTCCGTGTCATAGGTGCTTTTCGCCACTTGGTCCAGTGAATGACATTGGTCGCAGTGAAACAGTGCTCTCTTCTGCTTTTCGTCTCCTGGAACGCTCATCATCCACTCTGCGCCCGTGAGCTGCGATGCCAGATCCTTTGCCTTCACGAGCTTGATATCCACGTGCGTTGCTTGGTTGGGTTTTATTTCTGCCGCAATTTCTCCAGCTAGCTCATACCCGACCGCTCGAATGGCCAGGGTATACTTGCCAGGTTGGAGCTTCCCTGGCGGAAAAGCGTAACGGCCTTGATCATCGCTGATTACCGTAACGGTCATATTCGCGCCCTCGGGCCTTGCGGTAACCAGCACTCCTCCCATATGACCTTCAGCGTCAGATGTCACCGCGCCGGTCAATGCCGCCACAGGCTGATCTTTGGATCGTACTGGTGACGCGATGACAAGAGTTATAAGAACTAGCGACAAAGATCCCCTCATGGACATACAGCCCCCTTGGACCCTGTGATTTCTGTGCTAGCGGAATTCCCAGCTCGAGTTTCCCTTTTCGGCAAGAGCGTACGCCAGCCTCTCCGCATGGTCAAGCTCGCAAGCACTTGGTTTCCAATCTTCCAATTCCAAATTAATGCGAAATCTCTTCGAGAGCGAGACCCCTTGTGCGTGGCCCGAAGACGCCGATAGACAGCACGACCATCAGCATGCTGGTTGCGATGAATGCAAAAACGCCCTTTGTACCGAAGTTCTCGAGAAAGAAGGCGATCATGAAGCTTGTGAAAATTGTGGAGAGACGGCTCCAAGAATATACAAATCCGATCGCGCGCGCCCGGATCCGAGTCGGGAAAAGTTCGGCTTGATAGGCATGAAGAGAGTAGGACAGAAGATTATTGGAAAGCGTAATGAACATTCCACAGATGATCAGCCACACTGTGTCCGTTTGCTGCGCGAAGAGCAGGCCGAATATCGCCGTTCCAATCGCGGCGCTGACGATTTGCCACTTGCGTTCAGACCTGTCGGCAATCAACGCACAGAGCAACGGACCAATGGGATAGATCACCGCAATAATGGCCGAGTATTGCAGGCTGTTGGTAACATTTGCGCCTTTGGAGGCCATAAGCGCGGGTACCCAATTGCCGAATCCGTAGAAACCGATCGTCTGGAAGAAATTGAAAACGACCAGCATTAGAGTTCGCCGGCCGTACGGTGCCGCCCAGATCTCGGAGAACTTCCCCATCCCGGCCTCTTCCGAAGCGGCAACATCAGGCTGGCTCAATGGATGGCCAATTTCGGCTTCGACCCGCGCTTCGATTTTGGAAATTGCCGCGTTGGCCTCTTCCAGCCTGCCTTTTTGAGCCAACCAGCGCGGGGATTCAGGGATACTTCGACGAATAAACCAAATCGCGATTGCGCCAAGAGAGCCCAGAAAAACTACGCAACGCCATCCAGCCACTCCGAAAGGAGCGCGAGGAACCAAGATCCAGGAGACTATTGCGACGAATGGGATTGCCAGAAACTGGACCGATTGATTGACGGCGAATGCGCGCCCGCGAAGGCGCTTGGGAGCAAGCTCGGAAATGTAGGCATCAATCGTCACCAACTCTACCCCGATGCCGAGACCGGAGATGAATCGCCACAGATCGACACCCACATTCGAGTGTTGCAGCCCCATCGCGATACTTGCCGCGGTGTACCAGAGCAACGAGTATGTGAAAATTGTGCGCCGTCCAAAGCGGTCGGCTACGGATCCAAACACAATTGTCCCGACGAAGAGTCCGGCGAAAGTTGCTGCGGCGAAGGAAGCCTGGTCCGAGAGACCGAACAATCCTTTTTCCCCAGCTCGAAAAATCCCACTCGAAATTAGACCTGGGCTCACATAGGCAGTTTGAAACAGATCGTACATCTCAAAAGCGGCTCCGAGAGAAAGCAAAACGATCAGACGCCAGAACTCCCAGCAAGAAGGGAGCCGGTCAACGCGAGCCGTGATTTCCGCTGCGCTACTTCGAGACATGTCTCGCTTCCATCGGAAGTGCGGCGCATTTCGGGCTCGGGTGCGGGCTTCGCTTGAAACCCGCCGGAATACGATTCGTTGTGCTTGAATGACTAAAAAATTCCCGAGCGGCCTTTGGCAAGCGTTTCTCCCGGCAATTCAATATTCAACTGGTTCCAATCGGTGGCTTGCAGGTCCGCGAGCCTTTGTACGGCCTCGAGAAATCTCTGGGATTCTTTGGATGAAATAATTCGCTCGGTGAGGATCTCAAATTTCTGGATGTAGTCATCGCGCGCAAATGGTTTGGCGCCCAGTGTGTGAGCATTCGCGACGGCCAATTGATCTTCAATCCGCGTGCCATCTTTGAGCAGGATCTCGACTCTTCCACCGAAGGCTCTTTCGGCAGGGTTGATCGCATGGTAGCGGCGCGTCCACGCTTCTTCTTCCCTGGTTTCGATGCTGCGCCAGAGCCGGACCGTATCCGGGCGGCTGGCGCGTTCCGGCGTGTAACTCTCGATGTGGTGCCAGCGTCCATCTTGAAGAGCGACCGCGAAGATATACATGATGGAATGATCGAGAGTTTCCCGGCTGGCTTTTGGATCGAACTTCTGCGGATCGTTTGCGCCCGTACCAATCACGCTATGTGTGTGGTGGCTGGTATGGATGATCACCTTTTCGACCTGTGAGAGATCGGCGATTTTTTCCCTCATGCTAAAAGCGAGATCGATCAACGCCTGCGCTTGGTACTCGGCGCTATGCTCCTTCGTGAAACTTTCCAGAATGGCACGCTTCGGTTCGCCCGGTGCGGGGAGCGGCACTTCGTAGCGTGCCTCCGGCCCGTCGAGCATCCACGCGATGACGCTATCTTCTCCCTCATAGATCGGGCTTGGCGACCCTTCGCCACGCATCGCACGATCCACCGCTTCTATCGCCAATTTTCCGGAATGCGCTGGAGCGAATGCTTTCCAACTGCTGATTTCTCCTTTGCGCGACTGGCGAGTGGTGAAGCTTACGTGGACCGCCTGCTGGATCGCCTGATAAATCGCGCTCACCGGCAGGTCAAGCAGCGCGCCGATTCCCGCTGCCTGTGCCGGACACAGATGCGCAATATGGTCGATTCTGTGCGGATGAAGGCAAATGGCCTTCACCAGGTCGATTTGTATCTCGTACCCGGCGGCAATTCCGCGAATCAGGTCCTTTCCTGTCCTCTTCATGGCCTGGGCTGCTGCAAGGATGGGCGGGATGTTGTCTCCAGGATGAGAGTAGTCGGCCCCAAGAAAAGTGTCATGCATATCCAGTTCGCGAACCGCCGTGCCGTTCGCCCAGGCCGCCCACTCCGGACTGAATCGCTGCCGGGACGCTACGCCGAACACGGTGGCGCCGTCGTTGCGCGGATGGCCAAGAGCCATCGCTCGAGCCGCAACGACAGGGCCGCGATTGATCGCCGCAATCGCCACAGCGGCGTTGTCGATGATCCGGTTGATGATGAGCCCAGTCACATCGGGTTGAACCGGGACGTTATCGGCTGCGACACTGGCGATTTTCCAGGCGAGCTGTTCTTCGCGCGGAAGCTGCGCTTTGGAAGGATGGACCTTTACAGGATGGATTTGCATTTTAGGTCTTATACTTATCATCCAGTTCATCGAACAACGGTTTCCTGACGAGCCGTTGGCGTTCCGCGAAACTTGCGACCATCGCGCTGGACTCATCCATGCGCCCGCTTGCCTTGAGCTGTTTCAGCGCCGCCTGCATGCCCGCGATTGCCCCTTGCAGTGCAACATTCGCGTATAGCACAAGCCCAAAACCCATCTTCGCCAGCTCTTCCTGGCCAAAAATGGGAGTCTTTCCGCCAACAACAACGTTGATGACTTGCGGGACAGAAAGCCGTTGTGGAATTTTGCGAATATCTTCAACGCGTTCCGGAGCCTCCACGAAAGTCACATCTGCACCGGCCTCGATATACCGTTGAACCCGTTCCATCGCCGGCTCAAATCCGTCCACGGCGACCGCATCCGTGCGGGCGATGATCAACAAATCGCTGCTACTGCGCGCATCGACGGCGGCTTTGATTTTTCCGGCCATTTCTTCCACCGAGATGACGGATTTATCGGAAAAGTGTCCGCATCTCTTCGGCATGGTCTGATCTTCGAGCTGAATCGCATCCGCTCCCGCACGTTCGAGTACGCGCACGCAGTGCCGAACGCTCAACGCATTGCCAAACCCGGTGTCCGCGTCAACAAGGACAGGAATGTTCACAGCCTCGCGGATCGTAGTGGTGTGCTGTGCAATTTCGGTAAGGCTGATGAATCCGAGATCCGGCAGCCCCCAAAAAGAATTTGTTACGCCGGCGCCAGTGAGGTAGACAGCTTCAAAGCCGAGATCCTCGACGATGCGCGCGGCGAGCGCGTTCGCCGCGCCAGGCACGAGCAATCCACGGTGTTCCTCCAGCTTTGCGCGCAACACTCTTCCGGTGTTAGGACTCAAGCTCTTCCCCACGGGTTGAAATACGGATTCTGCGCGACTACAGTACACCTACTCAAGAAGTTTTGCGCTCTACTTGGCTCATGAAATTGGGAGCCGAGCCTGTTAGTTTAGCGGGGCTTCGAGTAAACTTGTTTGTATAGAGCACCATTGATGCGAACGAAAGGCAGGCTGATCATGAGCCAAAACGTGACTGTTGTTGACGTCACCCTCCGTGACGGCTTTCAAAATGAACCGAAGCCCGTCTCGACGCGGGATAAATTGCGGCTGGCCGAGAAACTCGTTCAGGCAGGGATCAAGGAAATTCAGGCCACAAGTTTTGTCCATCCGCGTTGGGTGCCACAAATGGCGGACGCCGAAGCCGTCGCGTCCGGGTTGAGCAATTTCCCCGGAGTAAAATTCTCAGCACTCGTGCCCAACATGAAGGGCTACGAACGGGCCGTGGCTGCCGGCATCCTTCAACACGAATTCGTCATGGCAGCGAGCGATACGTTTAATCACAAAAATTTGAATCGCAGTATTGCGCAGTCCCTTGATTTGCTTGACGAAGTGACTCCAAGGGCCAAACAGGATGGCGTCGAAATCCGCGTCGGTATTGCCACCAGTTTCCACTGCCCTTTTGAAGGCACGATCTCCAGCAGCGCTCTTCTCGCTGTGGTTAAAGCTGTGCGGGAGCGCTGCCAATGGCGAATCGGGATTGCCGATACGGACGGAATGGCGTTTCCGGATCAGGTTACGGAAGCCGTGACCGTTTTGCGGGAGGAATTGAAGATGCCTCTCGAAGATATCGCTCTGCATTTCCACGATACCTATGGGCGAGGGCTGTCCAATGCTCTTGCTGGACTCAAGGTGGGAGTTCGAGAATACGACGCAACGACTGCCGGGCTCGGTGGATGCCCCTACTGCCCCGGGGCGAGCGGCAATTTAGCGATGGAAGATCTGGTGGCTTTTCTTCACGGCATGGGATTCGAAACCGGAATCGATATGGAGAAATTGTTGGACGCTGCTGAATTTGCGATTCAGTTTTCGTCACGGCCGTATCAGGGACATCTATTGCGCGCCCACCGCGCGGGCGCTTGCGGTGTGACTCCCGCGGCGAGTAACGCGGCGGCCCTCTGACGCTCCCGTTCCTAAAAAGGCTTCCATGTCACTGCCACTAAGAGGGATTCGCATTTTGGACGTCACCAACGTGCTTGCTGGGCCCTTTTGCGGCTTTCAATTGGCGCTGCTGGGCGCGGAAGTCATCAAAATTGAAAATCCAAAGGCCGGCGATTTGGCGCGTCAGTTGGGCGCCGATCCAGTCACCTCCGGCAGATTGATGGGGACTTCCTTCGTCGCCGTAAACGCGGGCAAACAGTCGGTGACCATCAATTTGAAAACTCCAGAAGGGAAAAAAATCTTCAAGGAATTTGTCGCCGTTTCGCATGCCGTGCTGGAAAACTTTCGTCCAGGCGTAATGAAGCGGCTGGAGCTTGACTATCCTGTGCTTTCCCGCGTTAATCCCGCGATTGTCTACTGCGCGGTAACCGGATTTGGGCAGGACGGTCCGCTCGCCATGCGGCCTGCCTATGACCAGATCATTCAGGGGATGTCGGGGATCATGGACGTGACCGGTAGCATCGAGAGCGCGCCCTTGCGCGTTGGATACCCAATTTGCGACACGCTAGGCGGGATAACCGCCGCGCTCGCAATCTGCGCCGCTCTGATCGAAGCGCGCACAACCGGCTGCGGACGCATGATTGATGTGTCGATGCTCGAGGCCACTCTTGCTTCGATGGGCTGGGTGGTATCGAATTTTCTGAACGGTGGCATTGTCCCGGTGCCGATGGGGAATGAAAACTTTACTGCCGCGCCATCGGGGACGTTTCGCACCGCCGATGGACTTCTCAATATTGCCGCCAACGAAGTAGCTCAGTACGAAAAATTGTGCGATTTGCTGGGGCGTCCCGACTTGAAGACAGATCCTCGTTTTTGCGATCGAGAGCTTCGCAGAGAAAATCGCGCCGCCATCAATCGTGAAGTACAACAGGCCCTCTCAACTCGCGGGGCGGCGGAATGGGAAGCGCTGATGATCGCAGCAGGCGTCCCAGCCGGACGCGTCTTAAGCGTTCCGGAGATTTTGGGGCATTCCCACCTGCGAGATCGAAAGTTCGTCACGACGTTCCAGCACCCCGATGGCCCGCAGAATATCGCGCGTGGCGGATTTCAATTTCCAGGCGATCCGGTCCGGCCGGAAAGTCCGGCGCCAACGTTGTCCCAGGATACCGATCGCTGGCTGCGTGAGTTAGGACACGGCTCGAAAGAAATCGCCGAGCTTCGATCGAAGGGCGTAATTTGAAGGTTTGTTAAATTCTGAAACCTGTAACAAACGAGATCTCGCGACGCGCTTCACTTCTTCTCCTTCGCAACCAATTTCTGCACGCGCCAGTTGTTCATGTCGGCGACATAAATCACGTCCTCCGCGGGACATGCCAGACCGTGAGCCCAGTTGAACTGGCCCAATTCATGTCCTGAGAGACCAAACTTACCGAGAATCTTGCCGTCCGGCAGCGAGAGTTTGTAGATTCTTCCGGGTTCCGCATCGGTGGCATAGAGATACTGCGTCGGGCCATTCGTGATGCAAATGGTCCACGGCGCAGTCTCATCGGGAGGGTTGACAGGCATGTTGCCAAGGACAGGATGGCGCGTCTTGTCGTAGGACGCATTGAGAAAAATGAACTTCTTGAAAATGCCATCAGTATCGAAAACCTGAATACGGCGGTTGCCGCGATCGGCCACGTACAAATTCCCGTCGCGGTCGAACCCCACGTTATGCGGATTGCGGAATTTTACAGGATTTTCGTTCGCGTGGGTTCCTCCCTCGCCTGGCCCGCCCCATTGCTTGACCCAGTTACCGTGCTTATCGAACTTTGCAATACGCGAATTGAAGTAGCCATCGCCGACATAGATATTGTCGTCGGCGTCCCAGGTGACATCAGTTGATCCGTTGAACATGGCGTCCACGGGCGTGGGCGACAAATTGGCGTGCCGGTAACGAGGCTCGTCCGGCCCTTCGTCGCGCCGTCCGAGGTTCATCATCACGATTCCCCCGGGGTTCAACTTGATGACGGACATGGCCGCCTTGTCGACAATCCACAGGTTGTCATATTTATCGAACCGGACGGAGTGCGCATAGGCCAAGCCGTATACGCCATGCGCGATTTCACGCACGAAGTTACCCTTTTCGTCGTATTCGAATATATTCGTTGTGGCATTGCCGTAGACCGGGCCGCCGGTCGCCGACGTGCCCGGATGATTCAGCACCACGAGGTGCCCCTTGGAATTGATCGCCACGGCGAGCACTTCTCCCAAGTTTCTGTCGGGAGTAATTTTCAAGAACGGGACGGATTCGAACGGAAGGTCTGGCACGTCCTGCTGCCCGAACGCAGGCATCGCCAGCAAGAAAAGCAAAGCAATCATGCAATATCGCTTCATGTTGCCTCCAGAAAGTTGCGATTTGCGTTTCATCTCTGAAACCAACAGGGCCGGTTGTTTCCCAATGAAATTTCTATCTTGAATCGACGAATGCCACGCTCAAGCCCTTTCCCACGGGAATCAGAACATGTTGAACCTGTTTCAGGCCTTTGACCATCGTGAGGTAGCCGGCGATCTCTTCTGGATGCGACAACGCGTTATCGGCCAAAATGAGCGCTTGCGGCGCGAGTTTTGGCTGCAGGAGAGCTAATTGGCCGGGCGCGCTTACTCTGTCGGCATCGAAGAATACAAAGTCAAAAGGTCCCGGAAGCGCCTTGATAACCTCCGTAGCGTCACCCAATCGCAAATCCACAAATTGCAACAGCCCAGCAGCGAGGAGGTTGTCTTGCGCCAACTTATGCTTTTTGCGGCTGCGATCGATGCTGATGACGCGCCCCCCTTCCGGTCCCACCGAAGCCGCGATCCAAATGGTGCTGTACCCGTTCGACGTGCCAATCTCCAATACACGCCGCGCACGAGCGCTGCGCGCGAGGATGCTTAGGAGTTCCGCCGTATCTGGATCGAGATTTAGCAGCTTGCGCGATCGTTCAGGCTCCCGGGCATCATGGGTCCGTGCGTGCTCTTCGAGCTGCCTCAGGAAATTGCGAATTTCTGGGTTCATTAGACGCTGGCACCAGCGCAGTGGCTCACGCGGCTTGCATTCTATATAATGGCGCGTCTTCGTGCCAAACATGGATTTCGAATTCAGCAGCAAAGTGAAAGATCTCCAGCGGCGCTTGCAAGCCTTCCTGGAGGAGCACGTCTATCCAAACGAGCAGCGCTTCCACGACGAAATCGAGCGCAACCGATGGTCGCCAACGCGTGTGGTGGAAGAACTGAAACCGAAAGCGCGCGCCGCGGGACTATGGAATCTTTTTTTACCGAATGACGAGCACGGCGCAGGGCTGACGAATCTGGAATACGCGCCCCTGTGCGAGAGCATGGGCCGCAGCGCCATGGCGCCAGAAGTGTTCAATTGCGCGGCGCCCGATGCCGGCAACATGGAAGTGCTCGCACGGTATGGGACGCCGGAACAGAAGGAGCGCTGGATGAAGCCGCTGCTCGCGGGAGAGATTCGGTCGTGTTTCGCGATGACCGAGCCCGGAGTCGCGTGTTCGGATGCAACGAACATCGAAGCCAGCATCGTTCGAAACGGCGGCGAATACGTGATCAACGGCCGCAAGTGGTGGTCTTCGGGCGTGGGCGATCCGCGCTGCAAGATTGCGATCTTCATGGGGAAGACAGATCCGTCGGCAGCGCCGCACAAACAGCAAACGATGGTGCTTGTGCCGATGGACTCGCCGGGAGTCAAGATTGTCCGGATGTTGACGGTGTTCGGCTATGACCACGCGCCGCATGGCCACGGAGAAGTCACCTACGAAAATGTTCGCGTCCCGGTGTCGAATCTCTTGCTCGGTGAGGGTCGCGGGTTCGAGATTGCGCAGGGGCGTCTGGGACCTGGGCGAATCCATCACTGCATGCGCTGCATCGGTGTGGCGGAGCGAGCCCTCGAAACGATGTGCAAACGAGTTCAATCGCGTGTGGCATTCGGAAGACCGCTTTCCGAACAGGGCACCATACGCGGTGACATCGCCAAGTCGCGCATCGAGATCGACCAGGCTCGCCTGCTGACGCTTGCGGCGGCCTATAAAATGGACACCGTCGGAAACAAGGCGGCGCGGGCCGAGATCTCAATGATCAAAGTCGTTGCTCCCAACATTGCTTTGCAAGTGCTAGATCGAGCGATCCAGGCTCACGGGGCGGCCGGCGTTTCGCAGGACACGTTTCTCGCCGAAGCGTGGGCGCATGTGCGCAGTCTTAGACTTGCCGACGGGCCCGACGAAGTGCACCTCGAAACAGTCGCCAAACTCGAACTCAGGAAATCGCCGGCGCACCCAGTGTCACGCTGAATGCCATGCCACCCATCGTGCTGGAAACGTTACAATCGCTAAAGGATTTCGTGGGCCGTGAAATTGCCACGGATTGGTTTCTCGTCACGCAGGATCGCATCCGACAGTTTGCCGAGGCGACCGAAGACCGCCAGTGGATTCATATCGATCCCGAACGCGCCAAACGTGAATCGCCCTACGGTGCCACGATCGCGCACGGCTTTCTGACGCTTTCTTTGCTCAGCTATTTCATCAAGCAGGCGATTCAAGTGCCGCCTGACGTTCGCTTGAGCGTCAACTACGGTTTGAACCGAGTCCGCTTCCCTGCCCCGGTTCGCGCGGGCACGGAAATTCGCGCCCGCGTCACGCTTCAATCTGTGAAGGATCTTCCCGACGGCGTCGAAGCTGTCTTCGGCGGGTCGTTGGAAGGAAGAGCAGCCGCGAAGCCGTGCTGCGTGGCAGAGTGGATTGTTCGTTACTATTCTTGATTCCAGCGGGCTTCACGCTTGAGCGCTCGCTGTGCGCAGAAGCATGGCGCGCTCGCGCAATTCCTGCACCCACGAATCGGCCAGCCCCGGCACGTCAGCCAGCTCAAGGGTGAGCGGCAAGTCAGTCTTGCAGTGGTGTAGGATTTTATTGGCGCGGGCGATCGACCACGCTGGGTTGGGACGCTCAATCAGCACGACCGGCATCTGCGCCTCGATCCAGCCCTGCTCCAAAACGCGGAGATACCAGCCGCTGCGCCCACTGCGGACAACCAAGCCGACCAACTCGTGCATGCGCCAGCGCCTGACGAGCTTCCAGCCAGGCTGTCGCGGCTGGCTTACCTCGAATGTCACCGTTCCAATGCGGAAGATGTCGCCGATGTAAACCATTTCTTCACTCAAGCCCGCGATCGTGAGGTTTTCGCCGAAGGCACCGTAAGCCATGTCGGTCATGCGCAGCTCTTCCCGGCATTTCGGATAGTGATCGGCGCTATACGCCAGCACCGCTTTATCGATGCCGCCGTGATTCTTGAGATCAGCCTGGCCATCGCCGGCGAGGTTCATCGTACCGACGAAAACCGAACCTTCGATCGGCTTCTTGAAAAAGCCGGTCGTCCAAGGCTTGTCGTGCGCATCGACGGCATCGTCGAATCCATAGCTCTTCGGCATACCGATTTGAACGGAAGAGAGAATGGTGGGGGGGCACGTTCGGAACCTCATCAGGCCACGGTTAGTGTATCACCAACACGAATCGTCCTACGTTAATGGTGCGTAAAGTACAAGCGCAATCTGAAGCTGTCCAATCGATTATTTCGACGGCTCTGATTTTATTCTCTGGTGCACAAAAAAGGTTTTCAAGCGATGCCGACTTCTTCTCCATTCGCCAATTGAAATTTGGGTT
>Ga0210400_10001316_pt1 | contig 24760 bp, 20 predicted proteins | sample IncBWH26MmetaG_FD_155456 | JGI IMG/M metagenome (GOLD analysis project Ga0210400, IMG submission 155456) | Forest soil microbial communities from Barre Woods Harvard Forest LTER site, Petersham, Massachusetts, United States - Inc-BW-H-26-M | ecosystem: Environmental > Terrestrial > Soil >...
GCTGATTCGACCGATTGACATTTGCTTGTCCACAGCGCTTTCGGGCATCTCGGAGGCATGCGCGGGTCGGTTGTGGCAATCCAGGCAATCCATCACGCGATGTTCTCCCTGGTCCAACTGCTTTTGACTTGGCTTGGCATCACTGGAAATGAATTCCGTGGTCTTTCCTTTATCGTCGGTGTAATACACGGCGGGGATCGTCTGCCGCTGGGGGTCGGTTGAAATGTAGCGGATGCGAGCAGCGTCAGCGAGATGGTGCCCGTGGATTCCGCTCAGTCCCTGCCCATTGCTTCCGCCCACGTTCAGCATCACAACGTCTGTTTGCGGCGTGTTTTTCTCATCGTCCGTATAGCCGGTGCGAACCAGCAATTTATCGCCCGCAAAACGACCGGGCCAGTGACATTGTTCGCAGGTTTGGCTGGCGGGACGGAGGTCCTTTACCGGCGAAGGGATGGGGCGCGGATACCTATGAGTGGCGACCATGTAAACCTGCCGCAAGCCGTTCACTTTGGCTCGCACCATCCAGGGCAGCCCAGGGCCAATGTGGCAGTCCACACAAGCTACATGCGCGTGCGGGGAAACGTGGTAGGCCGTATTCTCGGGAAGCATAACGTGACAGGTGGTTCCGCAGAAATTCGTCGAATCCAGGTACTCCACGCCGCGGTAGGATGCGGTTCCAATGATGAGAAGATTGATCCCGGTGGCCACGACCACCCACTCCAAAGTGCGCCGCACCACGGGCAGCCGGACGTCAATGGCGGGAAAAACCGCCGGCAGTTGCCCACTTCCGCGCAGACTTCGGCGCTTGAGCCAGATGCCGAGTGGAATCAGCAGTAGCCCCAGTACGAAAATGGCGGGCAGGGTGAGAAAGACCAGGATACCGATGTAGGGATGCGGCGGTCCCGGTAGGAAGATCTCATAGAACCAGAAGGCGATCGTAGTAAGCGCCGTGCTGGTAGTGATCACGGCTCCTGTGAGCGTGATAGGATTCTGACCCAGAAAATAGATTGGCTGCGACGAGTCTCGGATTCGTTCTCGCAGATTCATTGGAAACGGCGACCCTCTTTCCTTGTAGCGTCTATCCGGTTCTGCGATGACACTCTCGGCTTCGCGGCGGAGTGTTTCGGCCGCCCGAACCACGCGACTACTTCTTGAATGTCCGGATATAGGCCACCAGTCCCTTAATGTCCTCCGGCTTCAGAGACGCCCCATATTTGGGCATCTTGTTCTTGCCGTTCGTAATGATAGTGGCGAGATCCGCGTCCGACATTCCCTGCACGTCGGCCGTTGTGAAATCGTGGGCGCCCATTTTCTTTCCCGTCGCCGAACCGGTTCCGTCCGCGCCATGGCACGCAGCACATTTCGACTTGTAAAGCGCCTCCGACGCGTTCTGCGCATGAGCCGACAATGAGAGAACAAACACGACGGCGATAGCTGTCGCTGCAGCGAATACTTGCATCTTGATTGTTTTCATATTCAAACTCCAGTCGATTCGATTCTCAGTTTACTAGGTCCAACAACTCTGAATCATGTTTCACGTTAAGGTTTCTGTGGTTGCCCCTGCACCTCGATGAAAACGAGAACATCAGAATGCGTAACGGAGGGACTCGGTTAGCGAGTTGGCGTGAAAATAGCGTGGCGCTGTCGGGCCGACAAACGAACCTTCCCCGTACTGGTAATAATTCCAACCCGTGTTGAAAGCCCACTTGTGACCAAGATCCACGATCAGGTTGGCTACAGGCTGCTGATACTTGTACTGCACTGTGCCGAGAGGCTGCAGAATGTTGAACTGCGGCACGCTGCCGTCAACACTGGTGATGCTGTAGCCGACATTAGCCAGCAATCGCTTCGCGGGCTTGAATCTGACGGTAGCCATTCCGAAATTCGTGTGGTTGGTATAGAACGAGTTGGCTAGCAGAGGATTACCCGAATCGTTCAATGCACAAAATGAAGTGGTGCCATTGGCATTGGTCACGAAGGGAAGGTTCACCCCGATAGGCAGTGTGTCGTTGAAGCAGATCAGGGCATTCTGGATCACACTATTGAAGTTGTACGCCAGATCCAGTCCGAAGCGTTCGCGCGGCGCGAGCGACGCGGTCAGCCCGTAGTTTTGGTTGTGGCCCACGTACTGGGTCTGGGCGTCGGCGTTGGATTGTTGCAGGATGTTGACGGATCCGCCCAAGGTGGCCCACGAGCGCGGTGTGTAGGTCGTCTGGAACCGGTATCGCGCTTCCTTGCGTGGCGACATGCGAACAAATACGGCGTTGAAGTTCGTGTGTTCCAGATCGAAATTCAATCGTAAGGCATGGCTGGGCCGTGCCCAGAATCCGAGGAGCGCCGTTTTTTCCAAGCCCACGAAATGGTCCATGTCGCCGGGGAGATAGTCAAGGAAGTGGTTGAACTCCCGGTCGCCATAGCGGTAACCGACGCGTGCGCCCGCTTTTTTCGAAAAATCCCAGGCCAGCTCGGTCTGATTTCTCGTCCAGGTCTGGTTGAAGGAGGACTGGGCTATGGTGGGTGTCCCTCCCGGAGTTGTGGGCGTGGTGAGCGCGGTACTCAGCAGCGTGCACGGGGGCAGTGCGCAGCTAAAGTCGAGCTCGTTGAAATTGCCATTCTGCGGAATTCGATAGGCCCAGAAATAGAATTTCTCGATTAGTCGCAGATGTTGGGTCAAGTGCAGTGTCGCTTCGAGATCTACCACGTTGGAAATGCGGTTCGCAGCGGCTGTCCCAGTGCCGGTGAAGGCGAGGGTGTTGCCGCGCGTGATCAAGCCGCCGAAAGACTCATCCAACGGTGTGTTGGACGTCGCGGAACTATAGGAGAACGAGCCGAGCAGCTCCAGCTTCCGGAAGTAATTGCTGCGCAAGCTGACGCGCTCGGTGGGCGTCGAAGTGCGGATTCGCTGGTTCCGCACGTAGCTGGTGTACGCGCTGCATGTGACGTTGGTCAGAGTCCCATTGACAATCAGACTGGTTGCCGGCGGCACCACGGCGCAGGGTACCTTGTTTGCCGTGTCGATGGACAAGCCCAACGACACAGGACTGACTGACGTCGTGGGCAGGAGCGCCTCATTGATTGGATTCAGCTGGTAGTCCGTGTCTCCCTTGTAGTAATCGAGGAATTGGTCGTAGCTGAGAACAGTTCGCGGCGCGATTCTGAAGTCCACTCCCAGGCGGTAGGAGTTCATGGTTGTATTCCAGTCTTGCAGGAGCGAACCTTCCGTACCCTCGTGGATGCTGCTGTAGGAAGGCCCGGTCATGTTGTTATGCGAATATCCTAAACGGAAGCTGACCGTGGATTGCGGAAGCAGTGTGAGATCGACGTCGCTCATACGCCGCGTCGTAGCGAACGAGTGAGGCGAGTTCAGTATCGGAATCGAGGGAGCAGAGGTCGGAGGATTCAGCGGATTTGCCAGTAAGTCATAGTCGAAGAAACTTTGATCCCGACGGAAGCTGCTTTGGAAGTTGTACCATTTGTTCTTATCGGCGCGAAGGCGGGCGTAGTTGTTGGGATCGCCTCCCCACCCCACGCTGTTGAGGTAGAGATTGTCGAACAGCAGGCCCTGGTGATCGACCGACTGCATCGTAAGCGTCTGATCAAGGATTCGCGGGCCAGTCTGCAGATTTACCAGTGTGTCGTACATGTCGCCGCTGCCGGTCACGTCGTTGGAGCGGTAGCCCAGCTCGACGGAGGAGTGAATCTGATACCCGCCGCTACTTATGCCGTCAGGCTCGGCAGACGGAGCTGCGGCCGGGGTCGGACTCGCGGTGGGAGTTTGGGCGAAGAGTGTTTCTGACGATGACAGGATCATTGCGCACAAAAGCAGCGCCAGGGCCATCGCTATTCGACGTTTGCTGTGACCACAGGCGTCCGATAAGCTGCGCTCGCCGTGCCCGCACGCGGACGCCGGTCTCTCGATTAGCGAAGACTGGTGCACGAGTTTTCTTGGCGCCGCCATTCGGTGCTCCCTACTTGAAAAACACACTGCTGAAATTGGAGCCATGAATCTGCGCGTGACACATGGTGCAGGCCTGATACTTCGCCGACTGATTGTGCGCGGGACCGATTGGCCCGCCGGCAGTCAACTGGGACGAAAAAGTGTGGCACTGCAGACAGAGCATGTTCACCGGCATCACCTTGAGTAGCCGTGGATTGGTGGAACCGTGGGGAGTGTGGCAACTGCTGCACCCCTCAGTCTTCACCGGCACGTGTTCGTAGACGAAGGGACCTTGTTTGTCGACATGGCACTTGTAGCAAACAGCGTCGCCGCTCGGCAGGCTCCGTAGCTGCCGCACAGTCGCTGTCCCATGTGGGTTATGGCAGTCAACGCACTGCACCAATCCCTCGTTGACGCGGTGGTGATACGGTTTGGCGAAGTCTGCTTTGGCGGAGGTATGGCATCCGTAACATAACTGGGGTTGCTCCTGGGCTAGCAGGAACTCTTTTTCCTTGGCGTGATGAGGAGAGTGGCAGTCGAGACATCCGACATCGCTACTGGAGTGGGCGGACTCGGCGAAATGCGATTGCTGGTGAGCTTCGCCGTGGCAGCTTAGACAACGAGCGCTAGTCTGCTGCCGTGACTTCCCCTCGAACACAAATATCTTGGTTTTGTCACCGCCGCCCGCCACGTGGTCGGCTCCCGGCCCATGGCAACCCTCACAACCTTGCTTTGAGGGACCGCCCTTTGTGTTCAGTGTGGTCTTCCAATGCGGTGTTTTCTCCCAGGCGTTATAAATTTCCTCATGACAGGTTTTGCAGGTCTCCACTCCCACGTATTTGGAAGCTTCGGAAGAAGGCGTAGTGGCCGTAGGTGCGCTGGTGGATTGGGCGTTCTTACCAGCAGCCTGCTGGTTGGCTTGGCCGGCGGCATACGCGCCCGCAACGAAAAGACATAGCGCCGAGAACAGAAGAACTCGATAGGCTTTGTGATAAAGTTCGCGGCTCATAAGCTTGAGTCCCTCAGCTTCATCTCATCAAGCAGGGCGAGACGCCCCCCAGTCACCAGTTTGATTTCCTGGAAATTGCAGAAATTCTAATGTGACTTACAGTTCCGAGACTGTTCACAATTGCTCAACACTCAAAGAATCAATCAGAGACACCTGATTCGTGCAAATTGGTCTCAGCAGTCGATTGACTGTGGGAGTAGCGCCTCTGCAGGCCGATTGTCTACTGGCAGACCAGCGCAGTTCTGTGATCCAGGTCACAAAACAACGTGTCTGGGATCACTCGGCGTGCCAAAACGGGAGAAGGTCTCAGACTTGAGGGAGAGTGCTAGGCCTCAAGTAATTTCTGTAGACCTGTTTTTGTCGTCGTGAGGCTGGCGTCACAGGATTCAGAGGTCAAGCACGGCCGATATGGAAGAGGAGTCGGCCAGCGGCCGCAGACGAAACCCAACTTTCTTGAAAATACGTTGCACGGTCAAGTTGTCCCGCAACATTTCGGCGGAGACGCTACTTAGTTTCTCGTCACGCGCGATCTGGACGGTGCGGCGCAGCAATTCGATTCCCAGGCCTTGCTTCTGGAACTGATCTGACACCAGGATCGCAATCTCGGCCTCATTCTTCGTGGGTAATTTGATCAGCCTGCCGACCCCCAGGATCCGATGCTGGCCTGTGACCTCGTCTTTGTGGTCCACCACTAGAGCCATCACGCGATCATAGTCCACCAAACAAATGCGAACCAGACGCTCGTGCGCCACACGTGAGCTTAGGCTCAGCGAGGAAAAGTAACGCATATAGACGCTTCGCTCGGAAAGCGTCTCATGGAATTTTCCCATCAGCGGTTCGTCTTCGGGGCGGATCGGCCGGAGTGTAACCTCCGTGCCGTCCTTCATCGTGAATTGTGAAATGTACTGCGACGGATAGGGACGGATGACCGGCTTTGGGAGTTGGTCTGGACGCAAGCTAGCGTCGTGCAGAAGCACGCGCGTATCTAGAGCCAACACACTTTTCGCCGAGGCGTGCATAGGATTAAGGCTAATTTCTTCGATCAAAGGATGCTCCACCACCATCTGGCTGAAACGGACCATGAGGTTCTCCGAGAACAACTAGATCAACCGGCAGACGCCCGCGCACTCCCTTGAGCGCTTTGAAAGTGCTTGTAAGACCTTGTTCTTGATGATTCTGTGCCAGCGGGACCCTATAAAGCGGTGACCGAGATCACGCCTGTTCGTGATGCCGATCACACATCGGGTGCTACAATACGCTCACTTCGAAGGTGCTGAATGCGCGCCCCTTACGGCTTAAATATCATCGACAACTGCCTCATCTGTCCTGTTCGGGAGGAGCATTTATTCTGCAATTTGCCTTTGCCTGCAGTTCAAAAACTGAATGAAATCAAATCCACTGCGGTGTATCCCAAATCGACGATGCTATTTATCGAGGGCCAACAGCCGCGTGGAGTGTTCGTGCTCTGTGCGGGAAAGGCGAAACTCTTTACATCTTCGAGCGATGGGAAAACCATCATTACCAAGATTTCGGAGGCTGGGGACGTCTTGGGCCTGAACGCGACCATCTCCAATCGGCCTTATGAGGTAACGGCCGAGATGATGGAGCCGGGCCAGGCCAACTTCATCGCCCGCGACGCGCTTCTTCAATTCCTGCGCGAATACGGAGAGGTGGCATTGCGAGTTGCGGAGCAACTGAGCCGCAACTATTACACCGCATATGAGGAGATCCGCACTTTAGGTTTGACGAGTTCACCTGCGGAGAAATTCGCTAAGCTTCTACTCTCCTGGTTGCCCAATGTGGAGAACGGGACCGAGCCTGCGCATCTGAAATTGACGCTAACGCATGAAGAAATCGCGGAAATGATTGGCACCACGCGCGAGACAGTCAGCCGCTTATTCTCTGATTTCAAAAAGAAGCAGTTGCTGCATTTGAAGGGCTCCACCCTAATCATTCGTAATAAACCTGCCCTGGAGAAAATCGTAAACTCCTGAGCGGCGGCGTTTGTTGCACGCCACTCTGCGCGAACCGATAGGCAACCTAAGATTCAAAGCAAAGAGAATAGTGTTCTGAATCACAGCATGGTGTACGTCGAGTCACCGAACTCTGATTCATTATCACTCATTCTGACATTGTTTAATGATCTTGACTCGTAATCCGCTCCCAGGTGGGTCAGCTTGCGGGTCGCACCAATTCTCAAGAAGGAAAGGAGAACTATCATGTTTGCCCGCATTGTTGAATTTATTCCGAACTTCGAACAGAAAGAAGAGTTTGTGAAGGTTGTTCGTAACGAGGTACTGCCGATCCTGAAAAAGCAAGCGGGATTTCTGGAAATCCTGCCCTTGTTCCCGGAGACCAAGACCGAAAAGATGATCACCATCACTCTCTGGGCCGAGAAGCGCGATGCCGAGCGCTGTGAGCGCGAAATGTATCCTAAGGTGGATGGGATCCTCAAGGCCTATCTGACCACTCCCGTCACCTTCAAGCACTACAACGTGGAAACCTCGGTTTGCCAGCACTTCGTGGAAGCCCTGGCGGCCTGAAGCATAGGCCTGAAGGACCCGCCGGAGCAGCACAGCTGCTCCGGCTTCTATTCTTGGGGCGCGCGGGGATCGAGTTCTGCCGACTTCGCATGTGCCGAAGAGAAAAGGCGGCCGTGCGTGACTCACGTTACAGCCAAAGCACGGCCTGTGATCCTGATCACATAGGCCGGTGATGACGGCCACGGCATCCCAGAGCCCTTTCTGCGACCCTAGCTCTTGTAAGGGTGAGGTGGCATATGGCACAAGACGAGCGTGACTTGCTGGATGTCCTTAAATTTGAGCTGAAATTTCTGGAAGACGGAGGCTATGGACGCTCTCCACACACCCCGTGGCGGCGCCAAGCTGTGTTTGAGGACTCGCCTACCTGTCCTAACTTCGGCGATCCTAGCAACCCACATTCATGCGCCAAGTGTCTGCTGATGAGATTTGTTCCCCGCGAGCTTAGGGGCCAGGTCTCACCGTGCCGGCATATTCCACTCACTGACAAGGGTGAGACGATCGACTATTTCTACCGCCGTGGCACACAGCGGGAATTGCTGAAATTGGAAGAGGCCCTCGCCGGCTGGTTGCGTAAGCAAATCAGCCGGATCGAAGAACATCGCGAAGCTGAGCATTCGACGAACAACTCGAACGGGCTAGAGCGACTTCGTCAGCAACAGTGGCTGGCGTTAGCGGAAAATTTGTGCTCCCTCGCCAACCTCCATCGCGAGAGCCACAACTACGTGGTGGCGCATGCGCTGTACGGTCGCGCTCTCGCAGCAGCAGAGAAGGTCGTATCAGTCGGGGATGATGGGCGCTCCCTGATCGAACGAATCCGGACAAACCTGCAGGTGATGTCTGAGACACTGCAGGTTGGAGACACGAGCGTAGAGCAAGCTCCATCGGAAGAGCTACAAATAGCGGGTCGATAGGAAGCGGTGAAGAGGCGGGACTTCACGGCCCTCTCGGACCGAAGAATGTTTGCTTGGGCGTGGCGGACGCCCTCGAATCGAGCCAAAAGCATGCGCCCTGAACCCTCGGACCGGGGTCGCTATGTGGTCTGTCGGACTCCAAAGCGAAAAACATTTTCGTACAATAAACGTACAATGGATCGGGCAATGGGGCCTTTTTAGCCGTTGTAGCAGTTCCGAGAATCAATAAGTTACGCGTTATCAATACCCTGAATAGCTCGACTCCCGTCGCCTCCACCAATATCTCTTTTATTATCAACTATTTACAGGCGCGTTTTAATTTCGTACAATAGCATTCTGCAGAGGCGGGTTCTCCGCTGGGCTTCTCTCACGGTTTTCCTTATCGCCGACTACGAACCAATCGAACAACCGATTATTCCTGGCAGGAATAGTTGGGAAGGAATGGATGCTCGATTTTCGCACTGACATTCTTGGGCAAGATCTATATAAGTTCCTGTTTGCCGAGCAACCGTGAGTTACCCCGTGACGGGTGCCTCACCCTCGCGCCGCCGCTAGATCCAACACCGAAACCGCTAAAGATTGTGCGGTCGCTTGCAAAGTAGTCGTTTTACACGTGAGGTCGAGGAACCTGGACGTGCGTCTCGGGAATTGCACTAAACGGCAGAACTGGGCTCACCGGGCCGATGTTGGCAAGCCGATGCGCCGGAGAAGATCGGCGAAGCGAGCGTCGTCTCGTAAGGGGTCGAGTCGGGGATCCACCCCGAGGAGGGGCATTCAATCCGACCGATCCCGATAAGCCTTCTCCAGCCAGGTGAACGAGTGCTCTCTCTCGCCGAGGGTTGCGTACACGCAAGCCACATTAAACCCACAGATATACCGCTGACGTACCTGCGCCTCTAGACCGCCGAGCATAGCCCGAGCCTTGTTCTTGTTGCCGGCCAAGGCATACGCGGAAGCGATTTGGGCCACAATCACGGGATTCCGCGCCGTCCTCACCGCTCGGTCTGCGGCCGCAATGGTTTCCTCCGGGCGGCCTAACTCACCATACGACATTGCCATCACACGATCATCCCCCAGTTGCTTTGCGGCCTGGATTGCTTCCTGATAGCGTCGCGCGTTAAACAGTAAAAATGACTTGTTAATGTGGGATTGCCCCGAGAACGGATCGATTGAGTCTGCGCGATTGAGTTCTTCGCCGGCTTCTTCGGTGCGACGAAGGGTCAACAAATAGTGGGCGTAGCCGGTGTGCGCCCGAGGCAAGTTGGGGTTGAGCTCAAGCGCGCGGTGGAATTCACGCTCTGCTCCCGGCCAGTCCCAGTCAAAGTTAAGCTTGACATAACCCAGCGAAGCGTGGGCTTCGGCAAGCGAATCGTCGATTTCAATGGCCCTTACGGCGGCGGCTTTCGCTTTGGGCATCACCTCTAATGGAGCCCTCAGGATTGTGCTCTGGTCATAATAGGCATCTGCCAATCCAGCATAGGCCAGCGCTTCGTTAGGATCGGTAGCAACCGCCTGCTGGAATTTCTTGATGGCTTCTTCAATACCCTCTTCAGTTCCCTTGCGCAGTTCATAAAGGCCGCGAAGGTAAAGCTCGTGGGCTGCGGGATTGACCTGGCGCGCGGTGGTGAGCTGCCCGTGTTCTTGCGGAGTTAATTTAATTCTGACCTCATTGGCGATTGCCTGGGCCACCTCGTCCTGCAGGGTCAAAACGCCACGCAAATCGCGCTCGTAGCTTCTTGCCCAAAGATGCCGGTCCGTGGAGGCTTCGATTAACTGGGCCGTAATCCGCACCTGATTACCCACTCGTTCCACCGATCCTTCAACGACGGCATCCACGTGCAATTCGCCTGCAATCTCCGGCAATGTCTTTTGGCTGTTTTTGTAGTGCATTGCCGACGTCCGCGAAATCACTCGCAGAGCACTGATTTGGCCGAGGGTGGTTGTGAGCTGTTCTGTCATGCCATCGGCAAAATAATCCTGCTCCCGGTCACCGGACAGATTCGTAAGCGGAAGAACCGCCAATGATCGAATGCCTGAAGCATCGGCACCGGCACGCTTGGACTGCCCCTCCGCGCAACCCACAGTGAACTGAGGACCAGCAAGGCTGCCGCCAGGAGTGCGCAAGCAGCCAAAGCAATATGTCGTTTCCGCGCATTGTCGCCTTTCTCCAACGCTTTGTTGATGATGTCTGGTGCGTCGGTGAGCGCAGCCAACGCGAACGCCAAGTCCGACGCCGACTGAAAGCGTTGCTCCGGAGTTTTCTCCAGACAACGACGCACGATCCGCTGCATTGCAGGGGAGAGGCCGGGAGTGATCTGCGAAATCGCCGGTGGGTCCTCATTCAGGATCGCGGCCATCGTTTCCGGCGAAGTCGGCTTCTGAAAAGCGCGCTTGCCCGTTAACATTTCGTACAGAATCGCGCCGAAGGCAAAAATGTCGGCGCGATGATCCGCATTCTGTCCCCGCACCTGCTCCGGCGACATATAGCCGACCGTGCCCATGACCAAGCCTGGCTCAGTTTCGCTGCCAATCGTCGGCGTGCTGTGTGCCGAGTCCGCTTGCGGCTGCATCAGCTTCGCCAGTCCGAAGTCGAGAACCTTGATGCGTCCCTCCTTGGTGACAAACAGGTTTTCTGGCTTCAGATCGCGATGCACGATCCCTTTTTCATGCGCCGCCGCCAAGCCGTGCGCGATCTGCACTCCGTAATCGATCACTCGCCGCGGCGTGATTCGACCGCGCCTGACCGGCTCGCGCAGCGTTTCTCCTTCCAGCAACTCCGAAACCAGGTACGGCGTCCCCGCATAGGTACCGAGTTGATGCACGGCAAGAATGTTGGGATGATTCAGGGCCGCGGCGGCCATGGCTTCCTGCTCGAAGCGCCGCAAGCGCTCTGGATCAGTGGAAACAACAGCGGGCAATACTTTGACGGCAACATCGCGCCGCAGGCGCAGATCGCGCGCCCGGTAGACTTCGCCCATGCCCCCAGCCCCGAGCAACGATTGAATCTCGTAGTCGCCGAGCCGGGTACCTCTTTCAAGCCTCATGGCCAGTGGTGGAGATTTCAAGAAGCCAGTCTGCGCCTGTTTGTCCGCCGCCAGGAGCGACTCCACTTCGCGGCGCAACGACTGATCCGCGGAACAGGCTTGATCCAGGTAAGCGCGCCGCTTGTCAGAATCCATTTGCAGTGCGGCTTCCAGAACGTTTCTGATTTCCTGCCAGCGTTCCCCGGTCATGATGAAGCGTTCCTCTTCAACTGCCGGTATAACCATGCCCGCGCCGAAGCCCACGAGCGTTCCACCGTTGCTGCGGACAGCGACAACACGTCAGCCGTTTCCTCGATCGACAGGCCGCCAAAGAAGCGCAGCTCTACGATGCGACCTTGCCGGGCATCCATCCGGGAAAGTTCTTTGAGAGCATCATCGAGATTGACGAGATCAAAGTCCTTCGACGGAAGTTTCAGGGTTTCGTCGAGCGCCAGCTTGTAGCCGCCATCGCGCTTGAGCGAACGATGTCTTCTTGCATAGTCCACCAGGATTTGCCGCATCAGCTGCGATGACACAGCGAAAAAGTGTTCCCGGTTCTGAAATTCAACCGCACCTTCGACCAGCCGCAGATACGCTTCATGTACGACCGCGGTGCTCTGAAGCGTGTGATCGAGGCGCTCTCGCTGCAAGTAGTTGTGTGCTACCCGTCGAAGCTCGTCGTAGACCAGCGGCATCAGCGAGTCAAGCGCGACTTGGTCGCCTTCTCTCCACCTCCGTAGCAGCTCGGTAACCTGGTTGGATGTGGTGCCCGGCAAAGGCTGGCCCCCAGTCCGCGGACCCGGACCCCGCGGAATTTCGCCCGACGATACCCCAATTTCGGACCTAAGTCAACGCGTTGAAAACAGAGGGTTTCCCGTGACTTGATCTAGTCCCGAAAAACTAATTTCGCGCCCCGTGAGGGAGTTGACCCCCACTTTGCGCTTCTTCTCAGTAGCAAGGGAACGAACAAGCCGTGTTCGTCTGGGGCAAAACGTGCGGAGGCTTCTATGCGTCAGCTGAGAGTGCGAATTTCCTTTTGTCTGGTTCTGCTGATTGTCGCCTTATCGGCGGTTGCCCAGCAAGCTGCGACGAGCAGCGATGCTGTGGTTCCGCCCTTGATCAATTTCAGTGGGACTCTCACAGACATCAACGGCAAACCGCTGACCTCCATCGTGGGCGTCACGTTCTCGCTCTACAACGACCAGCAGGCTGCGTCGCCGCTCTGGATGGAAACGCAAAATGTGACGCCCGCCAAGAACGGTCGTTATTCGGTGGAACTGGGCTCGACCAGTAGCATCGGGTTGCCCGCCGACATCTTCGTAGCCGGCGAGGCCCGCTGGCTGGGCGTGCAGCCGCAAGGCCAGGCCGAGTATCCACGCGTAATGTTGCTGAGCGTGCCCTACGCACTCAAAGCTGGTGACGCCCAGACCATCGGCGGATTGCCACCCTCGGCGTTCCTGCTGGCTCCTTCAGCCGCCGGCACTACGTCGTCAACCCGCACCGCCAGCAGCACTCCACTTACATCCGGTCCTGTAACGGGATCGGGCACGGTGAATTTCCTGCCGCTCTGGGATGGCACATCCGACATCATTTCTTCCGCGCTCTTCCAGTCGGGATCGGCCCCGACTGCGATGATTGGCATCAACACCGCCACGCCCTCTGCGACGCTCGACCTGGCCACGGGAGACGTGCTCCTCGAAGCCGGCAACCTTGATCTGCCGCAGACCACAAGCGCCACCAACGGCGTGATCACGCTCGGCGGCGTGCCGTTTATTTACGCATGTTGCTCGTCAACCAGTTTCAACACATACGTGGGAACAAACGCGGGAAATTTCAACACTCTGAGCGTCTTCAGCACGGTCCCCAGCTACAACACGGCCGTCGGCTACAAGGCCCTTACAACAAATACGGGTAACACCAATACCGCGGTCGGAACCACAGCGCTGACAGCCAACACCACCGGCAATTCCAACACGGCGGTCGGCACGTCATCGCTGCAGCTCAACACCACAGGCAGCAGCAATACCGCGGTCGGCACAGCCGCGCTCGAACAGACTGGGGTGGGTTCAGCGAACACCGCCGTGGGCGATGGCGCCGGGTTAAGCAACACCGGCGGCTCCAACAACACGTTTGTGGGCCAGGGAGCCGACGCCGGGTCGCAGACCCTGACCAACGCGACCGCGATCGGCTCGGCAGCGATTGTGAACGAGAGTAATGCACTGGTGCTGGGGGCCCCAGGGGTCAAAGTCGGCATCGGCACAGCCACTCCGGGGTACTCGCTGGACGTGCAGGGCAACGCCAACTTCACTGGCATCGTGACGTTTGCAGCGCCCGGACAAACATTCCCCGGCACGGGGAACGGGACGGTCAGCAGCGTCGGCAGCGGAGCGGGGCTTGCGGGCGGGCCCATCACTTCTTCCGGAACGTTGAGCATCGCTCCGGCTGGAGTCACCAACGCCATGCTGGCCAATCCGTCGGTGACCGTTTCGTCGGGTCCTGGCCTAACCGGGGGCGGTACGGTTCCGCTCGGTGGCACAACCACGTTGAGTCTCGACACCACGCAAGTGCCGATGCTGAACACCGCCAACTTGTTCACTGGCAACCAAACGGTGAACGGAAACCTGAGCGCCACGGGGTTGGTGACAGGTAGCGGCTTCCAGATCGGCAGCAACCTGTTTGCGTTCGGCTCGTATACCAACTACAACGTGTTCGTTGGTTTTTCTGGCAACGCCACCGTGACCGGGCAGCGTAATACGGCCAGCGGCTACCAATCGCTCTACTCCGACACGACGGGCTACGCGAATACCGCCAGCGGAGTCGCGTCGTTGTACAACAACACCACCGGGTCCGGCAACACGGGCGCCGGAGGCCAGGCTCTGGGCAACAACACGACAGGTGTCGGCAACACGGGTACGGGATATTCGGCCCTATACAAAAGCACGACGGGTACCGGTAACACGGGTACCGGCTTCGACGCTTTGCCCTTCAACACGACGGGTACCTACAACACGGGTGTCGGCTTCCAAGCGGGTGCGGTAGTGGATACTTCCGATATGTCCGGCCAATTGAACACGTTTTTGGGGGCGCCGAAACTGCGGCTGGCTCGGGAACCTTCAATAACGCTACAGCCGTGGGGGCGTACGCGGAAGTTGGAGGGAGCAACGCGCTGGTGCTGGGCAGCATCGCAGGTGTCAACAACTGCACAGCCGCGAATAGCTGCGCCAGCACCAACGTCGGCATCGGCACAACCACGCCCGCGTACACGCTCGACGTGCACGGCACCGCCAACTTCACCGGTATCGTGAACTTTGCGGCTAATCAGACGTTCCCGGGCAACGGGACGGTCACCAGCGTAGGCAGCGGCGCCGGACTGACTGGTGGCCCCATTACTTCCACAGGAACGTTGAGCATCGCTCCGGCTGGAGTCACCAACGCCATGCTCGCCAATCCGTCACTGACGGTTTCTGCGGGTCCTGGCCTGACTGGCGGCGGGGCCGTAGCTCTCGGCGGCGCAACCACGCTCAGCCTCGACACCACGCAGGTGCCGTTCCTGGTCGCCAACAACACCTTCACCGGCAATCAGACGGTGAACGGAAACCTGAGCGCGACGGGGTTCGTGACAGGTAGCGGCTTCCAGATCGGCAGCAGCCTATTCGACTACGGCTCCTATTCGAACGGGAATGCCTTCTTGGGATTTGCTGGGAATGGTTCGACTTCCGCGTATAACAACACCGCCACCGGCGTCTCCGCTCTTACCGACAACACCACGGGGAGCGACAACACTGCAGACGGATTAAGTGCTCTGAGAGGGAATGTGTCCGGAAGCAACAACACCGCGTCTGGGCTAAGCGCGCTCTTCTACAACACGAGCGGCAGCAACAACACGGGTTTGGGGTATCAAGCCGGGTTGACTGTCTACGGCGCGCCCATGACAACGAACAATAACACCTTCCTTGGGGCAAACACCACTGCCCTCTCCGGGACGCTCGCCAACGCGACCGCGATCGGTGCGAATGCTGAAGTGGACGCCAGCAACTCCCTGGTGCTGGGCGCTATCACCGGCTGGAACAACTGTACTGCCGCCCTCAACTGCGCCAGCGTCAACGTTGGCATTGGCACGACCAAGCCGCTGTACACGCTCGACGTGCACGGCACTGCCAACTTTACGGGTCTAGTGAACTTTGCGGCGAATCAGACCTTCCCGGGCATCGGGACGATCACAGGCGTCACGACCGCTGCCGGCAGCGGCCTGACAGGCGGAGCCACCAGCGGTAACGCGACTCTGAGCCTGAGCACGTCCTGCGGAACCGGGCAAATCCTGCAGTGGAATGGCAGCGCATGGGCATGCAGCACCATGAGCGGCGGCGGCACCATCACCGGCGTGACTTCCGGCACCGGACTCACCGGCGGCGGCGGCACCGGCAACGTCACACTCAACGTCGACCCGACGCAGGTGCCGTTCCTGGTCGCCAACAACACCTTCACCGGCAATCAGACGGTGAACGGAAACCTGAGCGCGACGGGCATGGTGACGGGCAGCGGCTTCCAGATCGGGAGCAATCTGTTTGACTTCGGCTCGTACGCGAATGGCAACGCTTTTCTCGGATTCGCGGGGAATACGACGTCCAGCGGGTCCGCAAACACCGCCAGCGGCTGGCAAGCGCTCCTCGCCAACACGGCGGGCTACGCGAATACCGCCAGCGGAGCCGGGTCACTGTCAACTAACAACACCGGGTACGGTAACACGAGCACCGGAGCAACCGCTCTGGCCTACAACACGACGGGCTACGGTAACACAGGTATCGGACGCAGCGCTCTGTTCTCCAACATGACGGGTAGCTTAAACACTGGTGTCGGCTACCTTTCGGGTTCCGGTACCTCCGGCCAAAACAACACTTTCTTGGGGGCTTCCACTGCGACGGGCTCGGGAACCTTCAATAACGCTACTGCCGTGGGGGCGTACGCGGAAGTTGGAGCTAGCAACTCGCTGGTGCTGGGCAGCATCGCGGACGTGAACAACTGCACAGCCTCGAATAACTGCGCGAGCGTCAACGTCGGCATCGGCACGACTACGCCGCAGTACACCCTCGACGTGAACGGCACCGCCAACTTCACCGGGCTGGTGAAGTTTGCGGGCAATCAACCGTTGATCACAGGCGTCACGACGCCTGCCGGCAGCGGCCTGACGGGCGGAGCCACGAGCGGCAACGCGACTCTGAGCCTGAGCACCTCGTGCGGAACCGGGCAAATCCTGCAGTGGAATGGCAGCGCGTGGGTGTGCGCCGTATTGGTCGGAGGTGGAACTATCACCGGGGTCACCGGGGGAACCGGTCTCACTGGCAGCGGCACCAGCGGCAACGTCACGCTCAACGCCGACCCAACTCAGTTGCCTTTCCTGGTCGCCAACAACACCTTCACCGGGAACGAGACAGTCAACGGGAATGTGAGCGCGACCGGCATGGTGACCGGCAGCGCGTTCAACATCGGCAGCAACCTGTTTGCGTTCGGCTCTTATGCCAACAACAACGTGTTCCTGGGTTTTTCCGGCAACACCACCACGACCGGGCAGGGGAATACGGCCACTGGCTTTCAGGCGCTCAACTCGAACGCTGGGGGCCTGGTCAACACGGCCACCGGCTTCCTGGCGCTCTACTCGAATCAGTCGGGAAACAACGATGCCGCAACGGGTTCTCGCGCGCTCACCAGCAACACCACGGGAATCGACAATACCGCGATGGGAACCAACGCGCTCCTTTCCAACACTACGGGCGGTAACAACACGGCCACCGGCTCCGGCGCGCTTTACTACAACACGACGGGGAATTTCAACACCGCCACCGGCTATTTAGCCAGCGGCGCCAATATCACCGGTTCGAACAATGCCGCCTTCGGCTTTGAGGCGCTCCTTAACAACACGGCGGGCACCGACAATACCGCCAGCGGCTACGAAGCCCTATATTCCAACACGGGCAGCTATAACACCGCCAGCGGCTCCTATGCGCTCCACGCCAACACGACGGGCACCGGGAATACCGCCAGTGGTGACATCGCGCTTTTCGCCAATACCACGGGCAGTTCCAACACGGCCAGTGGCGAGCAAGCGCTCCTTTCAAACACCACGGGCAGTTCCAACACGGCCACCGGCTTCAACTCGCTGCTTTTTAACAGCACGGGCAGCCTCAATACGGCCAGCGGCTTCGACGCGCTCACAAACAACACCACGGGCAGTTCCAACACGGCCACCGGCGAACGCGCGCTCGTGTACAACACCGCGGGCGCCTACAACACAGCCATCGGCGATAGCGCCGGGCTTAGCGGTGACGGGTCCTATGTCACTGGCTCGAATAACGCTTTCCTTGGCGCTGCGTCCGCCATGAGCACGGGCACGCTCACAAACACCACTGCCATCGGCGCTAACGCCGAAGTGGCCGAGAGCAATGCCATGGTGCTGGGGAGCATTAACGGCGTAAATAACGCCACCGCTAACACCAATGTCGGCATTGGCACTACCACTCCCGCTTACACGCTCGACGTGCACGGCACGGGCAACTTCACTGGCCTCGTGACCTTCGCTCCCACTCAAACTTTTCCCGGCACTGGCACCGGGACAGTAACAGGAGTGACGACAACCAAGGGTGGCGGACTCATGGGCGGTGGCACGAGTGGCAGCGTCGCCCTCGGACTCACCAACTCCTGCGCCAGCGGACAAGTGCTGCAATGGGGCGGCGCCGCGTGGGTGTGCTCCACCATCAGCGGAGGCGGCACCATCACCGGCGTGAATGCCGGCACCGATCTCCTCGGCGGCGGCAGCAGCGGCGTGGTCGGTCTCGCCCTCGACACCACGAAGGTCCCGCAACTGGCGACGCCGAACAGTTTCGCGGGCACGCAGACCATCGCCGGAAATCTGGCCCTGACCGGCTCCGGCAACGGCGTGCAGTTTCCCGATGGCACGCTGCAAACCACGGCAGCCACCGGCGGCTCGGGAGTGCCCTCGGGCTTCATGATTCTCGGCAGTACTTCGACTGTGCCGTCGGGATACACGCTCTCCGGCATGACCACTTCCGGCAACGTCGCAGTCTCTCTCGCGCCGATGATCACACCGCGCTACGACATGGGCGTCACGGTGGCAAATGGGAAGATCTATGCGTCTGGCGGACAACCCAACGGCCAGTTCGGGGTCGGATCGAACGCCAACGAAGTGTTTGACCCAACGAGCAACACCTGGACTTCCATGGCTGCGGTGAAAACTCAGAGCGGGGTTTCGAAGTTAGTCGGCGCGGCCGCCTTCACGGTAAACGGCGAACCCTGTCTTATGGGCGGAGAGAGCGCGAGTCGGAATGGCACGACTATCGTGACCAACTCGGTCGAGTGTTTTAGTACGTCCAGCGACGCCTGGAGTCCATTTGGGGTGCTGGTAACTGGAACGTACGACATGGCGGCAGTGGTCGTCCCGACGAAAAGTGGCATTACATTCAGCGGAGATGTTCTTTCCATTGGCGGCCACGGCAGCGGGGCGGCTTTTCTGAACACAATCGAATACTACTCGAGCGGCGCGTGGGCAGCCGCTGCTACGACGTTGCCGACCGCGAGAGCGCAGTTGGCGGCCGTCATTGACACAACCGCCGACAAGCTCTACGCGATCGGGGGATACAACAGTACCTCATCTGCGTTGAGCATAGTGGAAGTTCTTGACCTGACGACCGGTCTTTGGAGTACGGCGGCGCCCTTGTCGGCCCCACGCCGCGGCCTCAGCGCGGTTTACCTGAACGGAAAGATCTACGCCATCGGAGGCTTCAACGGATCGTCCATCGTCAGCACGGTTGAGGTGTACGACCCCACCAGCAATACGTGGACGACGGTTCCATTTCCCGGCAGGCAGTTGTTTGGCGCCGTCGTATTGAACAATCTCATCTATCTAGTGGGCGGACAGGATGGCGCGAACGTCCTGGGCAGCACTGAGCAGTATTCGCCTCCCGTCACCCTGTACACCTTCACCAAGAATTGAGAGTAAAAGAGGCTCGGCAGCAGGGCCGCTAAGGCGAACCGACTCGCGGCCCTCCCGGTCAAAGCGACAAAACGGCGCCGCAGGGTCTCTATCCTGCAAGAAATATTCCCCTCTCCGTGAGGGAGTTGACGCCTCGTTTGCGCTTCTTCTCAGTAGCAAAGAGCGAACAGGCCTTTGCTCACTGACGAGCCACACGAAACGGCTGCCGAGTGAGCTGCTTCGTTCTGATTTTCCGTAGTTGCAGGAAGCGCGTCAACCGTTAGCCAGTTCGAAAGGAGACATATATGCGAACCGAATGGCAGAGACTCATCTTCACGCTGATGCCGGCGTTGCTACTGCTGAGCGCGCACAGCGCCGCGCAGTCGATCACGAACCCGCGCATGCGTGGCATGACCACAATGCAGGACCACCACAGCCATCCCCAATCGCGACAAACTGTTCCCCGACCCGCCATGGATGAACCCGATGGTCCAACCTTCACATTCGCTTCCATTGACGTACCAGGTGCCACAAACACGTTAGCCACGGGCATCAACGCTCGCAGAGAAATCGTCGGAATTTACTACGATAGCGCCGGGAACTCGCACGGCTTTCTGCGGAAGCACGGCAACTTCCTCACAGTGGATGTCCCCGGCAGCCTGGTTAGCGTCTCCGGGATGCTCCAAACCGAGGCCAATGGCATCAATGCCAGGGGCGACATCGTCGGCGACTATTTTGCTCCGCCGGGAGCGCCCGGAGCCCCAGACTGCACACCCGACTCCCCGCCCTTCTCACCCCAGTGTCGGCGGGGATTTCTGTACCGCAAAGGTCAATTCTCTGATGTGCTGGTTCCCGGCAAGAAAGGTTCGATCCCGAACGCCATCTCGCCGAACGGAACTATCTACGGTTGCGATCACGACGACGACTATTTCACTTCGATGGTTGGTTTTGGCCGCATCGGTCTCGACACGTACATCACCCTGGACGCCGGCGGCGGCGAGCTGAAGAACCCCACGGAATCGGTGGTGGGATCCATGAACAACGGCGCCACTCCCGATGGATCAACTATCGTTGGCCTGTACGTTGATCCCCCGGACCAAAACGGGCAATACCACGGCTACATCGTGCACGACGGCGCATTTCAACGGTACGACGTTCCTGGCAGCACGCTTACGCAGACTTGGGGCATCAATCCGGCCGCAGACTTCGTAGGCCTGTATGACGACGCCAACGGCAACGAGCACGGATTCTTGCAGCGCTGGGGCTCGGATACCCCGATTACCATTGACGTCCCGAGCGGCCCGCCATTCAACGCCACACTCACCGACGCCTTTGCAATTAACTCAGCAGGGGCGATTGTCGGCCTCTACATCGATGCACAGGGAAATCTCCACGGCTACCTGGCACTGCGTCATAAACACGACGAATAGGCCTAGCAATTCTTAGCGGCATTTCCCAGGATGAGGAGCGGATCATGACAAAGGCTGAACCCAAAAGATTGACCACGGGCGCGTTAGGCGCGGTGTGGAGGGGGCCTGCCAGCAGAAGCTGGTGTTTTTTCTCAATCCATCCCGGCGAATCTATGGGATACTGTGGTCGCTATGCGGGTCTGCGGGACTTCAGAGCGGAAGCGTTTTCGTACAATAAACGTACAATGGATCGGGCAATGGGGCCTTTTTAGCCGTTGTGGCAGTTCCTAGAATCAGTAACTTACGTGTTGTCAACACGCTGAATAGTTCGACTCCCGCCGCCTCCACCACTAAGTTTCGTACAAACAATACGTGTGTAACCAGCGGATGCTCCGCTGGACTCTTGCACTCCCAGCCCGCGCAAACACACGACCGCCCAGTCAGGCATCCAAAGCTCTCTGAAGGAATCACGGCGGCCCTAAGTACCGATTGCCTAGGCAGCCTCCGTCTGCGACTTGCCGGCCTTCCCGCCGAGGAAGCTCAGCAATTCGGCGTTGACTTCTTCCGCGTGTGTCCACGGGATGCAGTGTGGACCGTCCTTCACGACCAGCAGGCGTGCGCCTTTGATGAGCTTGGCGGTGCGCTGTCCCGAAGCCGTGATGGGAAGAATGCGGTCGGCATCTCCGTGCATCACCAGCGTGGGCACATCGATGCGGGCGAGATCCTTGCGGAAATCTTCGTGCCAGGTTGCGACGCACGCCAGGCTCGCGGTGGCGGAAGCGCCCGCCGCTACGTTCCAGCTAGCCTGGACGGCTTGTTCGCTGACACGCTTACCCAGCAGCAGGTCGGTGTTGTAGAAATTCTGGAAGAAGCCAGTGAAGAACGCGTAGCGGTCGGCGGCCACGGCTTTCTCGATGCCGGCAAATACACTGGCATCCACGCCTTCGGGATTGTCGCCGGTCTTGAGCAGGTATGGCGGCACACCGGAGACAATCACGGCTTTGCTCACGCCCTTGGAGCCGTATTTTCCGATGTAGCGTGCTACCTCGCCTCCGCCCATCGAAAAGCCGACTAAGGTGAAGTCGTGCAGCTTCAGCTGGGTGATTAGCTGGTGAAGGTCCTCGGCGAACGTGTCGTAGTTGTAGCCGGTGGTTGGCTGGCTGGACTTGCCGAAGCCTCTGCGGTCATAGGTAATGACTCTGTGACCGGCATTCAGGAGGACGGGGACTTGCTTCTCCCACGAAGCACCGCTCAAAGGGTATCCGTGGATGAGAACGATCGGTTGGCCCGAGCCATGGTCTTCGTAGTAAAGCTCGATGTTGGCTGAATTTTCTTTTCCGACTGTAACGTATGGCATGGCTTTTCTCCTTATTTCTATGGAGGTGGGTAACGGCACTCCATAACATAAGGATGCCACCGCTCCCCGCGAGTGCGCAATTGGACGTACGTATCGGTCCGCCGAAAATAACGCTACTCACGTGGCGATCAGAACGAAGTAACGACGACGCGCGTGAGCGAGCCGTCATTTAACGCCGCGTAACCATCGTTCACGTCCCGAAGCCAGATCCTTCTCGAAGCCAGATCGTCCAGATTCATTCGGCCAGTTGTGCGTACATCGGGATGTCACGCTTGAAGTTGGTTGAGCCGAAATTCACGTCTTGCACGTTGACCAGGACTTCACGTCCCATTGGCGCTGCAATGTCAACGTCCTTGAAATCGAAGCCTCGACCGAGTGCATTAAGGACAAGTGCCTTCATTTGCGCATCCCTTTCACGACATACGGGCCGCTGGCAACTGACCCAACTTGCGGTCTTCATATCGAGAGGAGACCACTTCGCCGTTACCGGCCAACTCCTCGATTGCACGAGTGCGTGCGTCGCGAACTCCGGAAGCCGAGCAGCCGAGAAGCAGAGCACACTCGTGCTCCCGGCCGCTCAAGAACGCAAAGCACAAAAACAAACCGCTCGAAGTCTGCAAGCCTTAACACAGCGTCTACGTCGATATGCCCGATTGGACTACTAGACTGCTGATTGTGAGAGAAGACGGTTGGGAACCCGGACGAATTGGAATGGCTCCATCGAGGATGAAGTTCACCGATTGCGTTTTTCACAATCACGCGCCTCGCCCAGGCGCGTGAGAAGTCGGGCAATTTACGGGACTACTCGCGAATGGTTCTACAGCAAGAAACGGCGGTAACGAAGACGTACGCTCCTTCCTTGACGAAACGCTGCTCTGCGGCAAGGCCGATCCCGGCCGTTCCCCCGGTGACAAGCGCAATCTTTCCTTCAAGTCTTGCTGACATTTGTTTCTTCCTTGGTACTTGTTGCAAAGCGTCCTGCAGTCAACGCACTTGAGCGAAGCTCTTGCGCAATTCGGCAACGAACAGATCGGGCTGCTCAAGCGCGGCAAAGTGACCGCCCTTCGGAACCTCGTTCCAGTAGAAGAGCTTCGAATAGGTCTGGTCGCCCCATACCTTCGGCGGCGTAAAGAAGTCACCCTTGAAGATGCTCACCGCAACTGGCAGGTCGATGGGCATGCGGCCGAAATCCTTGCCCCAGCTCTCAAAATAGAGGCGCGCAGAGGACGCGGCGGTGTCGGTCAGCCAGTACAGGCTTATGTCATCCAACATGTGATCGACAGAGATCGCCTCCGCGGGATCACCTTTGTTGTCGCTCCAAGCCTGAAACTTCTCGTAGATCCACATTGCTTGCCCAACCGGTGAGTCGGCGAGACCGTACCCGAGTGTTTGAGGACGGGTTCCCTGAATCAGGCCATAAGCGGACCCGTCGTTTCCATACTTACCGAGTTGAGCAAGCGCCGGCTGTTCTGGGGCCGCATAGCCGCCGGGCGGCGGCGGTGGAGGCGGAAAAAGAATCGGAAGATTCAGATGAATGGCGGCAAGTCCTGATACATGCTGCTTAGCCATCCAACTCGTTACGCCAGCGCCCCAATCGCCACCTTGCGCAACATAGTGGCTGTAACCAAGGCGCGCCATCAGCACTGCCCATGCGTTAGCAATGCGCGGAAGACGCCACCCCGGTTCTGCCGGTTTGTCTGAAAAACCAAACCCTGGGAGGGAGGGGATTACGACATGAAAGGCTTCTTCGGCCTTGCCGCCATGGGACGTCGGGTCCACCAGAGGTCCAATGACCTGCAGAAACTCGATGATCGATCCAGGCCATCCATGCGTCAGGATGATCGGCAGGGCATTCTCGTGCTTCGATCGGACGTGAATGAAGTGAATCCCGAGGCCATCGATTTGCGTTCGAAATTGCGGGAGCCCATTCAGTGCGCTTTCAACTCGACGCCAATCGTAGCGCGTGCGCCAGTAGTCAGCGAGGGCCTGCGCCTTGGCGAGCGGTACCCCCTGAGACCAATCCCTTACGGGCTCCTGATTCGGCCACCGAGTGTTGGCAAGCCTCCTTTTGAGATCGTCGAGTGCCCCCTGCGGTACGTGCACGGTGAAGGGTAAGAGGTCCTTCGTCGCGGCCGGGAGCACGAGCAATGGGGCCTTCTTGCCGCTCTCTTGGGCCCTTATAGGCCCGAGCCCCTCTAACAACAAACCGGCGCCACCGGTTACAGCCGCGGTGCGTATGAACTTACGCCGTGAGCTGACGGGTACTGCTATTTCTGCTCTGTGTTCTAAACCGTCTATCATGAGTTGCTCCAATCCTCCGTTTCAAATTTTGTGCGCTGCGGAGCACTTGCGCGGGGTTCAGACCACAGCCAGATCGCTAGGCTCGCCGTGACCTGAAGGCGTTTCGCAGCTCGTCGGTGAAGAGCTTTGGCTGCTCGAACGCGGCGAAGTGCCCGCCCCTGTCTAGCTCGTTCCAGTAGAAAAGGTTTGGCCACAGTGCCTCAGCCCAGGCTTTTGGCGGGACGAATATCTCGTGCGGAAAGACCGACGCCGCCATTGGCAGCTCGATCCGTCCGCCAGACGCGCC
>Ga0210400_10001317_pt1 | contig 24760 bp, 43 predicted proteins | sample IncBWH26MmetaG_FD_155456 | JGI IMG/M metagenome (GOLD analysis project Ga0210400, IMG submission 155456) | Forest soil microbial communities from Barre Woods Harvard Forest LTER site, Petersham, Massachusetts, United States - Inc-BW-H-26-M | ecosystem: Environmental > Terrestrial > Soil >...
CACAACGCAGACGTGAATGAGTCGCCAAATTGATTCAGGCCAGCGTCGCGAACGTCAACGGTGTCTCGGTAAAGCAACCGTCTGTCCGCCTCACTTCGGACAGCAGTCTCAAAATCCGGGCCAGGATCGGCTGGGCGCGGTGCCGGCTGGCGGGGCTCGGTCGGCGGCTGCTGGCTGGCTTGCGCCCGCTCCAGCATTGCCAGGGCTTCCTGAGCCTTGCGCTCGGCCTCCTGTGCCCGGCGGGATTCCGCTTCACGCTTTGCCGTCTCTTCCGCAATGCGCTTGAGAAACCATGGCGTCTGGCCCTTGTTGCCGTGCTCTTTCGGGTCGGCTGGCGGTGGATCACCCGGAGGATCGGCCGTGATCGGCGCCGGGGGCGGATCGGTCGGCTCGGCAGGCGGAGGCGTTGCCGGATCGGGTTCAACAGGCTGGACGGTCAGGTCGTTCATCAGTGGAACCTCTTCTCAGGCAACGCCAACTCCGCAAACGAATTCGACTGCTTGCCGAACTGATCGGCGATCTTGCGGTTCTCGAACGGGTCGCCGACGAATTGCTGCGTGTTCGGGGCAAGCTGCAATCGAGGGTCCTTTTCCGCCCCCTGCTCCGCCATGGTGTAGAGCACAATGGCCAGATGCATCTTGCGGGCATCGGCCGCCGTCGTCTTGGGATTGCCGAGGCGATCCGCGTACATCGCACGGGCGGCTTCGATGAAGTTCTTCCACTGCGTATCGGCGAAGACGTACTCGTTCGGCCAGTTCGCCCGAAACTTAAGGCTGCGCTCCATATTGTGGAACACGCCAGCGATCTGCTTGGCATCGTTGCAGATCATGCGGATCAGTCCTTCGGCCTCGCCTACGGTAATGACGTCACCGTTGACGACGATGTGCCCGCTCATCTTAGCCTCCGTTGACGAAAGTTACTTCAACCCCATCACCGGTTGGGAGAATTGCCCCGATTCCTGGGAAATCTCCATAGTGATCCAATGCCGATGCCATCATTTTCGCACGTTTCATGGACTGATAGACCTCTCTTGCCACAAGCTCACAAAACGAAGCGGAGTACTCGTCTAGGCAACCGGCGGCTGCCTCCGCACCTGCGCGGAGCATAGCGGGATTAATCTCGATCTCGGGCGCTCCAGCTTCCGACATTTCGGGGGTATATTCCGTCATTTTTCCTCCTCCGCAGCCCTCCCCGAATTGACCGGCATCGGCCGATCCGTCGTCATGCCCTGCCGCATGCCGAGCGAGGTCATTCCGCGCTCAAAATATTCCGGCCGATCCGGCCGGCTGGTGACCGGCATGGGCTTGGGAGATGGAGATTCATTCTTGGCCATGGTCAGAGCACCTTCAGGACGTTGAGACTGCCGATGATCTGCCGTCCGAACCCATCAACACCGAGATGGAATTCGATCCTCATTCCATTCGCATTGGCCTGAGACTGCACGCGGCAGACCTGCTCCAGAAGCCCCCACATTTCGGCGCGCAACTTCTTGGCGATATCGGAATCGGTAGGCGCCGGAACCATCGACAGGACCTGAGCATCATTCATTGCATCTGCCCTTCCTGCTCAAACGGATTGTGCTCGACCGGCTGCAACCGCGTGGTCAGAGCCGAGCCTATCTTCATCAGCCGAGCGCTCGCCGTTGAATCGCCGTGCTTCAGCATCTCGTCGGTGTCAATCGATAGGTTAGGCTTCTGTCCTGCCTTGTCCCATGCCGCCAGCAGCCGCTCGACCCGGTGATGTGTAACGATGCCGGGGAGTCGGTCGTCATGGGCCAGAATGTGGGCCAGCGCACCAAATACCCGGGTCTTGAACGTATTGAACGATTCGCCGCCCGGCACCGGCTTGTCATGATCCTTGCAGATATACCGCTTGATCTCGCCGTGGACCTTGCTGGATTCCTGGCCGGTGAAGTGACCGAGATTCCATGGCTTCAACTCGGCAACCGGGACCAGTCTAGCCCCCGTGGTCTGGGCAATGTCTTCGGCAGTGTCAGCAGCCCGCGACAACGTGGAATAGTAGAGCACATCGATCCCACTGTTTGCCAGTTCGGCCGCCAATTCCTTGGCCTCTTGCCGCCCCTCTGCGGATAGGGGGACGTTCTTCCAGCCCCTGATGCGGTCAGGCGAGCCGCTTTCCTTGTTGAGCGCCGTTGCCCCGTGCCGGATCACATAGAGATCGCGGGCGAAGGGATCGTGGGAGACGGGTTCAAGCCGCATTACTTACATTAGCCTTCGCAGCAGCATATTGAGAAGAGAAGACGCCTTCATCAAAAGCGCACTGCATACTAAATGCTATCTTACATGCAGAATCAAAATTCCAAAATCTCATATTCAATGCGACCCACTCCGATTTACCTATCGCTGTATGCTTGCGCCCATCATCATATGCAGACCAGACTTCCCAATGAAGTCCAACTCGTTTTGCAAAAAATAGTGTTTTCAGGATCATTGAACCACCCTCAAAAACTTACCCTCACGTCCCGGCATGCGGTCCGGAATATACCACATCCCGTCCTTTGCCTGGCGGGCGCCGTCCATGGGCGGCTGTTCGTTGCCTTGTAACTGACCGCCGGGCGACTGCTGGCCATTTGATGGCGAGCCCTGCCCGTTCGCCGCCCCAGCATCGTCATCCGTGTCAGCCGAAAGGTCCGCCTGATTGGCCTGCTCGACTAGATTATAGACGTGCTCATGCCCGCGCGCCTCGATCTCGTGCTCCATCTGGGCCTTTTGCTGCGGGGTCAACAGCAACTTGGACAGCGCGTCGATCTGTGCCTTCATCCGGTTTGTCTCGGCGTTGAACGCATCGACGTCGCGCTTTTCCTCTCGGCCCTTCATGCTCAAATGCATCTCGGCGATCTTCTGCATCAGTTCCGAGTTGAGCGCTATCAATCGCTTGTTCTGCTCCTGGACGGCCTGCAGCTGCGGATTGACATCCTCATCGAAGAGATACGGCTTGTTCGCCTTGATCTCTTTCTGCAGCCGCTCCTGGATTTTGTCCGCTCCGGGGAAATCGCCGTACTTGAACAGAAGATCGCCGGCAACCGTGATCAACTCGTTGTTGCCCTGGAGCATGCGCTCCATCGCGTCCCACCCCTGCTGACGCTGCGTGGCATAGTCCGGGCCCGGGTCGGACACGCACTCGTATTCGCCGATCGCGGGGTTGAAGGCGAGTTGAACTGCCTCCTCGTCCTCTTTTTCGTGTTCAAGCTCGCGAACCGCTTCCTCCTGGTTCGGGTCGATCTTGATCCAGCGCTTCTCGCCATCCTCGTCCAGGATATGCAACGTGCGCTCGGTATCATAGATATTCGGGATCAGATCCAGCAGCTGCACGCCGATGTGGCGGAGCATGTCCGAGAAATGCTCAACGAAGTGATACGTTGCGGTGTCGCCCTGCGCTTTGCGTTCCGTGATCGCCTTGCCGCTCGCCGCCGCGTCCGGTTTGGCCTCACCCATCTGATTCTCGAACTGGCCCGAGATCATCATGCTGTGCCGCTCGGCGGTCTGCATGCCCCGCTCGTGGGCTACGGACGGCTTTGGCGGATCGAGACGGAACGGTGCAGCGATCTTCTGCGCTTCGCCCTCGGCCTCATCATCAAGGTCGTTGTAGAGGATGACGGGATAGCCAAGGATGTTGATTGTCTTGTATTGCTCCTGCCCCTCGATTGCCCTGGCCGGCGCCATGAATGGCGACTTCGGCTGCAGCGCAACGATCTCGACCGCCATGGAATTGTGCGTCGGAATCATTCCATTGCCAGCAAGGAACAGGTGATTTGGCGTATCAACGCCAATGCACTTGACTGGAACAGATGGAATTTCTTCGACCGAAACAATGCCGACACGCTTAGTCCGCCTCCATTCGGTTCCACGCGCTTTCGACTGAGCCTTGCGCTTGCGTGCAAGCTTGAAAACAGGCGTATCAGGATCGGCGGTAAAGCTGACCCGGTATGTGATCCCGGAAGTATATTCCTTCCCGTTGGGGAAAGTTTTTCTTGCGGCCTTCTGCTCGGAACAAGTCGCCTTGATGCCCAAGCTTCGGAGCAGTTCAAGAATCCCCTCAATGAGCTTCGGGTTCTTGTTGGAGAAAGAGCACTGGTTGACGGACTTCGCGAAATGTCCGTCCGTATCCATCAGGCCCTGAAGCAGGGACAATCTTTGGCTAGTTGATCCGCGCAAATAGATTGCAGGTATTTTCTTCCGATTTTGGCCTCGGACCCCGAGTGCGGTCAGTTTCCCACGAATATCACAGATAGTGAATCGACCTACGGTCCCGCCATTGTACAATTTCGATGTAGATAGATCGTACCCGCAATCCTCGATATTCTTGCGCGTCTCATCGATGTCCTGAATGCAGGACGTTATCTGCGGCTCGCGCGAAGTCCCGTCTCCCAACCAAAGACCGAACACATATGGGTCAATTGGTAGATGAACTTCGCTGGTTTCGAGCGATGGAGACAACTTTATGAAATGCTTGGACCGAACCAAATCGGCCGTAGCGATCACACGATTTGACCAGTTTTGTCCGCGAGAATTGCGCTTGCCACGCTCTTCGACACTCCACAGATGCCCACCATCTGCAACGATTTCCGTCCCATTGCTGAATTTAACGCGGAAGCATTGACGCTCTCGGAACACACTGCTTTCGCCGAGCACTCGGCAGGGCTTGCCATTTTCATCAAAGACAAGGTCACCGGCCCGAATTGCCCCGATCGTCGTCCAGCCCGTCGGCGTTGGGATGCGAGTATCCAACGCGAGCGGGGCGTTGTAGTTCAGCATCCGGTTGGCATCGATCAGCGGCCGGGTGTGACCCTTAAGGTCCAACGTCCCGTCAATCACAAGCTCGCGCCCCACACAGCGGCAGATCGGGATGTACTTGCCGGCCCAGTCACCACGCTCGATGACGGTATCGCCCGCGATCAGGAACCATTCCACCTTGTCGTCAAGCACGCTGCGGCTGCCGCCCTCGAGCTTGCCAGCCTCGATGTCCTCCATCAGCTTTTTATAGAGTTCTTCCCCGCTTTCTTTCCTGATCTCAGAGGCCAGCTTTTCGATCTCGTCCCCGCTGTCCTGCTTGAACCAGATCAGCCGGTCCCGCTTTTCCTTCTTGCGGAAATATTTGGCCAGCATGATCTCCTTGTCGGAAATCCAGTCTGCAAAGCCGTTGTCGAGCGGAGCCGTGCCAACCTTGTTCTTATAGCGCGGATATTTCCGGTTGAACTCCTTGCGCGGCATCCGTTCGAACACGAAGCCGAAATTAGCATCGGAGCCATCAGTCTCCCTGATCCAAGGGTCGAGATAAACGCCAGTAGGATCGCGCGAGGCCTTGAGGTAGATTTCCTGGTTCCGGGTCCGGCTCGACACATAGGCCGTCTCGATCAGGATGTACCCGATTCCACCGTCGACCTGCTGCTCGGCAACCTTTCTATAGGCGGAGCTCGCCTTCGAAATATATTCGATTCGGCGTATGACGCTCTGCATTATCTCGGCGGATGCGTATGAGGCCTTTCCACCAGTGGGCCTGATCCTTATACCGTAGCCATTTTTCGACAGCGAGTTGATAATAAGATCGTTGTGGACCCGCGTGTTGTTGATCGTCAGGCATGGGAGGTCTGATCCATCTCCGGTGCGGCTCTGGTATATGTTTGCCGGCCACTGCCAGGCGTTGCGGCTGTCACCATTGGCGAACTTGATGTCCTCACGGATGCGCTCGTCCTGGGTGCCCTGCCAGTCCTTGCAGGCCTTCCAGCGCTCTACTGCTTCCTGGACGATGCCGGCATCGCCCTTGACCGGCTCGGTGTCTTCGGCGGCGCCGTAGAGCATTTACCCGACCCGACATGTGACTTCGTTGAAGCAGCCATCGCAAACGTAGAGGGCGACATCACACGTCGGCGTTCTTTCCTGACGAGAACCAAACTCGGATGGGCCAAGCGTATATGGCACAATGCCGTCGTCGCGTCGAAACTCATGGCCGCATCTGGCGCACAGATATTTCATCTTCGCCCCATCCATCCAGTGCCTCGTTCGGCCGGCAGCGTTCCCGGAAACAGATTCGGGATCGTGACTGGAGGTGCCTTGCGCTCCCGGGGCGACCGATAGCCGCTTGCAAACGTGCGCAGCGCATCCGAGCCATGAGAGGCCCAGTCATGCAGCGGACCGTCCCGGAACATCTTCAGCCTGTCGTCCCATTCCCGCCGGTAGTTGCGCAGAGCATTCAATCCGCGCTCGCAACGATCCTCATCGATCCATGCCTGATCCAGCAGCTTGCGGGTGGCATTGATGCCGTCCATGACGTTGTGTTGCGGGACGATGATCGGCTTATAGCCCAGTTCCTTCATCGTATCTTCGCGGGACTTTCCCTTGTTCCCCAACTCGCGGACCGCCATGTCATGCGGAAAGTAGTGGTTTCCATACACCCATTTGTGCTGCTGACGCCTGTCCTCAAGAATTCTGGCATACTCATCCAAGCCGATGCCGGAAGCCTCGTGATAGTCGATCAGCCTGTATTCCTGACCGGCGCGCTGAATGAACCAGATCGCCGTGGAATCGCTGACGCCGAGATCCCATGAGGTGTGAACTAGAAGCGTCCGATCAATCGGAATTCGACAGATACGGCCATCCTTGGCCATGCGAGTGAGGTACGGACCATAGAACGATCCGATCAATGCAGATTCGAACGAGCAATTATACTCCTGCTCGAAAAGCGCCCGCCCCTCTTCCTCGCCGTAATCATGGATGTATTCGTGGAGTTCGGCGGCAAGCTGCTCTTCGGTGAAGACGCCAGTGTCCTTCGCCACCAGAACTTCGGAGAACCATGTTGGATCAGAGCGGGCCAGGCTCAGCGTCTTGGCGGCATGATTGGAGCCGCGCGGCGTCGTGATGAACAGCGCCCAGCCGTTGTTTTCCATCAGGATTGGACGAAGAAAGGCCCAGGCCTGAGGATCAGCTAGCGCCCATTCGGAGAAAACGACGCCGGCAGGTGTCGAGCCAAGCAAGCTTTCGTAATTGTCGCTACCGACAACACGCCAGAGCGACCCGGATTTGAACCGGATCGACATGTCGTTTTCACGGGTATTGTCTCGTATCTCCTTGGGAAAGGCCTGATCGATACGCCTTCGCCCCGTGTGAGGACTAACAGCGTCCCATATGGCCTTGCGAGCCTGAGAGGCTTCCGGCAGGAGGTGCCAGTATTCACCAACCCTCTCATGCGCCGAAACAGCCGCCCAATTGAGCGCAACATCGTCTTTCCCACTCCGCCGGTGCCAGATCAGGCAGGCCCGCTTACCCCCGCCCTCGAGATAGGACCATGCCGGGAGCTGGTAGCCGCGCGGGATCCAGTCATTTGGCAGCCTTATCCGCATCCGATGCGTGCCTGATAATCTCGATCACGACTGGGCCGCCATCTTCATCGCCCACCACGGCCTGCGGGACCTTGCCGTCTAGACGGTCCGCCAGTTCCTTGATTGCGACGTTATCGCCGTTCTCGGCGTTTTCGATCAGGGCCCGGGCAGCTTTGCGGAGGCCGCGCTCATCACCCTTGGCCTGCAGGGCCGCGATCTCCAGCCTCAGGGCCTCCCGAAACGGCTTGTCGCGCTGTTGTCCTCTAGGATTGGCCATTTGTAGAATTAAGTTGTTGCGTGACAACCAACTTCAGTCGGCTGTTCCATCACTTGAAATCAATGTTGACCAAGAATGTACTGGCCGCCGGCGCCGTAGTGTCGGCATCTGTAATCCCGGTCGTGACGCAGTAGCCGATACCGTTCGCGGTCGTAATGCCAGTCGGCCCGAAGGTGATGTTGTTGGCGGCTCCATTCGCGGCCGTGGCAGCTGCGGGGATGATCAGTCGCTTGATCGGCGTGCCGGAACCACAGGTCGGCGCCGCAGCGCTATCGTAAATCTTGAGATATGCCGGTGCCGATCCAATGCCGCCAAGCTGAACACCATAGATCGTTCCCGGGGTTCCCTTGACGCTGACGCCGGTCGTATTGTTCGGCGCTATCTCCTGCGCGCTTGAAGCACCCCCTGAAGCCACTGCGGCCCCCGTAACGGGGAACGGATTGGTCGTGCTGGCCTCAACGCAGTTGTTGGCCCCGGTGGTCGAATTGACATTCTCAACGCAAACGCGAGTGACCCCCTGCGCGCCGGCATCGGAGACAAATCCGAGCACCAGCGCGCAAAGGAGGATTGCAGACGCGAGATAGCGGCTTTTCATGGCAGGTAATCCCGCGTCGCTTGGGGTCACTTCGGCATCTGAACAGGCTTTTCCGGGGCCCGCGGCGGCTTTGTGTCGCCGGGATTGCTGGTGCCCGCCGTCGCGCTCGGCTTCGGAGTGCCGCAGCCCTCCTGCGTGTTCAAATTCATCGAGGTTCCGGAAATGCCCCGGACACTACCGATATCGTCTGCCATTGTCTTTTCTCCTGTTTTCAGATTCCCAAGATCGCGCGAAGATTGGCGTCACCATCGATCGAGTTGATGCCGGTGATGACCAGACGGCCCTGACCATCGATCGAGGCCGTGATGCCGCGAACGCTGTTGTTGATCGCGTTCACGATGTCTGAAGGGCCCATCGTGCGGACATCGATTGCGCTCGTCCGCACGCCGTTGATGATCAGTGAAGTGGGCGACGGGACCGAAACCTGTGCCGGTGCCGAGCCCGAGCCAACGGAAGGCGGGGCGTGCTGCGCCCCGACCGGTTTTGAAATCGGCACCGCCAGTCTGGTCGAGCCGACTGAGGTGTTGGACATGTCACATGCCCACCCAGGCCTTGATCACGCCTGAGCCGCCATTGTCCGCGAGATAGTCTGCCGAACCCGCAGCCGGGACGGTCGTGGCAACGCAGTCAAGCATGACGTTGTTGACCGATGCAGCGTTGCCGGTCACGAGAGTAGACGTGCGCAACGTGTTGCATGCACCAAGGGTGCTGCCGGCCGTCGTCGTGGCGGTGGCAAAGCCGTTGGTGTAGGTCATCGCAGGCACTGAATACATCGTCACCGGGAACTGCAGGCCGCAGATGGCGAGGGTAGTCGACGACGCCATGCACATCGCACGCACCGTCGTCGCCGCACCCTCGGCGATGGTGTAGAAAAACGCCTGCGCCTTCGTGAGTTCTTCCGACTTGCTGCGGAACTCGAACGCCGAGGCACCCGGAGAACGCTCAAGCTGGGCTCCGGTCCAGGCAAAGCCGTCCGTAGCGCCGGCACCCGTAGCGGTCGGCGTGAAGCAGATCGCAACGCCGATCTCAGTAGCGGTTGCCGGGATGGTGGCCTGCACCGCATACCGCGAGAACGTCGTAGTGACCGTGATGGCCTGATTGACCGCCGTCGCAATGCCGGTCCAGGCCGGCGTGATGGCTGGAGATGCGGTCGGCGCCGTAGTCAGGCCCTGATCGGTGCCGGTGCCGGTGAACACCACCGCGTTGATGACGTTGTTGTTATCCGCTGCAAGCCCGGCAAGAGCCGCCGCATAGAACGAGAACGTCACGACTTGGCCGGCGAGCTGCACCGACTGTGGCGTGGTGACCTCCTGCATGACGCAAACCGGCTGCGTCAATGCCGCGGAGTTTCGCCACACCTTCATCGCGTTGGTGAAGCCCGCTGGCGGCGTCGGCGATGACGTGATGATCGCGCTGCGGCCCTGAGCGGAGCCAACGTTCGCCTGGCAACCCCAGCGATCCGCCGACATGCTGGTAACGGTGATCGCCGCATTGGCGGCGCATGTCACCGTCGAGGTGCCGTTGGTGTTGGTGATGTTCAGCGCGCCGTTATCGAGGAAGTTGCGCGGCGTGCCCCAGTAGTTGCCGAGCATCGGCACCGGGATTGCGACGGTCTGCGGCGGAGCGCCGCCCGTAAGTCCAGTATCGGCCGGGACGATCTCGGAACCCGTCAGAAAGGTCGGGCCCGCCGGAATGGTCTGGCCGCAGATCGAGCCCGTGGAGCCCTGCCCCTGACCGGTGATGCCACCAAGGCCGCCGGTGCCCGAAACGGTGGATCCACAGAACGAGCCGCTGCCGACGATCGGCAGGGTCGAGAACATGCCAGCGGCATGCGCGACCGTCGCCAGCGCGGCGAGGCCGGCAAGCGCGAGCGCCGTGCGACGCACGTTGAGTTTCATCGTAGTCTCCTGATGATGTCCGGCACGGCCGGCGCAGATGACGGGCTTAGGCGGCGGCCGTCTCGCCGGACTTTGGCGTTGGAGAATATCGGCGTTCCAGCGACCAATTTGCGGAAAGCCTGATCTCCGGATTCGGCACCTGCCAGCAGGTGCCGTCCGCATCGAGAAAGACCACCCAGAGCAAATGGTGGTCTGTCCCGTAGTCGATTATGAAATAGGCCCATCCGGGGCCCTTCGGTGTTTCCAAATGAAGCGGCTGGCGAAGCTCGGTAATCACGCAGCCGCCATTTCTAGATCATGAGGCCGGCGGGACCGCGGGGAGGAACGCGGTCCCGCCGGCAAAGCGCATCTGCTCTCGCGACACAAGGGGGACGGGTCGGGGATGAGAGGCGACGCGCGATTGGGAATTTGGGGACATTTTCGGATGGGACCGCTCGGATTTCGAGCCGGTGCCATCGGTCCTCGGACTAACCACCTGAGGACGGCTGTGCCCCGCACGTATCGAAGGATCCCGGGAGGCAAATCAGTTGCGGGAGAAAATAGCGCATGTTCTGGGATATGCAAGAATATTTTTCAGTCCCGCTTACGTAGCGAACTCGGGTCTATCTCCAGCTTCCCCAATCCCGTAAGCAGAAGTTTGGCCCGCTTCCGGGGTTCACATGAGCGGACCTTGGCTATAAGACCAGCGAATGGGCCCTCCAGGATTTCTACCTCCTCGCCTTCCGCAAAGGCCGACATTGGCCTTGTAAAATCGAAAGCGCCTTGATCCTCAGCCCTTTGTAGCTTCTCGATTGCCATATCCGGAACTCGGATCGGAAGATCGTCAGCATTGCGGAGCAGGCCGTGCACACCGCAGATGTCCACGGGATTGATTACCCCCCAATCATCCGCTTCCCGATCGAAGCGGACGAAAATGTAGCTGCCGAGCAAGGGGATAACTCGCTCAATCTTCCGCCCATTGAACCGGATGATGCGCCTCTCCCGGGGAACGAAGGTCTCAAACCCCTCATTTTCGATCCGCCGCACAACCGGGAAGCTCCAGGCCTCGGGCTCCCCCCATTTCCTGGGCATTTTTGACCAGTGCATTTCGGCGGATGAGGCAAAGACGACGAACCAGGCACGGCCAAGCGGGAAGCTGGCTGAGAGGAGCCCGGGAGAATGTTTCACGATTGACAATCCGTAGGTTTCAGCTGGCTGCATCGACATTCAATCTGCTCCCCATAACCAAACTCATGCGGCCACCTCAACCGTGAACCATTCGGGCCATTGGCACGGCGCAGTCCATTCCCGAGTCGCTCCGTCCTGCTTCGCTGTCAAAAGCGCCTTGAAGCTCATCGGAGCCCAACCCAGTTTTTTGAAGTACCGAGCCCAAGCTGCGTGTTCCATGCTTCCCGCCTTCACGGCGAACCATCCCTGGTTCTGCGCCCCGAAATCGTAGGCCGCTTTCGCCCACGGATGGATTTGATTCCAAGGCACTTCTCGCTCCCTCGTCGCCATATCTCGCCTCCAGTTCCGCGCTAGTAGGTAATCCAGGTCGCCAAGCTGATTGTGCCGCATCTGGAGGTCCAACTGCGTAATCCTCCCATCGCCGCTGGCGCAACCATGTCACGGCCTGGGCGATATAGGGCGTGCCAATCCGTTCCCGCTCGCGGCGGCCGTATTCCCCCGCCCCGGCCAAAATTGCCGGCGCCTCAGTTCCGGATTTCAAAGCAGAAAGATAGGCTTTTCGAGCAGGAGACTTGGGGTTGGCTCCGTCTCGTTTTGGATAGGCTGCCCAGAATTTTTGGAATTCATCGTCGATAGCGGGGCGCGTCGCGATAGCGACCGCCCGAGTATCTTTCTTTCTTTCTGTTTCTATCTCTGTATCTGTCTCTGGTGCGTCACCGTGACGTGACTGTGACGTCACAACGTCGTCACTGACTGTCTCTGTGACGTTCTGATCGACACTATCCTGTTGTTTTTCTTGTCTTTCACGATAGGCCCGCGTCCGATCAGCCGACCGATCCGAGGCAAACTGACGGTCGCCCCATTTGACCACACGGCCATCACAGATTCGGCCCATACCCTCCAGTGCGCCCACGATACTATCAAGCTCAGCCTGATCCGCTCGGAGAAAGTAAGCCGCCTCGGCGGTGTCCAGCGCGAACTTGCCATTGTCGTTGACCTCCGCTGCACTTTCTAGAATTGCGCCCCAAATCCAAACGACGCGCTCGACTGGCTGTTTGCAGCGCACAGCGGCGCTTACGAGCTTGTCGTCGCGCATCATTCCCGCGTAATGGCGGAACCAGCGGCTCATTGTTGGGACACCCGCTGATCTGCCGACGCAACACCGTTGGATTTGGCCGCGCGAATGGCTCGCCAAAGATGAAAACGCATGAAGGACGCTAGGGTGGGGAAGCCGGATTGCGCGCGCATGGCCTCAAGCGTCTGGCGTTCCTCAAGGGTGAGGCTTATCGCGACATGCTCTGTGCGCTTTGCTCGGCCAAGCGTCATGTAGCCTCCGACGCCTTATCATCGGCGATGAGCGCCTGAAGGATCGACCGAACAAACGGCCCAAGCTCTTTGTGCTCGCCACCATCCGCGCGCATTTTTTCGAGATAGGCCTTGTCCTCTTCGGTGATCCGAACCACCAGCACCTCCGGGAATCGCTGGACGCCCCACGTTTTTCCGTTCATGCCGAGCGCCCCCGCAGAAGTCCGTGCCGCGTCAGCCACGCCAGCGCATCGTCCAGCCCAAAGGCTACCCCCGTAATCGCCCCGGCATGGCCCATGCGGACCATGGTTTCCTTTTGCTCTTTGGATAGCTTGCCGGCCCCGGTTTTCAGTTCCAGCGCGTAGGTCTGGTTCGGCGTGAGGATGATGATATCCGGCACGCCTGAAACCACGCCGAGCCCGCTGTTGATCCCCGCTCGCCGGCCGCGTTGATGCATGCCGCCATTTTTGGGATGGAAGGCGAAACTGTTCGGCGCACCGTGCATTCTCAAATGAGCGAACACGGCCCGCTGGATCTCGTTTTCGGAAAGCGAAAGCATAAATGGCCGCTCTTGTGTAGAATATCCCCTGAACGGACGCATGGCCGCCATGTCCTCGTCCGTCACATCCGTAAACGTCGGCATTTGCTTGCATCCCCGTTCACGTCAACTAGCCCGGCGCTCGGCCAGGACTTCACGCAACAAACGCAACTCAAGGCTACAAAAACTCTAGGCGAAGGCCTTCCACCAGCTTGGACGCCAGCCGAGCGATACACCGGGCGGGAGCTTCGTTACCTGCACATTCGACGCCGCGATCACCGCAGAAAGGTTGGCGATCGGGAATTTGGAAGCTAACCGGCGTCGTCTGGCGTTCTTCATGTTCGTCGTGGCGATCAGCTTACGGGCAGCCTTGAGACCTTCGCTTTGCAGCCGTTTTCCGCGGATGGAAGTCAAGTTCAGCTTACTTAACCGGGAGGTAACGGCACCAAAGGTAATTCCCATTTCCGTGGCGATCTGTGAGTTTCTTAGTCCGCTTTTGAGAAAGCCACGTAGTTCTTGATCACGCTCAGGCGTCCAACGCTTTCTTTCCTCACTCATACTTTCCCCTTTACGAGATACTTTAGTCGATCATGCGTATTGCTTCGGCGATTCGTCGCGCCTTCTTGATCTCGATCCACCATGGCGTCTCACATCCCTCCATGAGAAAGGCGAGATAGGTCCAGCCGTTTTCTGATCGGAGAAGCCAGCGCAGAAACGCCGCGGACGGCTTGACGCTGCCCGCGGCGTATTTCTGGCAAAGGCGCTCATCGACGCCTGTTGTGAGATGCAGGATCGTGCCCGGCTTATCCGGATGCAATGCCTGCGCCATATCGGCAAACCATCCCACGTCAGATTTGACGCCTGACAGTTCTTGGACGGCAAACTTGCCGTGGCCGTTCGTTGCGCCGTTTCCGGCGCCGATTGATAGTCCCCCCATGTCCAACGCTCCCCTACGCAACACCGCATCTGAAACTGACTTGAGAGATCAGCGCGCCGTCCCCCTCGGGGCGCTCGGCCGGCGGGGAATGGTGTCCCCGCCTGAGTATCCCCGCCGGCCACCCGATCTTGGGACGGAATGACGCCGCAAACTAAACTGTGAGTTGTGCAGCCAAGGGGAAGGATGACCGCCGATGGAGAGGCCGGTAATGCGCTGGGGAAACTGTCGAGTCTGTCAGGGTTTTGCCCGTAGTTACCAGAACTTGCCGGCAAAATTTCCCTGTGGATTACTCTCCGGTAGCATTGCACACCGGTCCGATGTGGATTGCGTAAAGTTGTATTTCGGAAACATACTCTACCCAGCCGCACTGTTGAATGCGGCAGTGCAACAACAAGCTGGGTGGCGTCATGGCATTTGCGGCGGAGCAGGACCGGCCGCGGCTGGTCGAATTGGGAAACGTTCCGGAATTCTGGGCCGATGGGATCGGCAAAATCGAGGACCTGGGGGGCGGGACCTACCGGCTGCTGCTCTACAAGGTCCACAGACCCCTGGATGGGGAAGGCCCGGTCGAGCACGAGGTGGTCGCAGCTGTCTTGGTCAATCTGGCGATGGTCTCCAGCATCTTGCCGGCGCTGCGGCTGCTGGTGTGCAGGCTGCGAAACGTCGATCCGATCGTGGACCTGATCCAGTAGGGTCATGCGGCGGCGCCCACATCTCGCCGATCAAAGGCATCTGCTGGGATAGCGCCTCTGGAATAGGCGCTGAGCCTCTTGGCGAGCCCAAGAGACGCGGGGCGCCTGCCAGCCAGAATGTTCGACAGGTGAGCTTCGGAGCAGCCCACCTGACGGGCTACGTCAGCCTGGCGTGGCTTGATTGGCTGTTCTTCCAACCACTCAACGAATGGGTGCTTGATTTCCATGGCCGCTAAATTTGCCACGGGAAAAGTTGTCCGTCAACAGAAAAGTTTTCTAGTGGAAAATGGACACCGAAGTACCGACTCCCGACGATTGGGGCATGACCTTCAAGCCTCCCAAGCGCGGGCGCCGGCTGTTCTTAGGCGAATGGCTGGACCGGCTCGGGCGTAAGCCAGTCGATCTGGCTGACGCTGTGGGCGTCGGAGAATCGTATATTTCCAACCTTGTTAATCATAGGAAAAAGAATCCGTCTAGCGCGCTAATGCTTGATATTTCAGAGTTTCTTGGGATTGCGGTCAACGATCTATATCGTCCGCCACCGCCGCGCACCGCGATCGAATCCACCCGACAACTCGACCCCGCTCAGTTGGCGATTCTCAGCCGACTGCTGGACGACATGAATAAGCGCTAAACCATTGTAACAAGTAGAACATTTAGCGAACCATCAACACTCGGAAACTTTCTTTTCCAGCGGAAAAGATTTCTATTGACGCCATAGTTTTCCCGTGGCAAAGTCTCTCCATCGAACCGGAGAGCTACATGTCCCGTCTCAACCTCGACCACCAGCTGTACCTGATCATCAAGCGCCACCGGCTCGGCGCCTTCTCGATCGAGCGCGACGTGACGTCGATGAACCGAGCCGAGACGATCAAGGCAGTCGCAGCCGACCCGGCCGACGTGGCTGCGGTGATCGAGTTCAACGCGGTCGAGGGTACGAGCCGAGACGCGACCAGCGACTTGGCGAAAGAGATCGCCGATCGCGCTGGCGATGATTGCCATCCGATCAGCGCCGCGCTCTACGAGTTCATTTCCGACCATGCCGGCATCGACTGCGCGCACGGGCTGCGCGTGTTCGATCCGAACTTCGCAGCAGCTTAACACGGGGAGAGTGAACCATGGCTGAACGCATGCTGCGCTCCATTACGATCCGCTATGTCGAAGGTGACGAGGTTAAAACCGCCCGCGCATTCCAAATCACCCAACGGAACGCATATAGCGACGAGCCGCGTAAATATAAAACATTCTCCGTTCTTCACGGCGACACGCTTTTCGCCGCATCCATGATGGATCGCGCCCTGGACGATCTCGTAACGTGGCGCACTCGTTATGCTCCCTACACCGATATGTGGGTGCGCTTTGGAGACGTGTTCCAGGTTGTCGTCAACCAAATCTCTGAATTTCAGGACGAGTTTTTGTCGAAAGACGTGACGGCTGGAACTGATGACGCCCTCGTAAAACTGCTCACTTGGAAAGAGGATTGTCGGGCAATTCTCGAAACGTGGATCGCTGCGCGCGAACAAGTCAAATACATCATGGACGCGATCAGCGAAGCGGAGACGATCTTTGGTCGCCTGCGTCAGCAGGACCGCGACTGCATGACCTGCGGAAAGACATTCAAGAGCTTCGGGCCGGGACACCGGCTCTGCGATAAGTGCAGCAAAACGCCGTCCGGATTGGACGAATTGAGTGTCGCATGAGGATGTCAACCATGACCCGCGATCCCGGCTTCTACACCAAGCCCGTCTACCGCCCCAGCGCCATTCCCTACCTCATCGCTGGCGCCTTATGGGTGCTGATCGTGTTCACGGGCGGCCATTTGATTGGCTGGATTTGAAAGGGAGGGTAGCTGAAATGTCGATCAGTTCGGAAAATATCCTGTTCAACTGGCGCGTCAGCGTGATCGAGGCCAACGCGAGCGAAATCGAAGGCTATGCCCATTTGTTCGACCGCCTCGGTCATTGGGATACGGCCATGGAGAAATTCGATCTGCGCCGGTCAGCTCAGCGCTTACGCGAAGCTGCCGCCAAGATCGACAACATCGCCGATCAGATTCAAGGGCCGGTAACGGCCTTCCCTGATTTCGAGGCAATGAAACAGCAGGCGGCGGAGTGATGACGATGCTGCGCCTCAATCAGAATATCGTTCGCCAGCAAATCGACAACCTGTTGGTCGCTTACCCCGAGTTGCGGGAGGATGAAATCCTGCGCTCAGACACCGTCGAGGGCGAGACCGAGGCATTTGAATTCCTCGCCATGATCGTTCAACTGATCGAGGACACGAAGGCACTGCAGGACGGTACGTCGGCCCGGATCGATGAGTTGAAGGCCCGCGTCCAGCGGTTCGAGCGGCGCGAGGAAAGCCTTCGCTCGCTGGCTTTCAAGATCATGCAGGCTGCCGATCTGAAAAAGGCCGAACTGCCATGTGCGACGCTCTCGGTTCGCCGAGTTCCGACGAAGATTGTCATCACAGACGAATCCGCGCTGCCGGATATCGCCTGCAGGTTCGTGCGTAAGCCAGACATGGCGAAGATCAGGGAGTTGCTGACCGACGCGACGGCTTTCTGCGCCGGTGCCGAACTGAGCAACGGCGGCGAAACTCTTTCCATTCGGGTGAAGTGACCATGTTCGACCAATTGCGAGCCCCCTTCCCGCCGGATCGTATCTCCTGGCGCGTCGGTGCGACGAACAAAGACAAGACCAAGGGCATGGCGCTGGCCTATATCGACAGCCGCGACGTGCAGGATCGTCTCGACCAAGTATGCGGCCCCGCTGGGTGGCAATGCCGATATCCTCACGCCAACACCAAGACGGTCTGCGAGATCGGCATCAAGGTTGGCGACGAATGGATATGGAAAGCTGATGGTGCCGGCGACAGCGACGTGGAGGCCGAGAAGGGGGCGCTTTCTGATGCCTTCAAACGCGCGGCCGTGAAGTGGGGCATCGGCCGCTATCTCTACGACGTGCAGTCGCCGTGGATCGAGATCGAGGCTTACGGTAAATCCTACAAGATCAAAGACAGCGAATACGCCAAGTTGCGCAAGTCGCTCGGGAGCGAATGGCGCCAACCTGCGCCTACTCGTGCGGTAGCGGATGATAGCCCGAAGATCGGCGACGCCGCCCTTGGCTTCATCGACAAGCTCGACCAATGCGCGACCGTCAAGGCGCTGGATAATTACGGGGCAGGGATCGCGGTAGAAATCTCCAAATTGCCGGCGGATCAGGCAGATGTCGTGCGTGGACATTTCGCCTCGCGCAAGAAAGCACTCAAACAGGCCGAAAACCTTGCAGCATGAGCATTCCAGCAGCCTTCCGAGCGACCTATTCCGACTGGCGCCTCGTGCGTTCGCGCAAGGTTGTCCAGATCGTTCTTGAAGTTCCGCTGGAGGGGTCATCAGAGGCTTACGACGTTCTCGGCGGAATGCCAAATCCTGCCGCAGAAACCTGGTGCGCCATCGCGCGCCTTGATCACCAGCGAACAGAGGACACGATAGCACCCGCAAGTGCTCATGGCACACAACGAACGCAACAGCCCGCATCGGAGCGCCCGTCCCACCCAAACCCGGCTCCGGTGCGGGCGCTTCGCAACTATCCCCAACAGGCCGGCATTTACTCCAGCAAGCCCGCGTTCTGGAAATTCGCGCAGGAGCGCGATCATCCCGAAGTCGTCGACGCCGATACGGCCGCCGATTATATCCGCATGTACTGCGGGATCGAAACTCGAAAACAAATTCAGCCTGGGACGCAAGCCGAGCAACGCTGGCTTCTTCTCGTTTCGGCATTCATGGCGTGGGAACGCGCGCCAGCATGCGGGATCGTGGCATGACGCGCGCCCTTGCCGAGTGGATTGGCAAAACTGCGGACAGCGCTGTTCCGCCACGAGTGCGCTTGCGCATCTTCCAGCGTTTCGACGGTTGCTGTCAGTGCGGTTGCGGGCGCAAGATCGCTGTAGGCGAGCGCTGGGACTGTGAAGACGCGGTTGCGCTGGTTAATGGAGGCGAGCGACGCGAATCCAATCTGCGCCCGTTCCTGACTGAGCATCACAAGCCCAAGACTGCGGACGATGTCGCCATCAAGTCCAAGACCTACCGCATGGCGCGGCGGCACGCGGGGGTGAAGCGGCCGAGGACTATCACCCGCTGGCGCCGTTTTGACAAGACGCCGGTCATCGCCCCGAGGGAACGATAATGGGCTTCAACACAGTCGCCGTCATCTACAACGACCACACCCATCGCCTAGCTGCCGACGACGGCACGCTGTCGCGTCGGATCGCCGATGCCATGCGAAGCTGGTCCTTCCGTGACCGCGACCGCATGGCAGTAAACTTCGGCGCCGGGATGATCTGCTCGCAGGCTCATGCCGACCACGATCAAATTGTGGTTGTCGGGCAGAACCAAGGGCGCCCGCTCTCGGAATGCAACGACCTTGATTTCATGGCCCTCCACGAGCTTGCAAAAGCACTGGAGCGCCATGGGTGGAAGGTCAAAGAGCCGAAGCGATGAGCGTCCCCCTTTCCCATCTTCGTGCTTGCCCCCGGCGCGGCTTGTCCCGCACCGAGGCAGCTCAGTACGTCGGCGTGGGGGAGACCAAGTTCGACGAAATGCGCGCGGATGGCCGGATGCCTAGGCCAGTCGAGATCGACGGCCGAAAGCTGTGGGACATCCGGGACCTGGATATGGCCTTCGATGCCCTCAAGGGCGAAACTGCGGCCCCCTCCATCGTCAACTCGTGGGCCGACCGATGACCAAGATCAAGTTGCCCTACCTCAACGAGTACCGCGACCGTCACGGCCGAATGCGCCGCTACGTCAGGCGCCCCGGCTGCCGTTCCGTGGCAATCCCAGGATTGCCGGGCTCGCCGGCATTCATGGATGCCTACCGGGCGGCCATGGATGGCCCTGCGCCGAAGCCGCACCAGAGGGTCGTTTCTGGCTCGCTAAAGGCCCTCACGATGGACTACTTCGTGTCCATCAAATTCACCAAGCTCGCCCCCGGTTCACAGGCGCTCTATCGGAAGGCGATCAATCCGGTTCTGGAAAAGGACGGTCACCGCCTGGCCGCCGACATGCCTTCCGAAATGGCGGAGACGATCATCGCCGAGATCGGCGCCCGCTCGCCTGGCATGGCGAACATCGCCCGCGCTGTTCTTCGCAACGTGTTCAAGATCGCGATCAAGCGGAAGATCCGCAAGGACAACCCCTTCGTCGAAGTGCCCAAATACGAACTGGGATCCCATCACACCTGGACCGAAGCCGAGCTCCAGCAGTTCGAGACCCGTTGGCCGCTCGGCACCCGCCAGCGGCTTGCCTATGATTTATTGCTCTGGACGACCCAGCGGGTGGGCGATGTGGCCCGCATGGGGCGCGCCGATATAGCCGAGAGCATGATCCGTGGCGTACAGCAGAAAACCGGTACCGAGTTCGCGGTCCCGATCCGGCCCGAGCTCGCCGCGTCGATGCGAGCGTGCCCGGCCAAGGGCCTGAGCCTGATCGGCGACACCGCTGGGCGCCCCTATAGCTCGAGGGGTCTGCAGGCGATGATGGCACGCGCGATCGAGGCTGCGGGGCTCCCGGAACGTTGCGTCGCCCATGGTCTCCGTAAGGCCGGAATGCGCCGCCTCGCCGAGAAAGGCGCCTCCACGAAGCAGCTGCAGGCGATCTCGGGCCATAAGACGCTCGCCGAGGTGCAGCGCTATACGGATGCCGCCGAGCGTGAAGGCTTGGCCCGCGATGGAATGGCGAAGCTGGACGGTTCTACTAACCGGGGTGGTGTGTAGTAGATCGTGCATGTCAATAGACTGAACTTAATACAGAATTTGCGTATGTCGAGTAAACCGAAAGTTAACGAAAATAAACGGCTGATCAATGACTTGGCTTTACTACCTTATTCGCGATCTCCCGTTGAAACCCATAGGGTTTTTCGAGCGGCTACTAACCCGTTTCCAGGAAATCGCTGGAACCGTGGCGATTACAGCCTACGCCCTCACCTACATCGCTCTCGCGATTCATTTCGGCGTGGATCTCCGCTGCCGCCCCGGCGAGGTCACCACCACCAACGGGCGCGAGCTGTGCAAGGCGTCCAGCGCCAACACGTCAGTCAAAAGTTACGGGAGAAACTAACGCCACAACACCACACCGGACGCCACACCGCTACACGACACTGCACCACACGACGCTACAGCCTCACAACACGCCACTTCACGTCACAGGACCGCACGTCCCAACACCGCACCGCACGACACACCACAACGGAGAACGACCATGTATCGAGCCCACGTCATGATCAAAGGCATCGCACCTCTGTCTCAGTCCCGAATGCACGGCACGCCATTCCTCGATGGGGAGTCCCATGAGGACTACGACCTCCGCACTTGGCGCGAGAAGTGCAACTTCGATGAAAGCGGCGTCGTCTACGTGCCGGCAATGGCGCTCAAGCAGGCGATGGACGCTGCCGCGAAGCGTCTTTCGATCCCGGACCCCGACAACAAGCGCGCCAACTTTACGAAGTATTTCGCCTCGGACGTGATCTGCGAACAGCACTTGAGCATCGGCATCCGCAAGGACGACATGGCCGGCATTACGATTTCGGCCAATGTGGACGGCGTGCGCGGCAGTGGCAAGCGCGTCCCGCGCCGGTTCCCGCAAACCCCTGAGTGGCGCGGATCGACCACGTTCCTGGTGATGGAGGAAAAGATCAAGCCGGACATCTTCGAACGCGTGCTCGCTTGCGCGGGTCGGTCAATCGGCGTTGGACAATTCCGGCCCGAGCGCGGCGGCCTCAATGGCCGGTTCGAAGTCCTCGGAGTGAAATACGAGAAAATCTAATGTGCGCCACCCCACGTCACAACACGACATCTCACGGCACGGCACCTAACCTCACATCACGCCATGACACTTCACGATACCGCATCACACAACACCCGACTGCACTTCACAACACCGCACGGCACATGACAACACGGCACGTCCCTACAGCACAACACCCAAAGGAGACACAATCCAATGCTGACCTTTGAACGCTCCCCGGACACCGAGGCCGCCGTGGTGGCCTTGCGGGGCATAAACGAATTGACCTCCTACGAGACGCTTGCGAAGCGCGCCGGCCTCAAGGTCGCGCGGCTCAAGGGCGTGCTGCCCTCCGCGCGCCGCATCCTGCGGGCAGAGAAAATGCTGTTCGGCATCGAGCGCGGCATCGGCGTTCGCCGGATGGCCGACCTCGATAAGGTGCGCAAGTCCGAGGACACGAAAAAGCGCATGTCGCGCACCGCTAAGCGGGGCATTAAAGAGCTTGAAACTATCGAGCACTTTGAATTGCTCGCGCCGCCGGATCAACTTGTCGTCACTACTAACCGGACAATCTTCCATCTGATCCAACAGCAGAGCGGTGTGAAAAACGCCGCTATCGCAGCCGCGTCGCCCACAGCGGCCCCGACTGGTCTTGCGGAGAACCTTGTGAAGCTTGGGCGGAAATAGGTGCTCAATAATACGGAATTATAGCGATGAAACAACAGCTTGAAAGGATTTACGAGGAAATGGAAGGGTCCGACGCTTCGCTCACCTACTCCGAGCGCCACGGGATCACCTCCGCTGCGGTGCTGACTGTGATCGATGACGAGACGGCCGCCGCGATCGTCGATCACCTTGAACCGCGCATCGCGGGAAAGACCGTCGTTGAGATCGGCGGCGGGATCGGCCTGCTGGCGCTCCACATGGGCGCGGTCGCCAAGCGCGTCTACTGCATCGAGGCCAACCCGATGTGGTCATGGACGTTCGCCGAGGTGTTCCTTCACAAGAAGCCGCGCAACGTCTCGTTTCTATTCGGCGCCGCCGATGAGTTCCTAGGCGCGATCAAGGGCGACGTGGCGATCTTCTGTACGCACTCAGGCGTCCAGGCGATGGGCCTAGTCGCCGCGCAATTCGCGTCGGTCACGATCGATGTGTACGGCGAGATCATCAAAGGCAATCCCGAGGCTTTCGACGCGACCGCGCGCAAGCTCCGGGAGTTTGCGTAAGCCGATAGGGGAACAGCATGAGCAAAAAATCCGCCCTTGCCTTTCTCGCGATGTACGCCGCGCTACGAACAGCGAAGCGTGTGATTGCCGAGGATCGCGCGGAGCTTTGGGAGGACTTCACAATCGCGCCCGATCGGTCGTTCGACCACATGAACAACGGCGAGCGCGCAATGGTGCGGCGCCTGGACCGCGCCCTCGTCAAGATCAACGCGGCGCTGAAAGCTGCGCAGAGTTAGTACATTCGAGGACGACAATGACACCGCAGCAACTCCACAAGATCGTTTTCGACAGCGTGAAGCACGTCCTGGAGGCCGCCCCGGGCCTGAGCGATCTCACCCGCACATCATTCGCGACGCAGGCTGCCGTGCGGATCACGCATCACGTCAAGGGCGCGCTCAAATCGTCGGAACCGCTCCCGACATTTGATACTGCTGAATGTCTCGATCGCGACGAATACCCGAAAGGAGCGCGACGATGACAGAACAGCAACCGGCTATGCGATGCACGCGGCCTGTCCGCGACGACGATGGCGCTATCGTCCTGTTCGACATGTGGCTTGACGGCCAGTGGCTAGGATCACGCCGCACCGTTGCGCAATGTCGGGAGGAATTTGAATACGCGGAGCGCCGCCGTGCGAGTTGAGCCGCTATTCGCTTGGTACGATCTGTGGATCGGTGCTTTCTGGGATCGCGCCAAACGCAAGCTCTACATCTTCCCGGTGCCGTGCTTCGGCATCGTCATCACATTCTCGGAACCAAAGCCATGAGTGCAGATCAGCAAAAGGGTACGTTCTTCAACAGGTGGGAGGGCGTCATCAAACAGATCGACCTGAAAGTGTCGAAGCGCAAGGGCGCCAAGAGACCCGATCCCTTCATGGAAGGCATCGCAATCGCGCTCGCGGATTTAGTCCGTCTTTATGATCAGCCGAGCATGGCGGCGGGTGTCCTCGCCGGCCACGGCTTCGCCCTCGCCGATTTCAAGGGTGTCGATCCCTACGACTTGAACGTCATCCGGAAGCTCTATCGAACGGAGAGCGTTTTGATCGACGCTAAGGGCGCGTCAGCGAGCGACAAATGAGCCTGCTCGACAAAGGAGAATGGATCAAAGGCGTTGCGCACTGGCGCGACGGCGATACCGCATTTATCTCGGTCGCCTTCACTTGGCGCCTGCCAGAGGCCCGCCGGCTGGTCGACTACTATCGCGCGATAGGCTGCACGAAGGTCCGCATCGGCGGCCCCGGCACGTTCACGATGCGGAAGTATTTAGCCGACGTTGACGCGGAGGTCGGCGGCAGCATCCCCGACGTGATGGCACGCCACAACCCGATGGCGACCAGGGCGAGTTATGGGTGTCCCGTCGGCTGTCACTTCTGCATCGTCCCGAAGATGGACGGCAAGACGTTCACCCTCCTGCCAGACTTCCCCGTGCGGCCGATCCTCTGCGACGACAATCTGTCCGCTCTGCCCGCCGACTATCAGCGGCACATCGTCGATCGCTACACCCGCGCTGGCGTGCCGCTGCTTGACGCCAACTCAGGCTTTGCGCCCGATACCTTCAATGAGGACACCTTCGCGCTGTGGCGCCCGATCATCAAAGGCCCTTGGCGCTTTGGCTTCGATGAGGCAAGCGAGGGCAACCACGTCGAGAAGGTGTTCCGCATCCTCAAGGGCGTCTCGCCGCGGCGCAAGCAGGTATATACGATGATCGGCCACGAGCCTTTCGACGTGTGCATGGATCGCATCCGGCGCGTGATCGGCTGGGGCGGAGAGCCCTACGCGCAAGCCTTCATCAAGCTCAACGCGATCAAAAAGGAGCCAGTCGTTCGCCACGACTGGTCATCTCAAAAGCTCCGCTGGGTCCAGCGCTGGGTGAACCGCCACCTCTGGCGCAAGACAAAGTTCGAGGACTACGACCCGTCCGCCAAAACCAGCCGCATGGCGCCGTAGATGTTCACGAATGGCCCGACAACGGAGGGGTAAACGTGACTTTTCTTGAACTGGCGAAAG
>Ga0210400_10001318_pt1 | contig 24759 bp, 27 predicted proteins | sample IncBWH26MmetaG_FD_155456 | JGI IMG/M metagenome (GOLD analysis project Ga0210400, IMG submission 155456) | Forest soil microbial communities from Barre Woods Harvard Forest LTER site, Petersham, Massachusetts, United States - Inc-BW-H-26-M | ecosystem: Environmental > Terrestrial > Soil >...
ATGTAGCCGCGAACGGCCAGGTCAACGATAGATGCGGTGATGTCGCGCATGTCAGCGGAATTGTCTACCAGCGTACCTACTTCTCCCGGCGTGAGTTGGTCCGGGGGCTCGTACTGCGCGGCGATGGACCGAAGGCGCGGGTCGCGGCCGCGCGTCCACCACAGATAGAACATCACGAGAAATGTGGCGATTGGGATGGCGAGCGGCCAATTGCTGCGCAAGAACAAAGCAAGTTTATCCTCCGCTGTCGGCTCGTGAACAAAGCCTTTGTCGAACGCTACAGCGAACGTTAGGCCTTCGTGCAAGCGCAGAGGGTCGCGAGTACGGACTTCGACGCCATTTCCCGCAATGTCCACGTCGGCATTTTGCGCGCGCGAGCGGTAGGCGCCTGTAAACACGTTGGCGCGAATGTTCGTAGTGCCTTCGGGAAGGATGATGCGTGCGCTGGCGGACTGAATGGGAATGTCCCACTCATCGCCGGTCACGTTCCAGTAGAGCTCGTCGTGGTCCTCGAAGAAACGCAGCGCATCCGAAACGGAATATTCGATGGAGATTTTCTGCGTGGAATTGTCGGCATCTGAAACATAGATCTTCAGCTTGCGGTAATGTCGCTCGCGGCTGCTTTCGTACTTAAGCGCCCGGCCGCCGCCGTCCACGATGCGTTTCACGTCGAGAAACAAAGAATAATTCAGCCCCTGCGGCGTAACATACTCGACCGGAATCGCTCGATAAAGCCCGTGCCACGGCCCTCCGATAAAGTGCGCCTGAATGGTTTCGGTGACATCGATCGCGCCGTCCGGCATGACGACGATTTCGGATTGAAAATTCTCGATGCGCAGCTCGCGGGTGCTGAAAGCCGACGCTGCCGGAAAAACAAAAGCAAAAACCAGCGCGATTGCGAAGAACGAGCGGACGGCAATGGAACGCGCGCGCGTCATTCCCAGTGCGGCTCCTGCATCATGCCGTTGGCGCGCTGAAGCTGACTTTAGGTGCTTCCCGCTCGACCGGTGCGGAGACCTCGAAGAATTCGCGCGGCTTGAATCCCAGCATGTTGGCGAAGATGTTCGTAGGGAACTGCTGAATCTTGGTGTTCAGGTCGCGAACCACCGCATTGTAATAGCGCCGCGCGTTCTGCACGGTGTCTTCGATCTGAGTCAGGGAAGTCTGCAGGGACGTGAAGCTCTCGATAGCCCGAAGCTGGGGATACGCCTCGGAAAGCGCGAACAAGCTCTTCAACGCGCCGGAAAGCATGTTCTCCGCTTGAGCCCTGTTACCTGGGCCGGTCGCGGTCATGGCGCGATTGCGCGCGTTGATCACCGCCTCCAGCGTGCCTTTCTCGTGTCCGGCGTAGCCCTTAACGGTTTCCACCAGGTTGGGAATCAAGTCGTAGCGCCGCTTGAGCTGCACATCGATGTCGGCCCAGGCGTTGTCGCAGGTGACCTTCAGGCGCACCAGGCTGTTGTACATCCCGATCAAGAAGACAACGATCACGAACAGCGCGATCAAAATAATCCAGCCAATCATTGGCCAACCTCACGCGGGAACGAATAGGTACGCACAGCCGATAAGGCCAATATACGTGCCTGCGTCGGTGACTGTAAAGACTGGCGCGCCCTTTTGTGTGCCCGCGGTACTGCAACGGGAGTGTTATCTCTGGCGTATCGTAGACCATTGGTTTATGCTGCGCGCAGCGTTTCCCGGTTCCCTCTCTATGCTCTTCAAAACGCTCAGCGCCTCCGTCTATGGCATCGACGCCTACCTGGTCGAGGTGGAGGTCGATGTCGGCTCCGCGCGCATGACCGACTTCAACGTGGTTGGCCTGCCCGATAACGCGGTTAAGGAGAGCCGCGAGCGAATCAAGTCCGCGCTCAGGAACTGCGGTTTTGAGTTCCCGCATGGGCAAGGCGTCACAATCAACCTGGCGCCCGCCGATGTCCGCAAGGAAGGGTCCGCCTTCGATTTGCCGATGGCCCTGGGACTGACCGGCTGCATGGGCCAATTCTTCGGCAAAATGCTGGACAAATGCATGTTCCTCGGCGAACTCTCGCTCGATGGCAGCGTCCGCCCCGTGCGAGGGGCACTATCAGCGGCACTGGCTGCCCGCGAGGTCGGCTTGAAATCAGTCGCGGTGCCGGAAGCAAACGCGCGTGAGGCCGCTGTTGTGGAAGGCGTGGATGTCTTCGGCCTGAAATCGCTGCCGCAAGCCGTGGATCTGATTAATTCGCCGGAGTCATTTCAGCCTGTGCGGGTCGATGCGCACCAACTGCTGACCGAAGCGGCGCAATACTCGGTCGACTTGCGAGACGTCCACGGCCAGCAGGCAGCGAAGCGCGCTCTGGAGGTGGCTTGCTCTGGCGGCCACAATATCTTGTTCATCGGGCCGCCCGGAGCGGGCAAGACGATGCTCGCCAAGCGCATCCCCACCATCTTGCCGCCCATGTCGCTCGACGAGGCCATCGAGACGACGCGCATCCACAGCGTCGCTGGAGTCCTGGAAGATAGCCGCGGCCTGGTGGGCACCCGCCCATACCGCTCACCGCATCACACCATTAGCGATGCTGGACTGATTGGCGGCGGCGCTGTGCCGAGGCCAGGCGAGGTTTCGCTAGGGCACAATGGCGTGCTCTTTCTGGATGAACTGCCGGAGTTCCAGCGCAATGTGCTGGAAGTGATGCGGCAGCCGTTGGAATGTGACTGACTTCGTTACGACCTTCTGCACCCACGTTTAACATCAATGACTTAATCGTGTACCGCTCAACCTGAATCTCCGGACAGAGCGCCGCGAGGAGGGCGCGCTTGTCATCGCGCTCCAAAAACTCCCATTCTCCGAACGGCTCAAGAACCTGCTCAAGTTCTGTCTCGCTTGTCACGTCCGGCACGGCCGGCAGAGTGTCGAGAAGAATCTTTCGGAAAGCAGAGAGCTCGGCATCGACTTCAGTAATGCGACTGTCCCGCTCTGGCTTGTCGATCGCGCCATCGAAATACGATTCAAGTATCCGGCGCCTCTTAGCTTCGAGCACAGCAAGTTTTTTATCGATGAGAGACCGCTCCGCGACCGCGGTGCTTGCCGTATTCTGTGTTCTGGAGTTGAATTCATCCACCACGCGCGAAAGAAACTCCGGTTCCTGCAATTTTGCGCCAAGCAGGAAATCTAATTTTGGCTCCAGCTTCTTCCGTAGCATGTAGCGATTGGAGCACGGTTCTAAACCGCGAGCAGCGCGAAGCCTAGCCTCTCGCGTGTTCCGCGATTTGCAGACGTAAAACTCATCCTTCGCTGTATGCGTATAGAGCGGGTTCACGCAATCGCCGCAGGTCAGGAATCCGTTGTAGGTGTACCTGTTCGGCGCCTCCGCATAGGAGCGCCAGTGCTTCTGTTTCTTAAGTTCGATGATCTGCTGTACGCGATTGAAATCCTCTTCGCTAACGATGCCGTCAAGTACGCGGACTCGAATTACGTCATCTGCGGTCCGTCGAATCTTCCGGCGATAGCCTTGTCGCCCTGCCGGCCCACTCACGTATCCAGACGCAGAGGGATCGCGCTTCTCTCGGTACACTCGCCATCCGGTATAGATCGGATTTTCCAAAATGAAGCGCACATTCGTTCTCGGAATGTGTAGCTTTTGCGAAAGGATGGTGTAGCTAGTCTCGCCGGTGAGAAAGAGCCGAAACGCCGTCCGCACTTTCTCTGCGTCCGCTGTATAGGACCATCCCGCTTTTGGCGAATAAGCCACGCCGTAAGGAAGACTAGATTCGCCACCTGCGTGCTTGCCAGCGAGACGCATGGATTCTTTCGCGTCATTCATCCGGTCGAGAATTTCGCGCCGCTCCAAACCCGCAACAGCCGCACGGACTGTTCCCAGCAGTCGGCCACTCTTCGAGGCAAGATCTATCGGGCCATCCGGCAAGTACAAAATTGTTCTGGTGTCGATGAATTGCTGAAGCAGGGCGTAATCGGTGAACTTTTCCGGCCGGATTAAGCGGCTGAATTCCTTTGTCACGACGCCGTGAATCTCCGGCGATTCCATCAGGCGTAGAAGTTCCTGTATCTGCGGAGAGCTGAGGACTGCTGCGCCCGAGACATCCACGACCTCGATGCTCCGCACAATGGTTAGGCCATAGGCTTTGGCGGTTCGCCGATTGGCTTCGCGCTGAGCAGGAATGCCAGCACGGTCCTCGCCGGCCTGCTCCTCGGTGCTGACTCTAATTAGTTCGATGACTCTTTTCATCGCTCAACCCTGTCAGCTTCCGTGCTAATTCAAACACACAGTCCTTATCGCCCACACAGATGGCCTTCCGCATTGCTTCAAGGTATCCGCGCCGCTTCCGTGAAATCTCCAACGCCTGCTCTATAATCTGGCGCTGCATATTACCCCGTACTTGCTCCCTTTCAACTCCTAATACTTAAAAGGCCCGGAGGCCCGGTACATGACTATTGGGGAAGCTGCTGCCATTCTCGGACATCACGAGCAAACCCTCTATAAAGCGGCCCGGAGCGGGCGGTTCCTCGTCGTCCGGACGTTCGGGTCGCTGCGGGTTGACCCAGCTTCCGTGATTGCTTGGCTCCAGAAGCGTGAGGCATGAGCTGGAGTAACGAACCTTTACGAAACAGGTAAAATTCGCTGAAGGCCACCACTTCTAAACGACCCTGCGGAATTTCAGTCGGCATTTTCCTGCCGCCAAGTTTGCAGCGGTTGGACAGCAAAACGAGTTTAATCTTGTTGGATCACTTACACATCTGCGCGCCGGGGGGGCATGCTGGTTAGCGTGAAATCTAGCCGAATCAGTCCCCAGGGCCGGGATCGTCGACATCAATGTTCTTCGCCTATGGAGTTAGATGCAACGCTCAAGTACTTTGGCGTCGGCCTGAGTCATACGCATTATTTTTCGTTGCCCCGCGTTATGCAATGCTGCTTGAAATCTTCAATTATGGTTAATTGATAGGCCATAAGTGGAAATGTGAACGCTGGCCCTAATTCACATGCAGTTCTAACCTGTCTTTATGCCGAGGAAAGCAGATGCAAAGAAAGGCCTGCTGAGCGACCTGAGCGAAGCCGAACCTCAAAAGCAGCTTCCACTGTATGCCAAGCCAGACGAGCTTTCGCTGCGCGCCAACCCAGACAATCGGCCGAAGGTACTACCGCGCTTTCTCAGGCGTATGGGATTTACCCCTGACGAGTGGGAGACGATTCGAAATCATTGGCTGGATCGTCCAGACGACCTGACAAAACGGGATCACTTGCTTTGGGCGAACGCGAAAATAGAGCGTTACAACGAAGCATCGAAAATGGCCATTGAACGCCAGAAGAGTCTCCACTCGGACGAATGGATGACCGCCTTCCTCCTTGCCAGCGATTGGGATAGGGAAGGCATCGCCGACTCCTTGAACATCAAGGTAGATTCCGTGGACAAGATCATCCGAGAAATAAAGAAGAAGGCTGGCTTCAACACCCAACCCGGCATCGTCCGTTGGTTCTTGGGCCTGTAACTCCCTTCCTTCCCCGCGCCGTCTCCTACCTCCGGTTTACCGCACTTATGCGAACGGTGCAGCTCTGCGATCATCGCCCTGTCAGCGAAGTTGTTTTAGTACAAAATTCAAACTTATCGCCCGCTCTCCGGTGGGACCACGGAAGTGATAAAGGGAACGGGGAGAGAACCTCCCCAAAACCGGATGCGAGGCGTGGTTCAATAGCGGCACCCGCATAAAGCTACCCTACGCCGCCGCCTGCCGGGTGATCGCCGTGAATCCAGAAAAGGATTCACGTGCGACAGCGCAAGCTAGTTCTCAACGAAAAGAAACAGGAAAAAACTGAAGTACTCAAGAGTCCAGGCTTCCCGTGGGACGGCGGCAAAGTGTCGCTTTCGCCCGAGATCGTCAAGCGAATCCCCCGAAAGGGGCGCAAGTTCGTTGATGTGTTCGGTGGCAGGGGCAACATCACGTTCCGTGCCATCCATGAACGGCTGGACTACGAAGAGTGGGTGCTGAACGACATCCGTACCGCGCCGTTCTTCCGGGCGATCCGCGACCATGGCGACAAATTCGTGGCACGCGAGAACACAGAGGCAGAGTACGACCGCTGCGCCCAGCTTGCACAGCAAGGAGACCCCTATGCGTTGTTGATGGAGCCCTTCGTCTGCTTCAACGGCGGCACTTATGACACAAATGGCAGGCGCGGCAAGGGGGGCGGCAAGCGGACACCGGAGAGCCATACGAAGAACGTGCGTCTCGCGTGCCAATTTCTGCGCCAGAAGAACGTCAAGATAACCGCATTCGACTGGCTCGTTTGCCTCGAAGCCGAGCAGTTGGGTACCGACGATTGCGTGGTGCTCGACCCGCCGTACATTGGCTGCAACGTAGGACCGTATGACGCCGAGTCCATCAGTCCCACGGAAGTTATCGAATACCTACAAAACGCACCCTTCAACTGGGTTGTCTGCGAGTACTACCAACCGCTCTATGTCGCAGCTTTCGGCGAACCCGCTTTCAAGAAAGAAGTGCAACTCCGCTCGACGGATGTCAACAAGGTAAGAGAGAGAAGAACCGAGTGCATTTGGGTTCGCGAAGCCAATACGGGACCAACCGTGACAGTCACGTTTGATCCCGTCCCCGAGGATCGCAATCAGGCGTACTACAAGGCGCTGTCTGTCGATGAACTGCTCAGAGAAATCCAGCAGTGCATCGGTTCTGTAACTTTCTCCCGCAACCAGATGAGCCGGGAAATGCGAGGGCGGCTACTGCCCGCGTTGCTGGAACTCAAGAAACGGACTTATCGCACAAAACCCGGCTTTTATGAATCGCTCGAAAAAATCGGCCTCAACGCCGACACGGTGAGGCAATGGTTTTACCGCAGCCACACAGCGGACGAAACTATTGATGTTCTCGAAGAGAACAAGCCCCAACCCCCGGCGAGGAATCGCGAGGATGAACAGACCGCGGATGAACTGCTGCTCGAACATGCTGACCGGATGGCGAAAGCAATCTTGGAGGACAAGTTCACCCATGCAAAAAAGATCGCCACCGAATACCTCCGCACCCGGGACGAGAACCGGATTTGTCAACTCTTGCCGCAGGCGGAAATTCAATGAGCACGGAGACCCAAGTCGAACAGGAGTTCGTGCTTACCGCCACCGTAGGCACCAACGCCGACCTGCTGCCCAACATCTTCCGCCTGTACGTTCCTGAGGGCAGTAGGGTGGCTGACGTTACCTACGGCAAGGGTGTGTTCTGGCAGCAGATTGATCGGACAAAGTATGAAGTACTGCCAACTGACCTCATGACAGGCGTGGATTTCCGTGATCTCCCGTATGAAGACCGCAGCATTGATGCCCTGATTCTTGACCCGCCATACATGCACGGCGGGGGCAAAGATGGTGGGAGGGGCATCAAGGAATCAATAAATCGTTGTTACCGCAATGCGAACACAAGTCACGAATCAGTGATGCGTCTATATGGCGGAGGCATTCTCGAAGCCGCCCGGGTGCTGCGTAAGCAAGGCGTCATCGTTGTGAAGTGTCAGGATGAGATTGAAAGCAGCAAGCAGCGGCTGTCCCATGTAGAGATCATCAAGTTTCTGGAAGTGTTCGGATTCGAAATCATTGACCAGTTTGTGCTTGTACAGGCCACCGTTCCCGCAATGAGGTATCGCTACCAGAAGTCCGCAAGGAAGAATCACAGCTATGCGATTGTGGCGAAGTTCCGAAGGTAATAAAGGCCGGAAAGAATGTCGAATGAGAGGTTTTGAAAATAGTTCTTGCAACTGGCCTCCACTCGCGCGTGAAGCTGGAAACAGAACTTATTTTCGTGAGGAGGAATGACACGTGAAACGCAATGGGTGGTTCGAGGTTGATATTTCCGGGTTACGCAAAATCCTAGAACGCCGTGGCAAGCAGTTTGCGATTTACGAGCTAGTTCAGAACGCATGGGACGAGAACGTGACCAAAGTTGAGGTCTCGCTGACCCGTCCCAATAGTCGCAGGTCGGAGCTGACCGTGACGGACGATTCGCCGGAAGGCTTCCGTGATTTAACGGAGTCCTACACGATGTTCGCAGAATCCTACAAAAAGTCCGAACCCGAGAAGCGCGGGGCGTTCAATCTCGGGGAAAAGTACGTGCTCGCACTCTGCGATGAAGCATCAATCACCACGACCACCGGCCGGATCACTTTCGATGTAATAGGTCGCCGTCGTACCGGGAGCGTAAAGCGGGAGCGCGGCACCGAATTCGTGGGCTCGCTTGCATTGAAAATCGACGAGTGGGAAAGAATGTGCGAGGCGGCTAGAAAGCTTATTCCCCCGGTTCCGACGTTCTTTAATGGCGAGGAAATCTCACCTCGTACACTGCTGCGGACATGGACTGCGACCCTCCCAACGGTGAAGAGCGACGAGGAAGGCAACCTGCGGCCCACTTCACGCCAGACCACGGTTAGCGCCTACGCCGTGCTTCCCGGGGAGACGGCGATGCTCTACGAAATGGGAATCCCGGTGGTCGAGATCAATGCAAAATACCACGTGAGCGTCGGGCAGAAGGTGCCTCTTAACATCGACCGGGACAATGTGACTCCGGCCTACCTGAAAAGCGTCTACGTGGAGTTGCTGAACCACACGCAGATTTGATCGATGAAGAGGACGCCAGCGCCGACTGGGTGCGGGCCGCCGCGAGCGATCCGCGTTGTACCGATGAAGCCATTAAGAGCGTTCTTGACCTGCGCTTCGGAGACAACCGGGTCGGATACGACCCCAGCGACATTGGCTCTAACCGCGAGGCAGCGTCTCAGGACTGGACGGTCGTGACCGGGGGCAGTATGAGCGCGGGCGAATGGGAGAATGCAAAACGCGCAGCAGCCATCGTGCCCGCCGGGCGCCTTTTCCCGACGAATCTTAGCGGGAAGGTGCCGGCCAAGCAGTACAGCCGCAACGAATGGACGCCGGACATGCTGGCATATGCGACATTCGTTGAGCGTGTCTCGCCAGCGCTTGTCGGATACAAGGTGACAGTCGAATACATCAGCGACAAGCAGATGGTGTGCGGCCAGTTCTTCGATACCCATTTTACAGTCAACCTTGCGAAGCATTCGGTGAGGAACTGGCAAAGCAATATCGAACTCATGCTCCACGAACTCGCACACACGGTGGTCAGGTCGAACGACCACTTGATTCACGCGTTCTACGACACGGTAGGCCGATTGGGGGCGAAATTGTCACTCCTGGCGGCCCAAAGCCCAGAGTTGTTTCCGGCAGCGAGATAGATTCCAACAGTTCACTCGAAACCAAAGTGAAACAGAAATGGGTGAAAGCAAGGGAGCCCCGGTCCCAGAAATGAGACCGGGGTTTTCGTTTGAAGGGCCAAGGCGCGAATCAGACGAGCGCGACCATGAGCCTCGGGCTAAGAAGAAGCCTGAAGACCAATGAAAAAGTGGCGGCCAAATTTCGGCAGCCGACGAAAAAACAAGTATTAGTCACTGCGACCGTAGATAGGCCGCACATTTCAACCTAAGGATGAGCTACATAATTTATGAAGACGATCACGGAAGCAGTAGATGTACATGAGACAGACTTCAACGACCCGATCTGGGACAAGGCAGTCCCGGAGGACCAAGACTTCGAGACACCCGTAAGATACAACCCCACGCCCGCCATGAAGCCCAAGGCCGGGGACGACGGTCTGCTCGATCTGAGCGACGACTCTACCCTCGATAAACTCTCGACAGGCGGCTTTTTGCGCCTCCGACCCGAGGGGCATAACGTTATCCGCTTGGCGTTTTTCAAGCCAGCCGTCCATGAGAAGACGCATTTTTCGCAAGAGCGGAACAAGACCTTCCGGTGCTTGCAATCGCCGGGCGCGATCTGCTGCAAGCATCTCGGCGAGGCCCGCGACGTGATCGGCGTTCTGGCTATTCAGTACGGTGGCGCGAGCCCGAAGGACGGCGCGCTGAAAAAGGGCACCGACCCGGACCTCCGGGCGGGATACGTTACGCTTTCAAAGTCCGCTCTGGTCTCGATGCGGAGGAATCTCCCCGAAGGCGCATCGGTCTATGACGTGGACTGGACGATGTGGAAGAAGCCGGGCAACGGCATCGGATACGAGTATGGCCACCGCCCGCTGGCGTACAAGGCGCTGGGCCTCGAAAAGCAGGTTGAGGAACTGATCGCACCATACAAGGACGGCGTGAAGCTCCGGCAGCGCGTCGCTAAGCCGATGTCGGTGGCCGAAGTGACGGTCTTAATCACCGGCGAGACGCCGGAACTCGACGGCAACCGGCTTGAGGACATGGACAATCTGTAGCCAGTCATTTCAAGGGGAGCCACAGCGGCTCCCCTTATTTTTTCTCGTATGCCCCATAGCCAATGTTCGGGTCTGGGCCGCTGTTTTCATGCCGGTCGGGCTGTCATAGACACTCCGCCTCGGCGTCCAGTTCGTCGCAGACCGCCATGCACTCGTCGCAGACGCACAATGGGGCATCCGCTAACCGGCGCTTGAGCGTCAGACCTTCTTCCAGCAGTCCGAAAAACTCCTCGGGCGCGGCGAACTGCATTTGCGCACGGATGTCGGCGATGCGCTGCTTGATTTCGTGTGCGTTAGGGTTTTTTGCAGTATTACGCACTCAGTCGCTCCTAGCCCGTCCAGCCCCCGTTCCAAGCGGGGCCTTTTCTCTTGCCTACCTATCGGGTCTAAAAGTCGAAAAACCGACGACGCCCGCGAGAGGTCCGGGTCTGGCTGGGCGTCGTCAACGACAAGCGATCCCCTTAGCAGGTGGGCCAATGGTCGCTCAAAACAGGCACTAGGCGAGTCTCACGTCCGCTCAGCCTCATCTTGACAGCAGCCCAGTATTAGATAAGGACGGAAGGCCGAGGAAGCGTGGACTTGTCACCCGCATGCTTCCGAGTTTGGAGACTACCAGACCCTTCTGTAGGCGGCGGTTCGACGGAATCGCAATAAGGTGGGGACGGTTTGCACTGACCTGTTTCCCGTCCCCCACACCTTGCCAACAGCGGGTCAGGGAAAGCAAACAGGTCATCATGTTCGAAGGTCCAGCAAAATCAGCAAAAGTTCATAGCTTCAAGGAAATAGCCCTGCCGCTTGCCGGGCGCGGCATCAAGGTTATTCCCGTGCGCCCGCTGTCGAAGCGCGGCGTGCTGGAAGACCAATTCAGGCACGCGACCACCAGTGTCCAACAAATCGAGGTTTGGCATGTCGAAAATTCCGACTACAACGTGGGTTGCGTAGGCACCCCGGAAGGGATCGCGATCCTCGATTGCGACGTGAAGGGGCTGCGGGGCCACATCGAACAAGAGACCGCCCACGTGTTCCCCAAGACCTTGGTCGTACGCTCGGCAGGCAAGGGTTGTGACCACATCTACTTCCGCCAGACCGACGCCAGCCGAAGGCTGGGCAACAAGAAGCGTGCAGGTTTGTTCGACCTCCAAAGCGTCGATAGGTATGTCGTCGGCCCCGGTTCGCGGTTGGACAACGGTAAAACGTACGACATCGTGCAGGATGCCCCGATCGCGGAATTTCCGGACTGGCTTGCGACGTGGGTGGCGGCCAACGCCGACCCCGACAAGCCGAAAACGTCGGCGATTGATGCCCATCCGGTGGACGAGTCGTTCGACATAGCAGACCTGCTCGATCATTACGAGATCGGCTACCAGCAGGACGGCGAATGGTTCATCACTAACCTATGCCCGGTGTCCGGCCGCAGACATGAGCATTCCACCCGCACCGGATTCTTCTTCGACGGGCATAGCCTCGGCTTCCATTGCTTCGCCTCGGGCTGCGACGGCAGCAACATGACGGTCGGGCAGGTTTTGAAGCACCTGAACGCCGTCCACGATCCTTATCCCCATGCCGTTTGGCAAGAACATAGTGTCGATGAGTTGCTCGATGATCTGGGGATCGATGCTCCGGATCCAAGCATTGTGGAGACGCCGGCCGTCGCAGAGCAAGCGCAGCACGCTGCGGAGAATGAATCCGGGCCTGTCGCCAGCCAAGCCCCTGTTCCAGCGCCGAGGAATCCGTTGGAATTTCCAGAACAGTTCATGTACGGCGAGGCTGGGGTTCTCGCGAGGCAGATGAATATGCCTTGCGGGCTGGCATACATGGCCCTCATTGGCGAGTTCGGCATCAAGTGCGACATCGACGTTATGTGCTGCACAAGGATCAACACCTACACGGCCTTGATCGCGCCTGTCGGCGGCGGCAAGAACGTGGCGATGGATCGCGCAAGAATTCTGCTCGAATTGCGCTACAGGGATGAATACCTACCTGCATCCCCAGCAGGGACACGCGCCCTGATGACCTTGATCGGGGACAAGCCAAGCGGTAAACGAGGAGCCGGAAGAGAACGAATTCCCGGCCCCAAGAAGCTGCTGCTGATCACCCATGAAATGACGGACGTGCTCAAGATGACGGGCGTGGACAACTCGACGCTGGCCTCGCGCCTCTGCGACTTCTGGGACGACAACCAGCATATCTATCCGACGGGCAAGGACGGAATAATCAACGTGGATTGCCGCCTGCATTGGATCGGCGGAGTGCCCGCGTCGGCGGACAATCCCACTCGCTTCACCGAGCTGTTTGACAGCGAGACCAGCCACGGCCTTTATGACCGCTTGCTGATTGGCTACACGGACGTGAAGTTTAACTACCGGCCGTGGCAGCCGCCCAGCACAGATGGAGAGGTTTTCGACCCCACCGACTATACGGCGTGCGTCAGGCCCGTCCCTTATGTGAAGGCCATCAGCGACGGGGCTCAGCAGCTTTTGGACGAATGGCAGCCCATAGGTGGCGGCAGCCGCATCAAGCAGAACTGCATGAAGGTCGCCCTTATTACCACAATGATGCACGGCGAGGAAACCGTCGCCCATGAATGCATGCGATGCGCCATTGGCATCATGGAATGGCAGATCGAATTACGGAAAGTGTTCAGACCGGGGGAAGCTGTGAACGACGAAGCAAAATGCCGAGTGGTCATCCTCTCGGCCATGGAAGCCGCAGGCGCCAAGCACGCATACGTGAATGTGAAGCGCATGGCGCACGACCGCAAATGGGGGGACAGGTTCGGCGACCGGATCGTGAAGAACGCCATCGCGAACCTTCAAGAGATGGGCGAGATCGTGCCGAAGATTGTCGAATCGGATGGCGGGGCGAAAAAGAGCAAGAGCGAATACAAGCTCAGGAATTGGTCGCCGGGCGGCAACACGGGCGGGGAAAACGGGGAGCATGGGGATTCCCCTTCCACCAAGTTCGGACAGGGAATCAATGACTTACAGCGATAGTTTGATGGAAGGGGATTCCCCAATCCCCATTTCTCTTAATTCTATATATATGAAGACATTCATATTTATTTGAATTGGGGAAAAGGGGAACGGGTCTCGAAATTTGTCACTGTTCGACTACGCGTTTTGATTTAGAGATTTTCCCCATGTTCGGAATCTGGACGCTCTTGCCGCCGGGTTGCCATGGGAAACACGCTACTGAGGGGCTCATGAAGATAAGGGACTTGAACCGGGACGAGTTCGTCGCCTTGGCGCGTCGCTGGAGCAATCAATGCCGGAGATAACAGAGTACTTTCTAGGTCTGGTTTCGAGCGGCTGGGGCATATTCAATTGAAGGTGACACTGGACTTAACTCTCTCGAAAATGGGTCTTGGCGGGACGAGTGTTCTTTCCCCGTTCTGCAAAAGGATGGACACGATACGGTTTCCCAAGAAGAATTCGCAGTTTTCCATCCTTCGAGGAGCTTCTCCGGGTAGAGTGTACACATACCTCTTGACCATCGCCCAATAGCCATTGATTCTCTCTACCGTCGTCCCTTCCCAAGAAACAATTCTCAATCCATTGAGGGACGAACCGGCCTCGATATCTTCTCGGTTTTGTCGGTCCAACTCGGCTAGTCGAGCCTTAGCTATGTGCCCGACTTGTTCTTGCGTTGCGGCGGTCCGGTACTCAAGCACGACGACGATTGAGACATATCCAGCGTCTTCTGGTGCGCTGACATCAAGCACGACGCCAGTACGGCCATGAGGAATCTTGGTCAAGTCCAAGACAGACTCGCCATATGTTTCAAGAACATTCTTTTCATCCGCGCTCATGTACGCCCAGCCTGTCGGAACATCGAGGCTGATGTTTCCCAGCAGTTTTGCTCGAACAAAATGCGAGCGACTAACCTCAGGAGCTTGAGCACTCATCGCGTTCGGAATCAGGAGAAAGCAAACCGTGAGGAGTAAGCGCTTAGATGCCGTGAACATGTCTCATACCCCTCCCGTTTCTGGCCTGCTCTTGATTGTCCTATTGCCTTCGAGATGCAATCTATCGCAATTCTGGGGCTTGGCATCAGAAAGTTACCTGCGAAGGATAGCCTTGAGCAGCCGCCGACTCTACGCCGAGTTCCAGAAGCGACTTCACGAGATCGAAACCGGGGAAGTCGATGAGGAATACGTTCGTATGCTGGAGCGCGGCGGGGCAGAGATCGCTCGGGACTACCGGGAGATCATCCGAAAGCTGGAACGCCTGACTCTCTTTGCTGGGGGCACCTTCGAGTAGCTTCTCCGGCCATTTCACGGACTTTTGGAGTCATTCATTGAGAGCCCTCTCGCGAGTAAGTTCCCGTGGCAGGGGCTCGACAAGAACCCCATCACCACTGGGAAAACGGACAGGAGCGAAGACTACAAAAAATGAATGCAAGGCCCGAGGTAAAGGAAGTTCTCATCCAAAAGCGGATGCGGCGCTGGTGGCTGATCGCACGCTGCCCAGTGGTCGATCCCGCGTGTTCGCCTGCACGAGCGAGGCGCAATTATCTCCGGCTTATTTCAAAGTACCCGGAGATCGCCGAGAAGCTCGGTCTCAACGTGGTATCCGTCTACGCTTCGTAGGCAATGTTCAGATGGCTAAAAAACCCCAAAAGTGCCGAAAGGCCGTTGGTCCTGACCGCAGGTGCCGAAAGATGGCCGTCGCCGAAGTACGAGCGAGAGGGCAATGGCACCCGATATGTCACGAGCACGCACTTGAGTTCCTTTCTCTCCTGCGATTTTTGGGTGCAGATCGCTCACATCCGAAATGCAGAGCGAGAACCTGAGTCTCATGCCGACAAAACTCAAAGTCCTGCTTGCCGAGGACGAGCCTTCTATGAGGCGTTACATCAAAACGTTGATGAGTCGTTGGGACTGCGACCTTGCAACTGAACCAACGGCAGAAGGTGCGATTCAACAGGCGTCTACGTTTAGGCCCGATGTCGCGCTCCTCGGATTCACTCCCGGCATGGATCGGGCGCAAGCTGGAATCGAGTTGTTGAAGGTATCACCGCGAACGACGGTCGTGCTCGCAGTCGAACCTGTGCCTCCCCATGTACTAAACGACCTCAGAGCGCGAGGGTATGAGTTCCCGACGCTGGCCGCACCATTCAATGAAGAGAAATTACGAGCCGTTTGCCTCTCATCATCGCGTCCAAAAGTGAAATAGAGGAGTTGTTCGAGAGTCGGCGGTTTGAGGACGAGGGGCTGGGAAATTCTAGTTCGGGGATAGATCCGAAGGAACTACTGGTATTTCTGCGTCTGCCATAATCTCCAGAAGCGACATCGCGATGACCGTTCTCTTCATCACACTTCCTTCCCCACGTCACTGTATCTTCTGCAAGTCCGGCTGCTCACTCTTCTGTTTCTCGGCAACCTGTTGCGCTTCTTTGTCACGTCTCATTTTCCCCATGTCTCCTCGAATCCTCAAGTAGTCGACATTAGGGACATAAAGCAGATAGACAGTGGAGACATTCGTGGCGCAGCATCCCATATGGTCGGTTTTCTTAAGCAGGAAGAGGCGGGTGTTCGTGTCGCCACGCTTGAAGAGCCGGACATTGAGGCTTGTGCTGTCACCGTCGCTCATCGCTCCGCCACCCCAATTGACCGACCAGCCATCCATTTCGGTGAACTTGGATGCCATCTCTGACGCAATTGACTCGTAGTTATGTGCGTTCAAGTGCGAGAACGCCATGGCGAACTTGTCGTCATAGAAGATGAGCCGCACGTCCCCTTTGGTGACACTCTTGCATTTTGCAGGCACCACTGAGAAGTCGAGACTGGTTGAGAGAACGGTACCTGCAACAACGGTGTCCCGTGTCTGAACTCCGAAAGCGGCGGCAACGGCCTCATTCCCCTCCCTGTCTCCACTAGTGACAAAACACGAACCTGATTCCCCCGCAGCATTCGGGTCGAGATCAGTGCTCGCCGTGCCCCACTTTACGTCGGCGTAGCCCTGCTCGTCATTCTGCACGTTCGAGAAGGTAGGTATCTCTGTCCCGTCCGGTTTCGTGGCGCGTCCCACAATCCGAGTACCGTCGGGAAACTCAGTTACGTCAAAATGTCTTTCTCCATTTGGCAACTCAGCACGTCCTATCTTTACGGTGCCGTCCGTGAGGACAGTCATGTCAAACCGTTTTTCCCCATTTGGATGCTCAGAACGTCCGATCTTACTGATCTTGCCGTGGAGTGAAGTCACGTCAAAGTGCACTTCCCCATCTGGGTATTCAGCACGTCCTGTCTTTTGGGTGTCGTCTGGGAGGACAGTCAGGTCAAAGTCCCGTTCCCCATCTGGGGACTCAATTCGTCCCATCTTTACAGAGCCATCCTTTAGCCAAGTCACGTCAAACTGCTTCTGCCCATCAGGAAACTCACGACGCTCTGCCTTTTTGGTTCCGCCCCACCACAGCGTGCGTACCCCAAACAACTTGGTGCCATCCGGCAAGACCTCATCCTTACCCTTGTTGCAACCGGTGGACATTCCGACGGCCAACAGAAGCAGCGTGGCGATGCTGGTTCGCTTCATAAGAGTCCTCCGCACCACAAATCTCACTACCGAAACACCAGACAATCCAATTACTGAGGTCATGGGAGCCGGGCAGTCCGACCGAAGAACGGAAATAAGCTCCGCATTCTTAGGCTCGCGGGGATGGCTGCTACGAGCAATGGTACTTCGGCGGGTTGTTCGCAAATTCTCAATAGCAAACACGCACAGCGGTCGTCGCGGGAATCTTCAATTTCCACCGAGGCGGACCCAACAAGCTGAAAGGCGAAGCACGGTTTGCGCAAAGTAACGTTATGAGCAAGACTCCGGTTCCGGGACAATTCGGAACGGCAGGGAGCACGACGAATATATCACCGAGCACTATGCCAAGGATTTTGAGTCGATTGAGCTAACTCCCGCACCACGTTGACAAGCATCCCATCCCTCCTGCTCGCCGGATCGCATCGCAGAAATGGTCACAGGGTCTCCAGAAACGCCCGAACCACAATTCTGCTCCCACAGGACATCCTGCTCGGTTCAATCGTGCCCGTGGCTCTCCTGTCGTAATCAACACACCTGTCCTTGCGGTCAGTTCACGATTCACGGTCGAAACCTCAAACTGTCAGATAGGGAACCTTGGGCCATCGCTTAAAGAACGATTGTGAGGACACAATGACGAAGAAGGTCGTTTTTTTAATTTCCGTGGGAATCCTTTTCATGGCCTCGGGCTGCTCGAAGACGCAGGTCAGCGCGGACAGCGCTCCGTCGGCGCCTGAGTCTGTGAGTTATGCCGAACCTGTCGAAAAATCAGATGCGGTCGCCTCGGTTCGCGTCAAAAAAGTAATAGCTTCAAGCGGGATTTACGCTTTCGAGGTTCTCAATTACGTAGGACGGAAATCGGGGACTAACATAGTGGCGTGCCTACCAACTCGCAGCGACTGCAAAATGTTACGAGTGGGTGACCTCTACTATGAGGGCACTGTCCTCGATGGTGACCCAGCTACCTATCCGAAGCAGATCAGCGACAAGGTGCGTGCTGCGGGCACCATACGTCTCTATTGCCGTGGGGGATCAACTGTGTACTTCGTGGTTGATGCAACAGCTACGGCGCACGCAGAACGGACGGCGACGACAGGAATAAAGGTCGTGTCCGTTAAGTGGAGGGGTCCGACCGCCGGGAGTTGGCTGCCAATCTTCGTCGTGCGAAACGACGGCCCGACGGTCAAAATGGCGAAAATAGACTACCAAGTCTTCGACGGCGAGGTACTCGTTGGCTCATCCTCGCTCTTCTTCAACAACGGGATGGCCAGCGGCATGACAGCGAGGCAAGAGGGAATCCCTTTCGACAGCGAAGATCAGCCTACGATCAAGGTCGTAGACATTTCGGTACAATAACAACGGCCTTCACCTTCCCAACGGTTGCGGCTGCACGGAGAAAGCGGGGCATGAAGGGGAGATGCACCTGACCACCACCAATCGTCCGATCCAAGAACCCGAAGGTGCGGTCTTTGGCTGAAGTATCCGGCACCGCAGCTTGAGTATTCCACCTCCTACCTCCATTTGATTGCGGCTGTCCGCGAATGCAGGAATCAGTATGCCCTCGTCTGCGAGAGCCGACCCTTCACACGCTCAGGAAGCCGATTCTGAAGGGACTCTGCCCAGAGGGGTTGGAGACGGCTGGGGCGTTTCCGAGGCGATGGAAGGGTTTGTGACCAGCTTGCCACGCATGTCTGGTGCCAGCGTGGGGCGAAGCGAGAAGTCTAGTCATTTGAGTTTAAGTTCACGAACTGTGGATACAATCGTCTGTTCCACGTCCCCTTGCACCTGTCCATCCGACGTAATTGAGTGGATGTACTTCTCGCTATGCCCTCGCGCATTCTGAGGTTTTTCCGAGCTTCGGCTAAACTCTCGCACTCGCTCACCGCCCAGTATGTTGTTTGCTCTGGCGAACCGGGGTGAATCACGAGCGTCAAGCAATTGTCACCGGATATTCGTACGAACTCTATCGGCAACGCTGGGCCATCGGAGTGCCAGCGTGATTTGGTTCGAAGGATTCCGGGGCACCAGATGAGGGAGCCCCAACCGAGTACAGCCATAGCACCCATATTTACCCAGCTTCCTCCGATATGGAGTGGGAGTCCAGTCGAGAAAAGAACTGTGCTGATTCAATCAGATCGTTGAAAGCCGCAAAGCAAAATCAATTACAAACGTGTGGCAGAACTCAAACGCTTCCCGGTCGAGAGTCGAAATTTTACCACTCCAGATTGCAGTCATTTCGCCTGACGCAGCGTAACTTCGGTGGGGTGTCAACGACTCAAATTTGCGAACCTGCTGAGGCTGGATTCCCATTGCAAGAGAATCGGTTATATCAATTAACCGCTGAAGGTCTTTGGCGATTTTGTCGATGTGTAATGCCTTTGCGTACTTAGCCACGTCACCTGACCAGTGAAAAGACGAATCCCACCGATCCCAATGTCCTTGCGACATCACAGGACCGAATGTGCTTCTGGCTTCTTCTCGCAACTTATCATAGGCGACACCGAAGGCGAGGAACGAGGTCTGGGCATCTCCCTTGTCAAATGCTTCCTCGGCTTTCTTAAGTTCCTTCCGAGCTTCATCGTTTGGGATCAGATCGGCAAGGCTAATCTTTTCGTAATCGATTTTCAGATAAAGCGTGGCGATGTCGAGACAGAACGAGGTCACAATCGGCAAAAGACCGTCAACTACAGTCCGATTTGGTAAGTTGCCTTTGTGCTTGAAGCCAATCCGCAGATTGTTGAGCCGATCCATTGTCCCTCTATGTGGTGGCTCGGCGCTTTTTGTCTTCTCAGCAACATTGTTCCAAAAATTCATAAATTCTTTGGGCGGACTCGCTCCCAAGAAATCTGTCACAACTCGCATTAGCATTTCTGCGCCATCATGAGCAAACAGGAGAGCTTCTGCTGTTGCTAACTCGTTGCCTTCGCGCTGTAGAGAAGTCGCACGTCGGAGTAGATATTTCGAGTAGGTGATGCGCTTGATGAGATCAGGTGCTAACGTGGCGGACGGTGTTGCCATACGACAAGTATACGACGCGAGGAACCATTCCTCGTTCTTCCAAGTTCTGAGTGTGGACAATTGCGGATGGCGGCGTTTTCCCAGACGAGTGACCAGAACGCCACCACGAATCTCTCTCGCACTTTCGCGGCAGGCCATGCCTCGGCTAGACTCTCAAGCCATGCCAAAAATTCCATATCCGGGCGGCAAAGCCCGACTCGCAAAACAGATCATTTCGTTTCTTCCCAAGCAGGGTGGGACTTATCTCGAACCCTTCGCCGGACGAGGAAATTTATTTTGGTCCGCTGTGGAGATGGGGCTCCAGTATGAGCGATGGTGGTTGAACGACATCGCCACTGCTCCATTCTTCGATGCGATCCGCACGCACGGACATAGCATCAAAGTGCCTCCACGCAGCAGGCAGGAGTTCGAAAGGCAAAGAGACGCATTCAGTGACGTAGCGCGTCCTTCGATTCGTTTTGAGGTGCCTTCCGATGTGGCTCGCAGGTATCGACGGCTGCCGAGGCGGCTGGGTCAGCTTCAAAGTTGATCTGGTGTCTCTTGGCACCTCAGTCGAACTAATTGATCTCCCGTATATTTTGAGGAACAAGCCTGACGACCTTGCTACCCTCGCCATCGACATACCCGTCGGGCTTCTTGACCGCTCACGAGCGTGCGACAAAGCGATCACGCACACGCCGATCCCCAATGAGCACGAGGACGCGCTGTTGGAACGAGTGAGAGAAGTGTGCGAGCCGCACGGGCATCGTTTCAGAAGCAAGCTCGCCAACGTGGTAGTGGGATTCAAGAACCCAGGTCGAAACTAGCGGAAGCGAACCCTGAGATCATTTCGGCAACCCAGGGTTCACCATCGGCTGGCAGATCAATAAATTGAAAGTCGCTCGGTCGGGCGATCTCGCTTATACGTGGGGGCGATATCGTTAGCCATCAGCAGGGGATCGTAGTTGATCTTGTAGCTTCCAGCTTGTCCACTGTCAGGAGCACTACATAGTTCTTCTAATTGACAGGAATGTTCTCACATCTTAGGTTACGCTCGAAACTGCGAATGCGCGGCTTCAGGAGAGAATTTGCCAGGGCAGGTCATCTGGCAAATTCTGACCTTATGTGGTTATACGCTTGGAGCACTTTCGTGCTTCCGTTGCGCTCGGAAACATAGCAAGACGCCACGAGGTGATTTTGATCTGTCCGCATTGGCTGCGGGCGAGTTCCATCCGCTGGGCCAATCCAGTGCGACAGAGATCGGGATCTGCATAGGTAACTGTCCCCGTTGCCTGCCAGAACAGTTTGAGAATTCGCGCGGATCGCTAGATTGTGCAAGAGTCAAGCGATCCACCGGTCCCAAATGATTTTGGAATAGGTCCTCCGCAGCAGTCCGAACAAAAAACGTTGACTCCTTTTCTTGCCGAGCCGCGCAATCCTTAAACCCATCGGGTGACGCGCCGAACGAAGTTGGTTGTGTGTCTATCGGGCGCGCCATCCTTCGGATCCATTCCCAGCGGCTATCACCTCTTCCCAGCGACAATCACGTCCGAACAACAGTCAAGGAAAGGTTTTCCAAATGGAGGAGAACATGAAGACCCGACGGGGCGTGTCCTTCCTCTCAGGCCATCGGGCTCTCCAGAGGGCAATTCCGGTCCCCGAATGCCACTCTCCCAAAGGCGAGTCCCAGGTTCCCATTTCCGCCAGTCCAACAATGCAAAACAAAGTCAGTTCTCGGAGGATATTTATGAGACGAATAGGTATTCTGATGTTAGTACTCTTTACGGGTTTAGTTTCGGCTGCGTTGCCGCAAGCAAAGGCACAAACCAAGGCTCAAATCATCACGTTCGATGCTCCAGGCGCGGGCACGGGCGCTGGCCAAGGCACCCTCGGCTTCGGCGTCACCCCAGCGGGGGTGATCATGGGAGAGTTCATTGACGCCGGCAACGTGGCTCACGGCTTCGTGCGCTCTAAGGACGGCGCCATCACTCAGTTTGACGCTCCTGGCGCGGGCACAAGCCACGGTCAGGGTACCGTCCCCAATAGCATCAACCCGGCGGGGGTGATCACCGGCGACTACATTGACGCCAACGGCTTGGCCCACGGCTTCGTGCGCGCTCCCGACGGCCCCATCACCACCTTCGACGCTCCGGGTGCGGGGATACCTTCCGGGCCCCCCTGTAGCCCACTAATAATTGCTTCCACTGGTACCCAGGGCGCAAGCATTAATCCGGCTGGCGCAATCGCGGGACAATACGTTGACACCAGCGGCGTCTTTCACGGCTTCCTGCGGGCTAAGGATGGCACCATCACCCCCTTCGACGCTCCAGGCGCTGGCACAGGTACCGGTCAGGGCACCTTTGTCACCTTCGGCGATGGCATCAACCCGGCCGCGGAAATCGCGGGAGCTTACGAAGATGCGAACTGCGTGCTTCACCCCTTTTTGCGCGCTCCCGACGGCACCATCATCCCCTTCGACGCTCCAGGCGCTGGCACAGGCACCGGTCAGGGCACCGACAACTCTGGCATCAACCCGGTGGGGACGGTTACCTCGTTTTTCACTGACGCGAGCGATGTATTTCACGGCTATGTGCGCGCTAAGGACGGCACCTTTACGCTGTTTGACGTTACTGGCGGGGGCACAGGTCCCTTCCAAGGCACGGAGCCCCTCGGCCTCAATGCGCCGGGGGATATCGTGGGAGCTTTCATTGACGCGAACGGCGCGAACCACGGCTTCCTGCGCGCTAAGAGCGGTGCCATTACCAAGTTCGATGCTCCCGGCGCGGGAACAGCCAGCGGACAGGGCACCATCCCATTTTTAAACAACCCAGCCGACGCAATCACCGGATTCGTCATTGACGCGAACGGCGTGAACCACGGCTTCCTCCGGACCCCGTAACCTGTCGGGAATTTTTGTCGCGAGGCAAGACGCAACGCTTTTGTTCATACTGATCCGCCGCGCCTCAACAGTTCCGTGACTCATGCCGTGCTCGGCGGCAACGAGAGGAGAAATGATCGCACAGTTCCATTTCCGCCAGCCCAGCAACGCAAAACAAAGTCAGTTCTCGGAGGGTTTCATGAGACGAATAGCTATTCTGATGTTAGTCCCCTTTACGTGTTTAGTTTCGGCCGCGTGGCCGCAAGCACAAGCACAAAGAAAGCCCCAAATCATCACGTTCGATGCCCCGGGCGCGGGCACGGGCTCTGGCCAGGGCACCAACCCCTTCGCCCTTAGCCCGGCCGGGGAGATCACAGGGTTCTACTTTGACGCGAGCGGTGTGGCTCACGGCTTCCTACGGACTCGGGGCGGCGCCATCACGACGATCGACGCACCGGGTGCCGGCACAGGCAGCGGTCAAGGCACCATCGTCTTCGCCATCAACCCAGAAGGGGCAATCGCGGGAATGGACACTGACGCGGGCGGCGTGAACCACGGCTTTCTGCGCGCTGCCAACGGCACCTTCACGACCTTCGATGCCCCGGGCGCGGGCACAGACAGCGGCCAAGGCACCGTCGCCCTCAACATCAACCCTTCAGGGGTGATCGTGGGAGCCTACATTGACGTCAACGATGTGTTTCACGGTTTCGTGCGGGCTCCAGATGGCGCGATCACCGCCTTCGATGCCCCGGGCGCGGGCACAGGCAAAGGTCCGGGCGCTCCGTCGCCATTCGCCTCGCAGGGAACCTTTCCAAACTCTGCGACTGGCCTCAATCCGGCCGGGGCGATCTCGGGTACCAGCGTTGACTCAAATAACGTGCGTCACGGCTTCCTGCGCGCGCCGGACGGCGCTATCACCATCTACGATGCTCCGGGCGCAGGCACAGGTCTCTTGCAGGGTACCTTCCCGTCGAGCATCAACACGTTGGGCGCAGTCGCGGGGGTCACCATTGACTCAAGCAACGTGAGTCACGGCTTCCTGCGCGCCCGCGATGGTGCCATCAGCAGTTTCGATGCTCCGGGCGCGGGCACAGGCAGCGGCCAAGGCACATTCCCTGAAGGCATCAACTCGTTAGGGGCGATCACCGGAAACTACATCGACGCGAATAATGTGAGTCACGGGTTCGTGCGTGACCACGATGGCGCGTTCACCACCTTTGATGTTCCGGCCGCAGGGAACGGTGCCGGCGAGGGCACCATTCCGGTTACCAACAACCCGGTCGACGCAATTACCGGAAGCTATATTGACGCGAACGGTGTGAGCCACGGCTTCTTGCGTCTCCCGTAAGCCCTATCGGCGTTTTTGCTACAGGGGTAACACTCGCGCTTTTGTTCACCGATCTGCGGGCGGAACAGTGACAGTCTCGGCCAACATCTCTGCGGGCGCGGCGTTCATTTTCCGCCGCGCCTCACAGGCCCGCCGCTCATGCTGTGCTCGGCGGCAACGACAGGAGAACTTTATGTCCAACTCAGGAGCATTCTCGATTCGCGCGATGAGCAGAGTAGTGCTGACGTGCCTGGCCATGTGTTTGTCCGCTCTTCCAGCGCCCGCGCAAAGCAACAACGGCAATTACATCTTCCTGCTGGCTTCTGGCTTCCTTTGCGATCCGGGTGACTCTTCCACTTGCCCGACGACAGCCAAGGCCACGCAAGGCGACAGCTACGAGATGAGCGGCGCAGGAACGTTCGAGGCACAGAGCAAGTCGGTGAAGGCGGCCGGAACCTTCACACACAAGTCTCCCACTGGAAATGTGCTTGAGACGGGCGTTTGGCTTGCCGGCGAACTGGTGAGCTTCGAGTCATACGGCGCGGCACCGGGCGCGCTCCTGCGTCAGGGTTTGGCGTTCGGCCCTGCACAGTTTGGCCCCAAGCGTTTGCCGATGCCCTCAGGTCCCATGCCGACAGGCGGACTTGCGGTATTCCGTATCCGTCTTTTGCCGATGTCGGGCCCGTCAAGAACCGCTGTGCTGCAAGTGAACTGCGCCTTGGGAGAAGTGCCCCGCGAACGCTCGGTGGAG
>Ga0210400_10001320_pt1 | contig 24750 bp, 23 predicted proteins | sample IncBWH26MmetaG_FD_155456 | JGI IMG/M metagenome (GOLD analysis project Ga0210400, IMG submission 155456) | Forest soil microbial communities from Barre Woods Harvard Forest LTER site, Petersham, Massachusetts, United States - Inc-BW-H-26-M | ecosystem: Environmental > Terrestrial > Soil >...
TGAAATTTCCTGGGAGTTATCGCCGCCCTTAGTTGATTTTGACATGGGTCAGCAACTTGAATTAAGTTTTGATGATTTGGATGGCGACAATAAAAACTATTGGTATACTGTAATTCATTGCGACGCGCTCTGGAAACCCAGCGATTTAATGCCGCAGGAATATTTAAACAGTTACGTGGAAGAACAAATTACCAATTATGCATACTCCGCAGGTACTTTGCAAAAATACACGCATTACAAGTGGGTTTTCCCCAATAGCAATATAAAGCTTACCAAAACCGGAAATTATATTGTAAAAGTTTATACTGCAGAAGAAAAAGATAAGCCAGTGCTAACACGCCGTTTTATGGTTTTCTCAAATAAAGTAACTATAACCGGTAATGTGCACCAGGCGGCCGGAGCGGATGATTTTATGAACAGGCAGGAAGTTGATTTCAGTATACTCTATTCGGCTTACAATCTTACCAATCCGTTTACCGATTTAAAAGTGGTGATTCAACAAAACAACCGCTGGGACAATGCCATTTATGATATAAAACCAATTTTTACAAAACCCAATGAGCTGACTTATGATTACGACGATGGCACAAATTGTTTTGAAGGCGCTAACGAATATCGTTATGTAAATTCTAAAAATTTTAAATTCATCACGCAGTTTACTGATAAAATTTACCGCGATTCAGCTTTAAACTGGCACCTGGATCAAAAACCGGAGGAAGTAAAGGAATTTAAACGTTACTGGCAGTACCAGGACAATAACGGGCGTTTTTTAATTAAAGCAGAAGAACGGGATAATAGTGAAGTAAATGCCGATTATTGTTGGGTGCATTTTTTTGTACCATATGATTACCCGATGAGCGAAGGAAATTTTTACCTGATGGGAAATTTAACAGATAACCGTTTTACAAAACAAAACAGGTTAGACTATAATTATTTCAAAAAACGGTACGAAATAAGTTTGTATTTAAAACAAGGGTACTACGATTACCAGATTGGTTTTTTGGAAGACGGTAAAACCGCCGCCAATATGAATTTTATAGAAGGCAACCATTGGGAAAGCGAAAATGATTACACGGTTTACGTATACCACCGCCAACAAGGCACTTATTACGACCAATTGATTTGTGTACGCAAATTAAATTCGGTTCGGAAATAGTTTAATAAAAGCTTATCTTTGCTTCACTACAATAAGCTTATGATTTTAATTGCAGATAGCGGATCAACTAAAGCACATTGGTCTCTTTTGAATAATGATAACAAGAGCACAGAAGCTTATACACAGGGACTGAATCCGTATTTTCAAACTACGCGTATTATTGAAGATGCTGTGCGCAATGAATTGCCCAAAGAAATAATGAGCCATGCGCAAAGCAGGGATTTGATAATTTATTATTACGGTGCAGGTTGTTCTGCTCCCGAAAAAGTACAGATTGTAAAAAATGCCCTGAGTAAAATATTTATAAATGCTAAAATATTTGTAGAGCATGATCTGTTGGCAAGTGCCCGTGCCTTATGCGGAAGTAACCCGGGTATTGCCTGTATTATTGGCACAGGCTCTAACAGTTGTTACTACGATGGTAAAGCGGTAAAAGAAAATATTCCTTCGGTTGGTTATTTTTTCGGCGATTACGGAAGTGCCGGCCACATTGGGAAAAGTTTAATACAAGCGTATTTTGACGATAAACTTCCGGATGATTTAAAAAAAGAATTTTCTTCTTTACACGACTTTGATCGTGAATATATTTTAGATAACGTATATCAAAAACCAATGCCGAACCGTTTTCTGGCTTCGTACGGTAAAATGTTGGCGGAATACATAGATCATCCATATGTTGTATCACTTATCAAAAAATGCTTTGCCGATTTTTTAATTTACCAGGTGGAAAAATACAGCAGGCATACACAATTGCCTATTAACTTTGTGGGCTCTGTAGCTTTTAATAACAAAGAATTATTATTAGAAGTTTTATCCGAACGAGGTTTAAAACCCGGTATTATTTTGCAGTCTCCTATGAGCGGACTTGTAAAATTTCACGAGCCGAAAGGCGGCCGGCCCTTGCAGGCTTAATTTCAGAATTAAAAAACTCTCGCAAGTTACGGGCTATTGCCGCAAAACTTTACTTTCTATTATTTTTGTAATTTTTCTAAACAACATTTCACGCCCCGAAACAAGATTCCATTTCAATTTAATTAATTGCTGTAATTCCTTTTCCCCTATTTTATCAGATTTAACAGTTTCTTTTAAGTGTTTTATTATAACAATCTTATCATGCCATTTTCCTAACAGTTCCTGAAAGTTATCCATTTTTACTTCATTTTTATGAGATTCCTTGCCGCCAAGCATTTTAGTATTATAAAAAAACTCCTTCAACTTTTTTCTTAATTCATGAACTTTCTTCTGTTTTACTTTTTTTCCACCGAATAACGTTTCAATTTTATTTTTTCGCACTCTTAAGTAATTGACAGCATCTTCTTCTGTTGCTTTATTCAATACTTTCAATACTTGCTTATGAGACTTTTTTATCTCACCGGTGAATTTTCCCTTTATTTCTTTCTGAAAAACAATTTTCTCCTTTTGTTTTAATTCTTTCAATCGTCTGGAATAGTCCTTTAATAAATTCTTACTTTTACTTTTCTTTATGAAATCTTCTTCTAATTGAAACTCTCTGATCTTTCCAGCTGTCTTGAATATATTTTTATAATTCTTTATAAAATGTTTCTTTTTAAAATCACTTTTATAAAAATTGATAAATTCCAGAATCGCGTTTAGTTTTTTTATTTCTATCCTTAAACTATGATAATCTGAAGGCGTAAAAGAGTGCGTCGCTTTTTTCTTTAATAGATTAATAGTATTGATACGTTTTTGAAAATAACTTCGAAATTTTTCTTTTCCTTTCATTACTTATTTTCAACAATGTAATTATTCGCGCAATTTATTCAGGGCATTACCTCAATCTATTACTTGCTTCAAAAAGGCATCTGCTTCCCGTTGCAAATAATAGGGCTGTTATCAATGCTAAAACAAATGTCGCTAAAATTGCCATAAGCTTGTTTTTAAAAATTATTTCTCAGTACAGATACTAATGGTGATGTCCTTCTTACCTGCTAAAACTTTAAGCGAAAGTATTTCAACCTTTAAAACAGCCCTTTTTTATTCGTTTAATTAAGACTAAAGATAGCCAGGAAGGAAAAATAATGAAGTTTATGTATATAAAACTTAGATAGATAAGATTATCAATTTATTTATAACGGATCTGCGCATTTTCCAGATTCATTTTAGCCTGATCATGAATCTTAATGCGCAAAATGTGCTCCGTCTCGTTAAAACTAATTTTTGCAAGCGTATAAAAATCGGATTCATATTGAAGGATAACTGCTAAAGTCCTGTATTTAACTATTCAAAAGGCGCTTTCAACGTTTTCAATTATTTTTTTCGCTTTTATATAATAGGTTTAAAGCTAAAAAACCAGTGATCCTGAAAATTCGTGCAATTAAAGGCGATTCGGCTAACCAAAGATCATCAAACTATTCAGTTAAGCTGTATCTTCAGCGTGATTTAAAATTACCAATACTGTAAAAGCCGAGCTATGAATTGGAACAAGTATAAAATAAAACCTAATAAGAACTTTAAACTCGCTAAAATTGATACACACCCAGGTGTTAGTCAATACAGCGATAAGGAGTTAAAAGAATTAAAAGTAAATCTGTCAAATGATATTGAAGAAATAGCTAAACTACAGAATAAGTTATTTGCAGAGAATCGTCAATCTTTATTGATTATATTACAAGGTATGGACAGTGCCGGTAAAGATGGGACGATTAAGCATATAATGAGCGGAGTAAACCCTCAGGGGGTACTGGTACATAGTTTTAAACACCCGTCCGCAGTGGAATTAGAGCATGATTATTTATGGCGTCATGCTCAAAAATTACCTGGACATGGTCAAATAACTATTTTCAATCGTTCCTATTACGAAAATGTACTTATTTCAAAAGTACATCCTGAAATTGTTTTAGCCGAACATCTGCCGGGCATAGATAGAATAAATAAAATTGATAAATTGTTTTGGAAAAGGCGTTATAAGCAAATAAATTATTTTGAAAAAAATACAGCACAGAACGGCACACATATTTTAAAACTTTTTCTTCATTTGTCAAAACACGAACAACGCAACCGATTCATAGAAAGAATTGATAGCAAAGAAAAACATTGGAAATTTTCTACAGACGATATTACAGAGCGTGAATTTTGGATTAATTACCAGGATGCTTATGAACAGGCTTTAAAACATACAAGTACAAAAATCGCTCCCTGGTATATCATACCTGCTGATGATAAATTATACGCCCATCTGTTAATCGGCAGAATAATTTTAAAAACATTAAAAAAAATGAACCCTTCATTTCCCCCGTTTGATCAAAAGGAAAAAAAGTTGATGAAACAGGCAAAAGAGAAATTAAAAAAAGAAAAATAAGCAGGCATAAAATACAACGACTTTTAACTGAATCTATTTCTTTTCTTCCTTTTTAAAATATCTTCTGAATAAAATGTTGTGCTTTAATGCCTCGCTTTCTTTATCTATATTATTGGTTCCTGCTTTAAGATTTTGGATACTTTCTTTCAGATTTTTTGCAAAAGCGGTATCCATTATCAATGTGCCGATAGCTCCCTTTCCCTTGTTTATTTTATCCGTGATGTCATATAAGTTAGTTGTTATCGCAGCCATATTATCATTGGAAGATTTTAATTTTCGCGTAACATCCTCCATATCGATGGGATAGGAGGTTTTTAAAACATCGTTTTCTTCAATATTTTTGGAAGATATATTTTCATTGCGAATGTTCACCATTTTGTTGCCCATTAAACCGTCTGTTACAATACTTGCAATGGCACTTTTTTTTACATAGGGCTTTATTTTTTCTTCAAATATCATAAGTACATTTATCGTTGAATCATTTAATACAGTTATCTCTTTTACAGTTCCGATATTGATTCCGCGAAACCTTACCGCATCACCGGATTGAAGCCCGTTCACATCGCTGAAACAGGCACTGATATGAAAAGTTGCGGTAAACATGTTTTTTTTGGAGCCGATTAAATAAACTGCAATGATTAACAGAATTAACCCCATACTGATAAATACTCCCAGTTTGAAAGTATTACGCGTTTCCGGACTCATTTTAGAATTATTTTTCACTCGAAAAAGGGTTTTATTTTTTTATCTTTTGATTTTTCGAGTTCTTGATAAGTCCCTTTGGCATAAATCAATCCGTCAACTAAAACCAACATTTGATCTGCTGTTAATTTAGCACATTTCATATCATGGGTTATAATTATAGAGGAGCTCTTGTATTTTTTTTTCATGGCAACCATAAGTTTGCTTATTTCCTCGGCGGTAATAGGATCTAATCCTGTAGTAGGTTCATCATACAGCATAACTTCGGGATTTACCATTAAGCAACGGGCAAGACCGATCCTTTTTCTCATGCCTCCCGAAAGCTCAGAGGGCATCATATCTATCGTATTTGTTAAGCCTACATTGGCAAGTGCTTCTTTAACGCGTCGATCAATTTCAGGTTGTCCCTCTTTTTTCACATCCCTTCTCAACGGAAATTCTAAATTTTTTCTAACCGTCATCGAATCGTATAGCGCATTACTTTGAAAAAGGAATCCGATCTTTTCTCTTACTTTGTCCAACTCATTGCGATTAAGCTCTACTAACGATTTTCCGAATATTTTTAAATTTCCGGAATCGGGCTTTATTAAACCCACTATACATTTAATAAGAACAGATTTACCGGTTCCCGACTTCCCTAAGACAACTAAATTTTCACCTTTCCCAACGGTAAAAGTAACGTCTTTTAATACGGCGTTATCTTTAAAGGATTTTTTAAGATGCGTAATTTCAATTACGGCGGATTCACTTTTTGCTGTATGTGGCTTTACGGAATTCATCTCATTACATAAACGCATTAGTTATTTGTACAGCCAGCAAATCAATAACAAAAATCAATAAGGAAGAAATAACTACCGCTGAATTGGCAGATTTCCCTACACCTTCAGTTCCTTTTTTAGAGTTATATCCTTCGTAACAACTTATAAGCCCGATTGTAAAACCAAAGAAAAATGCTTTTATAAGAGAAGGAACAACATCTAAAAACACAAGTTTTTCAAACACCTGGTTAAAAAATAAAGAGAGACTTATTTCTCCTTTTATATTGGCTGCCACGAAAGACCCGAATAATGAAAGCGTATCTGCAAATATTACCAAAACAGGAACCATAATTGTTGTGGCCAGTATACGGGTAACCGCAACGAACTTAAAAGGATTTGTACCCGAGACCTCCATCGCATCAATTTGCTCGGTAACTTTCATGGAACCGAGTTCTGCACCTATATTTGAACCCACTTTACCTGCGCACATAAGTGCTGTTACTACCGGGCCAATTTCTCTTACTATACCAACAGAAGCCATTGCGGGAAGCCAGGAACCTGCTCCGAATTGTACCAGGGTGGGTCTTGATTGCAATGTAACAACTAAACCCATTATAAAAGCTGTAATACCAACTAACGGAATTGATTTGCATCCCACATTATAACACTGTGCGAGAAATTCTTTGAACTCATAAGGAGGGGTAAAAACTTCTTTAAAAAAACGAAAGGCAAACCTGGAAGTTTCCCCTGTTTCTATGAAAAAATCCTGAAAATATAACCGGACACTCATTTCTTATTAAATGAAGGTTTAGCATTTTTCTTTTACATATTTACCCGGAGCGCGCTCAATTGTTTTATATTTTTCGTTACCTGGACGTTTCGGTGCGGGGATTTTATTTCCCGAATTTTTCTCCAATCTTTCACTCCATGCTGTCCACCAGCTTCCTTCAAAAAAATGAGCAGTTTTTTTCCATTCGTCATACCCGTAATTTAATCTGCCATTCAAATAATAACCGTATTTATTTTGAGAAGGCGGATTTGCAACTCCCATTACATGTCCCGAACCGCCAAGAATAAATTCTACCGGGCCGCTTACTAATTCAGTTGTTGCGAATGCGGTTGCGGGAGGAGAAATATAATCTTCTTTCATCCCGACAACAAATACCGGCGCTTTTATTTTACCAATGTCTATCGGAGTATCGCAAATTCGTAATGCATTTTTTCTGCTTAATTTATTTTCCAGGATCATTTGCCTCATATAATAAATATACATTTCTGCGGGCAGATTAGTATTATCATTCGTCCAATAAATGACATCAACAGGAGGCGGTGTATTTCCTTTCAGGTAATTATTAATTGTGTACTTCCATATCATATCTTTTGCTCTTATTAAATTAAAAGCCCTTTCCATGTCATGGCCATGCATCACTCCGTTTTTCAATAACTCCCCGCGTTCAAGTTTGCTTACTAAGGCTTCATTAATAACATCGCCCATTGGGCCTATGTCGGAAAAATCGACCATTGATGCCAAAAAAGTTATTGAGTTTATTATTTCCTTTTTTTGAGCAGCTAAGATTGAACAGGTTACACTTAAAAGAGTTCCTCCCAAACAATAACCTAATACATTTATTTTTTCTGCCCCTGAAATATCTTTTGTAATTTCTATTGCTTTTAAAGCTCCTTTAGAAACATAATCTTCAAAAATAAAATTGTCTGTTCCGGGAACCGGATTTTTCCAGGAAATTATGCAAACAGTAAATCCACTGTCCACCAAAAATTTTACAAATGAATTTTCCTGTTGAAGATCAAGAATGTAGTATTTGTTTATCCAGGGAGGGATAATAAGTATTGGAATTTGATATACGTTTGTTGTATTGGGAGAGTATTGTATTAATTGTATAAGTTCGTTCTCATAAATAACAACACCCGGAGTAACAGCGATGTTTTTACCGATTTCAAAAGCAAACTCGTCAACCTGCGAGATTCTTCCCTGCTTTATATCATGAACTAAATTGATAAGTCCGTATAATAAATTTTCACCTTTTTTTTCTATTGTAAGCTCCTGTATTTCAGGATTTGTAAGAAGAAAATTTGAGGGGGAAAACATATCGGTATATTGCTGCGTGTAAAAATGAAGTTTTTTTTTGATAGGCTCTCCCATTTCAACTTCATCAATAATTTGTACCGACAATTGTTCTGTGAGCCAGTAATTCTGCTTAATAAAACTGAAATAAGGATATTTATCCCATTGCGGAGCGGTAAAACGTTTATCCTTTTTTTTAATAATAACAGTTTTATCTGCTTCCGGCGCATTATCCTCATGACATTCATTAATGAAAATAGTTTTATAAAGCGCCTGTTGCTCTTGAGAAAATTCAAGTAAAAAATTCCATACCTTTACCAATTCATTTGGTTCGGAAAATAATTTTGTAAAAAAATATGAATATGTCAATACTATATCATGAAGATCCCTATGATACCCGGAAAAATTGCAGCAATAATTTTTAATAATTTTTTGATTTGCTTTTACAATGTAATTGAATAACTCTATTGTGCTGATTTGTTTTGGATCATACATGATTTATCGCCTGCAAAATGATAAATATTGTTTTTTGAGCGTATTTAGTGTTGCACAAGTTCTGTTTTATTGTGCTTTTTTGATTGCCCGTCTCTGCGTTCAGATTCATTCTCTTTTTCATTCCTTTCTTTCGTCTGGTAGTTTTTTATGAAATCAGACCAGGATCTTTTATTTCTGGTTATAGCTATTTCAAATTGATTATTCATTTCCTGTAATAATTTTTTATTGAATTCCAGAGAAGAATTCAATCTTTTAGTATAAGCTTCTATAATAGAACTACCATTGCTTTGCATATGTTTCAATTCTTCTTCGACCATTTTGCCAAATTCATTCCAATTGGTCTGGCTGTTTTTAAATTCTTCCTGAAATAATTCTGCCAGGCGCTCATTAAGTTTATGTATCTGCTTATTTACCTCTTCAAATTGAGAAGTGAAGGCCTCCGCAAAATCAGTATCTTGGTTAAAAAATTTAAAAGGATTAAATATTGACTGAAACAACTCACTTCCTTTAAAAAACAACGGATTAAAATGTAGATGACTATACTCGTTCCTGTTTGTTCCCGAAAAGGAATTGTAAAAGTTGTTGTAGAAATCCAGGGTTGTTTTTAATTGTTTGTCGTAAATATTTGACATAACAGAACATGTGTCTGCTAACCATTTATTTGTGATTTTTGTCGTTTCGTCAAACGTGTTGGCGGTTTTGTTAAAATTTGTTTTTTCCATTTTCCATTTTTTTAGTAAGAGTTGTTGTGATGTTAAAATTTACTTTTTTTAATTAAATCCACCAGCTTTGAGCTAATGTATTATTGTAATTTATAGTTTCCGATTCTTCAGACAAATCAAGAGAAAAAAAATAACTATTATTTTCTGGTAAATTAACATACCATTCATGATCAATTTTTAGTTTTTTGCATATGACATCAATATCAATGTCATTCCTCCGATTTTCTTTAATTTCCATCTGATTATTTCTATATTATTTTATTAGACTCAAATATATTAGTACCGGGAAAAATCTCCCGGGAAATTCGGTGAAAACCGTTTTACAATAGCCAAAGGAATGAAATTCATATGTACGATATGTTAAAATCCGGTATGGCGGGTTCGTCTATTCGGAATAATATTCGGTATTTCAAGTCAGAACGGTTTTATCCGTCAAAAAATCGCCTTTTAGGCGAGCAATTTTTAACATATCTATGTATGGGGAAGGTTTTAACATTTGAATCTTCCGCCTGACATGAATTATTAATTGAAGCGGCAATGTATAATAAAAAATGCTGTCACGTTAACCGGAGTCGAAACGCGCGTAAAATGTTTCAGATACTCATGAGATGCTGAAACCAGTTCAGCATGACGGTTACTAAAGAAGATTTTTGTAGATAGCCACCATTTGTCCCAGGTTTTTTTTCCAGTCGTAATTTTCCAAGACTCTCTTCCGCGCGTTATTACCTGTTTCAACAGCTTTTTCCGGGTTTTGTAAATACCGGTTAATAGCAAGGGCAGCTTCTTTAAAAGTGTTTTTAGGAACTAATATTCCGCAATTTTCCCCACCCAAAACTTCTTTAAATCCGTCTACGTCACTGGCTACAACAGGTTTTCCGCATGACATGGCTTCTGCAAGCGACACGCCAAAACTTTCGCTGTCTAAAACGGAGAGACTTACAAAAATATCTATTTGGCGGTGATAGTTTACAGTTTCGTTATGATTAACTCTTCCTGTAAAAATTACTTTATCGGAAATCCCTAATGTTGAGCAAAGCTTTTGGTATTCGGATTTTTTAGAGCCGTCGCCCACAATTAGTAATTTTAATTTTTTATCGGGATTTATTTTCAGAGTTTCGTGAAAGGCTTTTATTAAGAATTCGATCCCGTATTTTTTTTCGAGAGACTTAATAATACCAATGGTAATTTCTTTTTTGTGAGAGAAATCATTGTTTGCGGGAGTAAATAAACCTGTATCCACGCCAAAGGGAACCACCTCTGTTTTTTTAGAAACATATTTCAGGGTTTCTTCTTTCATGCAATGGCTGGTAGAACAAATAACATCTGCTTTGGATAAAACACTCTTCAGTAATTTTTTATGCAACACCGAGCTCTGTGGAAAATCATACACGTCAGAGCCCCATACCGAAATTACCAAAGGATGAAATTTTGTTTTAGCCGCGAGTAAACCGTAACTGGTAGCGTAATGTGCATGTAAAATATCGGGCTTAAAGTTTGCCAATTTTTTTTTGATAACGCCCGTGTTCTTTAAGTAAGAAATTTTTGAAATCAAAGAGCTTGCTTTGCGCGAATCGGGATTGTTTAAAGAAGAAAATCCTTTAAGACCCTTGTAAAGAGTTTCATCAAAATGGTGCAAACTGAAAAGGCCCACTTCTATATTATGTGCAGCAAGTCCGCTTACCCATTTCTGTATGTGCGATGAGCCGCCGTCGCCCAGCATAAAAATTTTCATCTTTACAAATGTAAGGTTTTATCAGGCATTTGATATCCGCACTAAGGCGCTAAGTCGCAAAGGTTCAGAAAACTTGGTGTTGCTTTGAGACTTCGTGCCAGTTATGGAAACGTGGCGAAATATTTAGTTTAGAATAAATTTCCTGCTGAGTTATTTCTTTAACCGTTCCGGGAGTATATGATTCTAAATGCAAATCTTCAATACTCACTCTCAATAACCGTAATACCTGGTGATTTATTCCGGCGCACATTTTACGTACCTGGTGAAATTTCCCTTCTGAAAGTGTTAATTCTAACCATTCGCTTATTAACTCTGTTTTTACGGGCCGTCTTTCTCTTATTGGTAAATTCTTCGGCTCTTCAATTATTTTTGCCCTGCACGGTTTTGTTACATAATCACCCTTTTCCAGCTGTATTTTTATCCCCTCTTCCAGCATTCTTAATTCTTCATTCTTAACTTTGAATTGCACCTGCACCCAATATACACGCTTATGTAAATTTTCGGGTTTTAACAGAAAGTGATTGAGTTGTTTATCCGTGCTTAAAATAAGCAGGCCTTCGCTGTTTTCATCCAAACGCCCAAACGCGTTGGTGCCTTGAGGAAAATTAAAATCCAGGTCAGCAAGGCATCTTTTTTTAGGCATACGCATAAATTGGGAAAGCATTTTGTAGGGTTTGTAAATAATAAAATAGCGCTCCATCTCTCAACAAAAATATGTGAATAATTATCAATTACTAAGCTTTCACAATAATTTATAAAACCCGTACTTAGAATAATGAAAATTCATTTTATTGCTATAGGAGGAAGTGTGATGCACAACATGGCCCTTGCCATGAAAAATAAAGGATATATCGTCACCGGTTCGGACGATGAAATAAATGAACCCTCGCGCAGTCGCTTACAAAAGCAGGGATTGCTCCCCGATAAAATGGGTTGGTTCCCCGAAAAATTGGATAAAACCTACGACGAAGTTATTTTAGGAATGCACGCCCGTGCCGATAACCCTGAATTACTGCGCGCGCAGGAATTGGGATTAAAAGTTTATTCTTATCCCGAATACATGTACCAGCAAACAAAAGATAAGATTCGTGTAGTAGTGGGGGGCAGTCATGGTAAAACAACTATTACCTCCATGATTTTGCATGTATTAAAACATTGCGGAAAAGATTTTGATTATTTGGTGGGCGCGCAATTGCAGGGCTTCGATACGATGGTAAAATTAACGAAAGAAGCCCGGGTTGCCGTTTTTGAAGGAGATGAATACCTGGCATCACCGATCGACCGCCGCCCTAAATTTCATTTGTACAAACCTCATATTGCAATTGTCAGCGGTATTGCCTGGGATCACATAAATGTTTTTCCTACATATGAAAATTATGTAGAGCAGTTCGAAAAATTTATTCATTTAATAGAACCTGGAGGAAATTTAATTTATTGTACTGCCGACAGCGAATTGAAAAATTTAGTGGAGAAAACAAATTCACCTGTAACAAAAATTCCTTACGCGGTACCGGCAAATGTAATCGAAAACGGAATTACTTTTCTTGTTGAAGGAGGAAAGAAAATTCTGCTCAAAATTTTTGGCGAACATAATTTGATGAATTTGCAGGGAGCGAAATTGGTTTGCGAAAAATTGGGCGTGAGTGCTGATAAATTTTACGAAGCCATTCAAAGTTTTACAGGTGCGGCGAAACGTTTAGAGCCCGTAAAAATCACAGGCAATTTCGCTTTCTATAAAGATTTCGCGCATTCTCCTTCTAAATTAAAAGCTACTATCGATGCGATGAAAGGACAATTCCCAAAAAGGCACCTGGTAGCTTGTATGGAGCTGCACACCTTCAGTAGTTTAAATGAAGTTTTTTTAAAAGAATATAGGGGTTGCATGCAGGGAGCGGATGATGGCATTGTATATTTTAATCCGCATACCATCGAGCATAAAAAATTGAAATCCATCAGTATTGAGCAGGTGCAGGAAGCTTTTGACGATAAAAAACTAAAGATATTCACTCAATCAAAACAAGTGAGCGATTATCTTAAATCGATAAAGTGGGCTGATAAAAACCTGTTGATGATGACCTCCGGTAATTTTGACGGAGTTGATTTTATAAAGCTTGCCGACGAACTGAATTAAAACGGAATAAATAAACCGTTTTTTTTATCCTTTAACTTTTTCAATGTTTTTAATGTTTCAGACAATGCTTCAAGGAATTTTTTTTCCTTTTGGCTGTCCAGTCGCTCGATATCCATTACGATGCGAATATCTTTTTCACGTGTTTTCATAAATACAAAGTAAATATATAATTGTTAAAAAGGCAAATAAAAATGTACTTTTTTATATTTAAAACATACTATTGGTAAATTGCAGGGTGATTAGTGTTGTTGAAATTTGCGGGGATGGCAGTAAATATCGGAGAGAAGATAAAGCAGCGTGCTAAAGAGTTGCGTATTGGCCCAACAGAACTGGGTAAATTGATTAATACATCCAAACAGAACGTTTATGGCATTTATAAGCGGAAGAGCATTGATACAGAGATGCTTCGTAAACTTTCAAAGGCGCTTAACTGTGATTTCTTTCAGTATTATTATAATGAAAATTTAAGCATAGTAACTGAAAATGCTCCTTCATACGGGAAAAAAAATAAAACAACCGGTTCGAAGGAAGAAATATTGAAAATAAAAAAAGAACTGGAAGACCTGAAAGAAAAATATGAACTACTGAAAAAGGTCAACAATCTCCTTGAAAAACAAAAGGGCAAATAACCTGTCTGCTTGTTGAAATCTTCCTTTTCTTCTGCTTTAAAAATTTCCGATATTCGTTACCGGCATGCTGAAACATTTGCAAATAAAAAACTACGCCCTTTTAGAGGAAGTTAGCATTGATTTTGATAAATCCCTGACGGTAATTACGGGCGAAACCGGTGCCGGCAAATCAATTATGTTAGGCGCATTGGGCCTGGTTTTGGGAGAACGTGCTGACATGACCGTATTGCGTGATAAAGAAAAGAAATGCATTATTGAAGTAACATTTATAATTGATTCTTATTCGCTTGAGAAATTTTTCAGAGATAATGAATTGGATTATGAAAAAGAAACAAACCTGAGAAGAGAAATTTCTCCCGATGGAAAATCCCGCGCTTTTATAAATGATACACCCGTTAATCTTACAACCTTAAAAGAACTCGCGCAATATTTAATTGATATACACTCGCAGCATGAAACACTGATGCTCAATCAGGCTTCGTTCCGTTTTACAATGGTTGACGCGTTTGCCGGATGCCTTGAAGACAGAAAGCATTTCATTTCGTTTTATAACCGACTTAAAGAAAAAGAAAAGAAACTTGCCGAACTCAGTGCTTTTGAACAGCAGGCAAAAAAGGATTCGGATTATTTTCAGTTTCAGTTTAATGAATTAGAACAGGCCAATTTACAAAAAGGTCAATTGCAGGAATTGGAACAAGCTTATGATACCCTGAATAATGCCGAATTTATAAAGCAAAATCTCGGCAATGCCACACAAAGTATTGATGGTGGTGAGGAAAATATTTTATCAAAAGTGGCGGCTCTTAAAAATATATTATTGCAATTAAGCCGTTACGGTAAAAATTACGAAGAGCTTTCTTCAAGGATTAATTCGGTTTATATAGAACTGAAAGATATTGGCGCGGAACTCGATGGCGCAAACGATAAAGTAATTTTTGATGATAATAAATTGGAATTAATTACCGGTCAGCTGGATTTGTTGAACCGTTTATTGAAGAAACATGCGGTTGCCGATGAAGAAGAACTTTTGAAAATCAGGAATGAAATAGAAGAAAAACTGCAACAATTCGGCTCGGTAGAAGAAGAGATAAAAAATCTGCAGGCCGAAATAAAAAAACTCAACGAAAACGTTTGGACCAAGGCTAATAAACTTTCTGAAAAGAGAAAAAAGACAATTCCTTCTATACAAACTTCCGTACAAAAAATGCTTTCAGCACTCAGTATGCCGAATGCGCAACTGGTAATTAATTGTAAAACGCAGGAAAGTTGTAATCAGTATGGTTGTGATGAATTACAATTTTTATTCTCTGCAAATAAGGGACTTCCTTTAAGTGAATTACATAAAGTAGCTTCGGGCGGAGAACTTTCCCGATTAATGCTTTGCCTGAAAGCACACCTGGCCGAAAAAACTTCTCTCCCAACCATTATTTTTGATGAGATTGATACAGGCGTATCGGGCGATGTGGCGCATAAAATAGGCAGCATACTTTTAGAAATGGGTAAACACATGCAGGTAATCGCTATCACGCATTTACCGCAAATAGCATCTAAAGGCAAGCAACATTTATTCGTTTACAAGCGCGACGTAAAGAACCTTACACAATCGGAAATTAAAACCTTAACCGGAGATGAACGTGTTGTGGAAGTTGCGAAAATGTTAAGTACCGGTAAGCCAACAGAAGCGGCCCTGTTAAACGCTAAAGAACTACTCAAAACCCCTTGATTAATGGGGTTTCGGCCAATTTTATAGTATCGCGTATTTTCCGTACATTTGTTTGATAAAAGTAAGAAATGTATAAACTTTTGGTGGCGGATAGCAGCGTTTTAATGCGCGAGGGATTAAAGTCACTCATTAAGGCCATTCCTTCGTGCGAAGTAATTGAAGTAACTGAAAGCAAAATGCTATCCGGATTAATTAAAGAAAATAGGCCCGAAGTCTTGGTTATAGACCCCGTTTCTTTTGAGATAAGCCACACGAATATTGCATCCCTGAAAAAAGAATTTAAAAATTTGCAAATTCTTGCTATCACCAACCCTTTGTCTAAAGAAGAAATTTCTTCGTATCTGAATTCCGGTGTTACCGGCTTTTTATTGAAAGATTGTGATAAAAACGAAATTTGCGAGGCGATAGAAAGTACACGTAAAGGTGACCGTTTTTTATGCGGTAAAATAGCCGATATATTGATAAATAATACGCAGGTAAAAATCACAGCGGTATCTTCAAAAAAACTTTCCTGCGAAGGTTTTGTGGTTTCTGAACGCGAAATAGAAATTATAAAACTGATTGCACTTGGTTTGTCCAATAAGCAAATTGCAGATAAACTTTGCCTGAGTCTGCATACGATAAATACACATCGCAAAAATATTCTACAAAAGTTAAAAGTTAATAATACAGCAGGTGTGGTTATGTTTGCCGTAAAAAATAACCTCCTTGCCGAAGAGCTTCACGCTAACTAATGAAGACGTTTCAGATTCCTGAATTTTACCGTAGCCCTCTTATTTCTAAAATTAAAATCCGCCAGCGTGTTAACGATCCGCGTAAGCAAAATAATGCGCCCGCTTACATTGATTTTGGCCCCGTGGCTTTTTACATTGCCCGTCATTTTGGTTTTTGTTACGGTGTGGAAAACGCTATTGAAATTTCTTTTAAAGCATTGGATGAAAACCCGGGAAGGAGAATTTACCTTTTAAGCCAGATGATTCATAATCCGGAGGTGAATAAGGATTTAACCGAGAGCGGTGTACAGTTTTTGCAGGATACGGAGGGAAAACAATTAATTCCTTTTGATACGTTAACAAAAGAGGATGTGGTAATCATTCCTGCTTTCGGTACAACAGTGGAAATTGAGAAAAAATTGCAGGAGAAAAATATTGAAATAAAAAAATATAACACTACATGCCCGTTTGTGGAACGTGTTTGGAAGAAGTCGGAGCAAATAGGTAAGGAGGAGTATACCATCATCATTCACGGAAAATATAAACACGAAGAAACCCGCGCTACTTTTTCCAGAAGTGTTTTAAACGCACCTTCGGTTGTGGTAAGAGATTTGGAAGAAGCAAAAAAACTGGGGGAGTATTTAACAGAAAAAAAAGGTCCTGATTTTTTTTACGAAGAGTTTAAAGAGAAATATTCTGAAGGATTTGATGTAAACAAACATTTGCAGCGCGTCGGTGTAATTAACCAAACCACAATGCTTGCAACTGAAACGCAGGAAATAGCCGATTACTTTAAAAATTTGATAAGCGAGAAGTACGGAGTCGAAAATGTAAAACAACATTTTGCCGATACACGCGATACACTGTGCTACGCCACCAACGAAAACCAGGATGCCACTTATGGCTTACTGGAAAGCGACGCTGATTTTGCAATCGTAGTAGGAGGTTATAATTCTTCTAATACCTCACATCTTGTTGAGTTACTTGAAAGAAAATTCAAAACTTATTTTATCTCTTCTGAACGGGAAATAGAAAATGAAAATTCCATTCATCACTTTGATTACCCGCACCAACAAAAATTAAATTCTTTTAATTTTATTCCAAAAAAAGAAAAAGTAAAAATAATTTTAACCAGCGGCGCTTCCTGTCCGGACGCAGCGGTAGAGCGGGTTTTGAGGAAACTGCTCGGATATTTTAAAGGTGTAAAAACCGACGAACAGGCCCTCTTGATTTACACATAGATGAAGTACAACCTGCTTTATGGCCCGATGCCATGATTAAGGAATGTAAAACCGCGAATATCGATTTACTGTAAAAAAGAAATAAAAAAACCTCTCCCACCACTTCAGGGAGAGGTTTTAAGTTGCTCATTGAACCTTGCCAATCAATAAGCAGTTTTCTTAATGTTTCACGAGTAATTTTATTATTGTTTAACAAAAATAAGCAATAATAAACTCCGGGCAATTCTAAAAAGGTGTTTTTATTGGAAGTCAGACGTAATTTAATTAATATCCATGTGAATAAAAACGAGTGTTTTTTATTGGAAATGAGAAAATTAAAAAAAAGGACTGCCCCTCATAAAATTTTAGAATCTAATCCGCTTAGCCGACGTTCCCTTACTCTCTTTTTGCTTTAACTTTAAATTGTTAATTTTACACGTTCTGAAAAAGCACTTTTGAATATGAAATATTGTAAGACAATCCTTGAAACCATCGGTAATACGCCAATGGTTAAAATCAATAAAATAACTGCTGAGATTCCCGCACTGGTTCTTGCCAAAATTGAAACCTTCAATCCGGGTAATTCCATTAAAGACCGTATGGCCCTTAAGATGATTGAAGACGCTGAAAAAGATGGCCGTTTAAAACCGGGTGGAACTATTATTGAAGGAACTTCGGGTAACACCGGAATGGGTTTAGCGATTGCCGCGGTTATTAAAGGATATAAATGTGTTTTTACTTCTACCGATAAGCAATCCAAAGAAAAATTTGACGCGCTTCGTGCTTTCGGCGCAGAGGTTGTTGTTTGTCCTACCAACGTTGACCCCGAAGATGAGCGTTCTTATTATTCGGTTTCGTCGCGTTTGGTAAATGAAATTCCCAATGCATGGAAACCCAACCAGTATGATAACCTTTCTAACTCGCAGGCGCATTACGAAAGTACAGGCCCAGAAATTTGGGAGCAAACAGGCGGAAAAATTACTCACCTCGTGGTGGGAGTGGGTACGGGCGGAACAATTTGCGGTACCGGAAAATTTTTAAAAGAAAAAAAACCTGACATAAAAATACTGGGAATTGATACTTACGGCTCTGTATTTAAAAAATACAAAGAGACAGGTGTTTTTGATAAGAACGAAATTTATCCCTACATCACGGAAGGAATAGGCGAAGATTTTTTACCTCAGAATGTTGATTTTAATATTATTGACCATTTTGAAAAAGTAACCGATAAAGACGCGGCAATTATGACTCGTCGTATTGCCCGCGAAGAAGGAATTTTAGTTGGTAATTCAGCGGGTTCTGCAATGGCGGGGATACTGCAAATGAAAAATATGTTTAAGAAAGACGATGTAGTGGTGGTAATTTTTCACGACCACGGAACACGTTACTTAGGCAAGATGTTTAACGATGACTGGATGCGCGACCGTGGGTTTCTGGATAACAGTAAACCGAAGGCTATTGATCTGATATCTTCACACTCAAGCAGAAAATTACTGACCATTAACGCCGATGATAAGATAGCGGACGCGGTGGCCATATTATCAAAATATAATATCTCGCAATTGCCGGTAAAAAAAGGAAATGAATTTGTAGGTGCATTAAACGACAGCCATGTTTTTACGAAACTTATTGCTGATGATAAATTAAAACAGGAAACAGTTGATAAGGTGATGCAAAAGCCCTTTCCTTTTGTAAATATGAATACAAGCATAGAAGAAGTATCTAAACTTATTACGAAAGAAAACAACGCGGTATTAATGAAAGACCGTTTGGGCGAAGTACATATTATTACCAAACATGATATAATTGAATCTATCAGCCGTTAATCAGATTAAACATGGCCGATGTAAAAGATTTTCTCCGTTCGCTTAAGGTAACCTATTCGGCTTACAATTTTTTGCATAAATCAGGTTTGGAACATAATCGTAGCCCGTATAAAGACGCGGGCATGCGTAAATTTTTGTTTCAGAGTATTTCTTCGAGGGATTTTGCAGGTTTACCGCAGGGAGAGATTCCGTGGATGGATAAAAATGTGAGTGAGGAAGAAATAAAAAATAAACTGGCTTCAAAAAATTTCTCTGAAGAAATTAAAAAATCTATTCTTGAATGGAAGGAGAACGGATATATCATTCTGCATAAAATTTTTGACGAGAAAACAATCGACTTAATTAATTTGGAAATAGAAAAGCTTTTAGCCGAAAAGAAAATTGAATTTACGCTGGGTAACAAAATTATGTTTGCCAATAAATCTTCTGAGTTTATCAGAAATATTACAGTAAATAAAAATGTTACCGATGTGTTGGATTTTTTATTGGGAAGAAAAGTAATTCCATTTCAAACTATTAATTTCATAGAAGGCAGCCAGCAGGAAGCGCATAGCGATTCTATTCATATGACCACTTATCCGCTTGGTTATTTGGTTGCTATTTGGGTCGCTTTGGAAGATGTTACTGAAGATTGCGGTCCGCTTGTTTATTATCCTGCCAGTCATAAACTTCCCTATTTATTAAATGATGGTTATGAGCGTGGTGGAAATGTTTTTACCGTTGGCGCCGACAGTAATTATTTAAAATACGAAGAAAAAATCGGTGAAGTGGTAAAAGAAAAAAAACTTCCGAAAAAAATATTTACTGCAAAAAAAGGCGATGTGCTTATCTGGCACGCCAATTTAATTCACGGTGGAGAAAAGATTACCCGCCCGGGTTCTACCCGTAAAAGCATGGTAGTACATTACTTTGCGGAAGATGTTATAAAATACCACGAAATTACCGAGAGGCCGGCGTTGCTTTAAAGGTAAGCCTTCCGGGTTCTGGAAACCCTAAAGGTTTACTTATTTCTTTGCATCCGCTAAAAACTGCGCCAAACCTTTATCGGTTAAAGGATGGTTCATTAAAGCAAGAATGGCGCTTAACGGGCAAGTAGCCACATCGGCACCTAATTTAGCGCAATCGATAATGTGCATAGGGTGGCGCACAGAAGCAGCTAAAATTTGAGTTTCGTAACCGTAGTTGTCATAAATAATGCGGATGTCGTCAATTAAACGTAAACCATCGGTACTTACATCATCTAATCTACCAATGAAAGGAGAAACATAAGTAGCTCCGGCTTTTGCAGCTAATAAAGCCTGGCCCGAAGAGAACACTAACGTGCAATTGGTTTTAATTCCCTTTTCAGTAAAATATTTTATGGCTTTAACACCCTCTTTTATCATGGGTATTTTTACCACAATTTGTTTATGCAGTTTGGCAAGCTCTTCGCCTTCTTTTACCATTCCGGCAAAATCAGTTGAAATAACTTCAGCACTCACATCGCCGGTAACGATATTGCAAATATCAACGTAATGTTTTTTTATGTTGGTCTCACCTTTAATGCCTTCTTTGGCCATCAGGGATGGGTTGGTGGTTACTCCGTCTAAAACACCAAGGTCCTGCGCTTCTTTAATCTGTTCGAGATTGGCTGTGTCGATAAAAAATTTCATACTGTTTATTTTGTGGCAAAGTTACTTTTTAAAGCTTATTACCGGACGATAGAATTTAACAACTTATTAAGGCTTTTAACTCTAAATGTAGGATTTTTTAAATATGAAAACCGCTCAGGTTGTTGTAGCTTTGTATAAAATACGGCAAATGAAAAAGTCTGTGAGTTTTTTGCTGTTTTTGACAATGTTATTGCCGAACCTCAAAGCGCAGGTAGACTCCGCTTTGGGTCCTCACGAAGGAAAGATTAAGATCTATGGCAATTACCGCGTTGAAGTAATCGGATGCAATGATTATCTTGAAATTTACTTCTATGATAAAAACCTGAATCCCATAAATAATGATTTTGGAATTGAAGGTGCCGCGAAATTCTTTTATTACAATGAAACTAATTCAACTTCAGCCTTTGTGCATTATGGCGCGGATGGTTTTACCGCAAAGATATCTACGCAGGACTATATGTATTGCCAGATTACCGCTACTATAAACGGACAAGTGATTACCGCAAAATTTGAAAATGAATGCCATGTCCCGGGCGGAAAGAAATAATTATTTCCTCTCCCAGGTTTCAAAAGTAAAATCGTACTTGTTTTTCTCGTCGGCAGTGTGTTTTTCGCTATGGGTTAAGGACCACTCTGATTTATTAAGTTCCGGGAAAAATGTATCGCCTTCAAAAGAGTGATGAATGCGCGTTAAATAAACACGGTTACAAACACCAAGCGTTTGCTTGTAAATTTCAGCACCGCCAATAATAAAAACCTCGCCCTCTTCGCTTTTATCTTTTGCAAAAGTAAGTGCCCCTTCTATTGAAGAAATTACAATGGCAAAAGGGGCGTGGTAATTTTTTTGACGTGTAATAACAATATTGGTACGATTAGGCAATGGCCTGTATTTTTCGGGAATAGACTCGTAATTTTTTCTTCCGGTAATTATAAAATGCCCGGAAGTTTTTTCTTTAAAAAATTTCATGTCGGCAGGTAAATGCCAAACAAGTTGGTTGTCTTTTCCGATTACATTATTTTCTGCTACGGCAACAATGATGGATAAAATCATAAATTTTTAAATCTCAATTTCTAAATCCTAAGCATAGTGAATTGCCGGTTCAAAAGTTTCTTCGTGGCTGTTCATCATATCTAATTCCCATCCTGCGGGGAACGGTGCTTCCAATAAAGCACTCTTCAATAAATAGGGATACATTTCCGCGTAAGTCTGAATCTGATTGGCGCTTACTCTCCTGTAAATATGCGAACGATGTAAATGATCCGGATGAGAAATTCCCGCCGCAGCCATCAGCTCAACTGCTGCTTTAATTGTTTCATGATGAAAATTTGCAACGCGCACGCGTTTATCTGCAACATCTAATCCTTTATATAATTTTGGGTCTTGTGTTGCAACGCCGGTAGGACAAGTATTTGTATTACACTCTAAGGCCTGAATACATCCCAAAGAAATCATCATGGCGCGCGCTGCGTTACACATATCGGCACCGAGCGCAATATTTTTTACCAAATCGAAGCCGGAATGTACTTTACCCGAGGCAATAATTTTTATATGTTTCTTTAATCCGAATCCGTGCAGGGTGTCATAAACAAAAGCAAGCGCATCCCGCAATGGCATTCCAACGGAGTTACTGAACTCCAACGGAGCAGCGCCCGTTCCGCCTTCGCCGCCATCAACTGTAATAAAATCAGGCTGAATGCCGGTTTTAAGCATCGCTTTGCAAATGGCAATGAACTGACTTTTTTGCCCGATGCATAATTTAAACCCGACAGGTTTTGCGCCCGAAAGCTCGCGCAATTTTTTTACAAATTGTAACAAACCAATCGGATTTGAAAACGCGGTGTGATAGGGTGGCGACATAACATCTTTTCCCATTTCAACCAAACGAATTTTTGCGATCTCGGCGGTAACCTTTGCCGCAGGTAAAATTCCACCATGCCCGGGTTTTGCGCCTTGCGAAAGTTTTATCTCAATCATTTTTACATTTGGCAACACTGCGCGTTCAGCAAAAGCTTCGTAATTAAACGAACCGTCATTATTGCGGCAGCTGAAATAACCTGTACCAATTTGCCAGAAAACATCTCCGCCCGGCTCCAAGTGATAGGGGCTTAATCCTCCTTCGCCGGTATTGTGTGCAAAGCCTCCGATTTTTGCCCCGCCGTTAAGTGCCATAATCGCATTTTTACTTAACGAACCAAAACTCATTGCAGAAACGTTGTAAATACTTGCCGAGTAAGGTTGTTTACAATCAGGCCCGCCAACAAGTACGCGCGGGTTATGATCTACTTTATCGTGTGGTAACGGAGCAATACTATGATTGAGCCATTCGTAGCCGGTTTGATAAACATCTAATTGTGTTCCGAAGGGAGTAGTATCATTTACTTTTTTTGCACGACGGTAAATCACATTACGGCTTAAACGACTGAAAGGTGTTCCGTCGGTATCACTCTCTACAAAATATTGGTACATTTTAGGGCGCAGCCACTCAGCCAACCAACGCATGCGGCCCACCACGGGGAAGTTGCTCATGATGGTGTGATGTGTTTGCATGATGTCGTATATACCCAATAAGAGGATTGGTACGATCAGCACAAACGACCAGATAAAGGGATGCCACAAATAAGTAACGAAACCTGCGGCTAAAATAAGAAACAGGCTGCCTAAAATAAATTGATTACGCATAGGGTTAATTTTTCACTAAGATAAAAAGATTCACGTAATTTCAATAATCTACAAAGCCCCTCGTTTTATCTCCTCCACAACAGCCGGGTCAAGCAGGGTAGAAGTATCCCCTAAATTACTCACATCACCCTCGGCAACTTTACGTAAAATGCGCCGCATAATTTTTCCGCTGCGGGTTTTAGGCAGGCCGCTTACTATTTGTATTTTATCGGGTTTAGCAATGGGGCCGATGACTTTGGTTACTTCAGCTAAAATTTCTTTTCGCAAAGCATCCGCATTTTTTTCTTTGTTGGTGCAAATCACATAGGCGTAAATTCCTTGTCCCTTTATATCATGCGGATAACCCACCACCGCGCTTTCCACAACATCAGCATGTGTGTTAATAGCGCTTTCCACTTCGGCAGTGCCAATGCGGTGGCCACTTACATTCATTACATCATCCACACGACCCGTAATTCTGTAATAGGCGTTTTCATCACGTTTACAACCATCGCCGGTGAAATATAAATTTTTGTAAGTAGAAAAATACGTTTGCCGGCAACGCTCATGGTCGCCGTACGTTGTACGAATAATAGATGGCCACGGAAATTTAATGCAAAGATTTCCTTCCACGCCGTTACCTTTTATTTCATTTCCTTTTTCGTCCACCAATAAAGGTTGCACACCGGGCAAAGGCAAAGTAGCGAAGCTTGGTTTTGTTTTGGTAATATTTGCCAATGGAGAAATTAAAATTCCACCTGTTTCCGTTTGCCACCAGGTATCAACAATAGGGCATTTTTCTTTCCCGATGTTTTTATGATACCATTGCCAGGCTTCTTCGTTAATCGGTTCTCCCACACTGCCAAGCACGCGCAAAGAATCCAGTTTGTAAGGATTTACAAAATCCAAACCTGCCGCTTCTAAAGAACGAATGGCAGTAGGAGCAGTGTAAAAAATATTGACTTTGTATTTATCAATCACTTTCCAAAATCTTCCCGCGTCGGGATAAGTTGGAATTCCTTCAAAAAGTACTGAAGTCGCTCCTGCCAAAAGCGGACCGTAAGTAATGTACGAGTGGCCGGTAATCCAACCCACATCAGCAGTGCACCAAAAAATTTCACAGGGATTATACTGAAAAACATTTTCAAACGAGTAACAGGTATACACCATATAACCACCGCAAGTGTGTACTACGCCTTTTGGTTTTCCTGTTCTGCCCGATGTATATAA
>Ga0210400_10001321_pt1 | contig 24747 bp, 18 predicted proteins | sample IncBWH26MmetaG_FD_155456 | JGI IMG/M metagenome (GOLD analysis project Ga0210400, IMG submission 155456) | Forest soil microbial communities from Barre Woods Harvard Forest LTER site, Petersham, Massachusetts, United States - Inc-BW-H-26-M | ecosystem: Environmental > Terrestrial > Soil >...
GTGACGTGGGCGGTGAAGACGTTGCCGAGCGTGAGGAAGCCGGTGAGGTCGACCATACCGGCGATGACGGCCAGCAATGCCGGCAGGCGTTTCTGCGAAAGCGAAAACGCGGGAATGTGAGGCGAGACCGCGGCCGCGCCGGACTTCGTCCCGGACATGGCGTTCCTCCGCAAGTCAGGGGGCCCGGCGCCGGGCGCGTTCACCCAGGCCGTCGATCAGCAGTTTCGGCGTGAGCAGCCCTAGGCTCATAGCCAGGACGATGGTTGCTGCGGTCGCGGCGTTGGACAGAGTCTCGCCGATTACGGACGGATCCGCGCTCGGACCGCCGGCGATCTGCACGAGCCCGCTGGCCATGCGGAACAGGAAGACGCCGGGCATCATCGACACCACCGAGGCGAACCCGACGGCGGCGAAGGGCATCTGCAGGCGGTTGGCGATAGGCGTCAGGACCAGACCGACGGTCAGGCAGGCCGCCAGGGCGCCGGCGGCGGCGCCGAAGCCCGCGCCGGTCATCGCGGCCCATCTGAGGGCGTGGGCCAACATGCCGATGGCCACGGGCCAGCCAAGCATCCGCAACGGCGTGGAGAAAAAGATGCTGTAAGCGGCGACGGCGACGCCGGCCGCGATCGTGTCCTGCCACAGCGGCACGGCCCGGCCCGCGGGATCGACCGGCAGGTCCGCGCCGAAGAGCGCCAGGCCGAACAGCAGCCCCGTCGAGATCGCAACCACCACGAGGCCTGCGAAGACGATCCGCGCCGCGCCCAGAGAGATTCGGCCCCGGATGAGATCGAGGCCCCCGTTGAGCAGGTGGGGTCCCGGCACGAGGATCATGCAGGGGCAGACCGCGACGAGACGTAACGACGAACTGAGCTGGTAGCGGACGGCCAGGGCGCCGACCGCGCCCGCGAGCAGGGCCGCGCAGAATGGCTGCAGGAAGACGTTGGCGCTCAGCCGCGCCAGACCCCGGCGAAGGACGGCGCCGGCGCCGGCGCTGGCGGCGATCAGGGCGACGGCGGCGAGATGGTGGACTCCAAAGATCACGCTCAACGCCGCGGCCCCGGCCGCCGCCGCGATGGCGAACAGCCAGGTCGGGGCTGGAGGCTTCTTCGAGATCGCCCCGACCTCGGTTCTTGCGGCGTCCGGCGACAGTTCGCCGGCGGCCGCCCTGTCGATCAGGTGCATGGCGCAGGCGACGCGGTCCATGTCGACGCCGGTCGGGTCGGCGGCTATGGCGCGGACCAGCCTCTCCGCTCCGTTGTCGGCCTGGAGGGAGAGCTCGCCCCAGCGGGCGAGGGCCGTGACCCGGAGACCGAGGCTCTCACCAAGCCTGCCGGCTGCGGCCAGGGTGTGCTCCGTTGACTGACCGTTGACGTACAGCGCCTTGGCGGCGGCGAGGACAAGGTCGGAGCGCTCCTCGAACGTCATCGCGGTCGCCATCCTGCGGGCGGGTCGGTGGCGCGCCCGAGCCGGACGCGCCACCGCACCATAGCTCAAACGTGCGCGGGCTCAGGCGCCTTGGAGTCGGCCGCGACGAACGGCTGGATCATCTTGCGAGGATCGACGATCCGATCGAACTCAGCCTCGCTGACGAAGTCCAGCTTCAGGGCCGCCGCCTTCAGCGTGAGGTCGTTGTCCATCGCGTAGTGGGCGATCTTGGAGGCCTTGTCGTAGCCGATGACCGGCGACAGCGCGGTGACGAGCATCAGCGACCGCTCGACGTACTCGTTGATCTTCTTGAGGTTGGGTTTCGTCCCCTCGACCAGGAAGGTCCGGAAGTTGACCGCGCCGTCCGTCAGGATCGTGATCGCGTGCGTGACGTTGAAGATGATCAGCGGCTTGTAGACATTCATCTCCAGATAGCCGCCTGCGCCGCCAAAGCCGACGGCGACGTCGTTCGCCATCACCTGGACGGCGATCATCGCCAGCGCTTCGCACTGGGTCGGATTGACCTTGCCCGGCATGATCGAGGAGCCGGGCTCGTTCTCGGGAATCTCCAGTTCGGCGAAACCGGCGCGCGGGCCGCACGACATCAGCCGGATGTCGTTGGCGATCTTGTAGAGCGACACCGCCAGGCCGCGCAGCGCGCTCGAAAGGAAGACCAGGGCGTCGTGGGCGCCCTGCACCGCGAACTTGTTGGGCGCGGTGACGAACGGCAGGCCCGTCAGCTTGGCGATCTCGGCGGCCGATGCTTCGGCGAACCCCGGCGCCGAGTTGATGCCGGTGCCGACCGCCGTGCCGCCCAGCGCCAGGCGGTAGACGCCGCCCAGGGCGCTCTCGATCCGCTCCAGGTCGTCCGTGAGCATCCCGACGTAGCCGGACCATTCCTGGCCCAGCGTCAGCGGAGTGGCGTCCTGCATATGGGTCCGACCGATCTTGACGATGTCGCTCCACGCCTTCGACTTGACGTCGAAGGCGTCCCGCAGCGCGGTGATCGCCGGGATGAGGCGCGCCTTCACATTGACCGCCGCGGCGATGTTCATGGCCGACGGGAAGCTGTCGTTCGACGACTGGGCCATGTTGACGTGGTCGTTGGGGTGAACCGGCGTCTTGCTGCCGAGCGGCGTGCCGGCGAGCTGGCAACAGCGGTTCGAGATCACCTCGTTGACGTTCATGTTGAACTGGGTGCCGCTGCCGGTCATCCACACATGCAGCGGGAACATGTCCTGGTGCTGGCCCGCGAGGATCTCGTCACACGTCTGGACGATCAGCCGGAATTGCTCGTCCTGGAGCCGGCCATCCTTGTGGTTCGCCGTCGCCGCGGCCTTCTTGAGCGTGGCGTAGGCCGCGATCATCTCCCTGGGGATCAGGTCCTTGCCGATGCTGAAATGCTCCAGCGAGCGCTGTGTCTGCGCACCCCAGAGCCGGTCGGCCGGGACGTCCACTTCGCCGAGACTGTCAAATTCCTTGCGAACCTCGACCATCGCCAATCTCCGTTCCGCCTGCTGCACCGAAGGTCTGATGAGCCTGCTAGTCGGTCGGGCATGCGGTCGGTCCGCAGCGGCGGAGCGTCCGCGTCGGCGAAATCGAGCGCGTCGGGCCGCCGGAACGCAAATCAACATTTGTCGACATCGATAACGGCCTGCACGAGAGCCCGGGACCGTCCAAATGAGGCGCCTGCCCGGGCCCGAGCGCTGGCCTCGCGGCGGGCAAGCGGGGACACGCACAAGTTCGCCGACCACCCGCCATTTGAGCCGCGCCGAAAGTCGTATGTGTCCCGATTTTGGGTGTCTCGATTTTAGTCGAGACCCCACGCTGCGTGGCGAGCGGCTAAGGCGCCTGTGGGCCGAGGGTCGGCAGCCCCCTTGGCTTCACGCCCGCCGGCAGGCCGAGCGCGGTGAACAGGCGGTCCTGGCCGGTGGCGGGCGCCTGGCCGGGGCTGTGGAAGCCGTGGCACTCGGAGCACTGGGCGCCGGCGAAGGCGGTGGTGTCGTGCTCGGTCTTGCCGTGGCAGGCCTTGCAGGTGGCGATCCCCTCGATCAGCAGGTCCGACGCATGGTCGGATGTCGTGGCCTTGTGGCAGTCGGCGCAGATCGCCGCGCCCTTGCCGACGCCGGCGTGGGCCGCGACACTGTGGTTGAAGTCGCCCCAGGGCAGCATGCGGCCGGCGAGGTGAACCGGGGCGATCTCGCCGCCCAGGGGGCCGGCGGAGGGGCGCACGGTGTGGCAGTCGACGCAGAGGCCGCCGGGCGCCAGCGCGCGCCGCAGCACCGCCGGCTCGACGCTGGCCGCATCGGCCGGCGTGAGCGAGCCGCGCAAGACGCCCACGATGTTGCGCATGTCGTGGTGGCGCAGGGTCTGCAAGGTCCCGCCGACCTGGGCGAAGGCCAGGGAGTGGCAGGCGCCGCAGTCGCGCTCCATCTCGATCGGCTTGAATCCGCCGCCGTCCGGCCGGTGGCAGGACTCGCAGGTGAGCGCCGCGCCATAGCCCCGCGCGGCGCCCAGCGCCTGGCCCTGCCGCGCCACGCCGCCCACCGGGTTCATATGGATGCGGTGCGAGAAGGTCAGGCCGTTCTGTTCCTGCGGGTGGCCTGTCAGCGACACGCGCTGCACCCGCGGCTGCGGGCCGTCGAAGCCGACGGTGACCCGGGGGCGGAAGTCGGGGTGGCGGTTCCAGTCCGGCGTGTCGATCAGTTCGGTGGACGGCAGGCGCATCTTCAGGCGGCTGTGGCAGCCGGCGCAATCGCTGACCACCACCAGGGCGGGCTTGCCCGGGCGGACCACGTCGGCGGTCCTGGGCACGGCAGGGTCGGGCGGGGCGGTGGTGTGCTCGCGGTGGCAGCTCGCGCACCGGTCCGCCGGGTGGTTCAGGGCGGTCTCGAAGACGCCGGCGACCCGGCCGCGCAGCGTCGCCGGCGGCGGCATGGCGCGCGCCAGCTTCGCGTGGTCGGCGTGCTCGGAGACCAGGAGCGGCAGGAAGGGGCTGCCCTCCGCGGTGACCCTGGCGTCGATGCGGGCGGCTGCGGCGGGGTCCGGGTTGGCCCTGTGGCAGCCGAGGCACGTCTCGTCACGCACCGCCACGAAGGCCTTGGCGTGGCAGGCCTGGCAGTCCTTGTCGAGGAAGGCGTGGGCCTTGGAGAGCGGGCCCGTCGACCACTGCTGGTCGGGATGGATGCGGCTGTGCTGCAGCCAGGCGCGGCCGGCCAGCGGCAGGATCAGGCACAGCGCCAGGATCGCCAGGCCCAGCGTCCAGGCCATCCTGCGGCGCCCGAACAGCGTGGCCTTCAGGGAGAACAGGCTGACGGAGGCGTGGTGCTCCTCCTCGCGGCGCATCACGGTGATCGCGATGTCGCCCTCGCCGCCCTGGCCGAGCAGCAGGTCGTATTCGCCGAAGGTCACCTTGTGGCCGCGCACCACCTCGAGCTCCACGCGGGTCGCGGGCTTGTCGTCTACCAGGAAAGGGCGCCCGCTCAGCGACTCGATGCCGACCCGGCCCTGGCCGGTGACCTTGAGGAGCGCGTGCTCCATGTCGACCGCCAGGTCGGGCAGGTAGATGTCGCTCTCGACGGCGCGGCCGATGGAGGCGTCGTCCCACTCCAGGCGTTTGGTGCGGACGATCTCGCCGCCGCCCGCCTGCCGGGTGATCATTCGGAGCGTGATCGCCTGGGTCATGTCACCAGTAGAGGAAAACGCTGACGATGTGCACGGTCAGCGCCGCCAGCAGGGCGAAGGTCGCCGGAACGTGCACGAACAGCCAAGCTTCCAAAAGAGCTGTTATGTGCATCTGCCGCCGCGCCAGCGACAGGGCGTCGGCCTTGCGCTGCAACAGGTCGGAGACCTTGCGCAGGGCGTCGGCCTCCTTGCCGGTCGCGATCGTCAGGGACGGGCGCAGGCGCACGAGCGCGCCGGCGTTGGCGCAGTCGCCGTAGTAGCCGAACAGCCGCCGCCAGAAGCCGCCGCCGATGTCGGTCTCCTCCAGCGAGAGGCGCACGATGTCGGCCTCGGCGCGCTGCAGCGGCTGGGCCGCCTCGTGGATCTGCTCGTCCAGGGCGTGGATCTGCGCCAGCATCTGCTTGCGGGTGGTCTCGCCGCGGTTGTTGCTGAGCGCGCTGGGCAGGGTGACGTAGGCCCAGACGCCGATGGCGCCCGAGGCGATCACCAGCAGCATCAGGCCGTAGGCCAGGGTGTGGACGTTCCAGCCGAACCGGAAGCCGGTGTGCAGGGTGGCGATCACCGTCAGCGACAGGCCCAGGTAGACGTGCGCCGACACCCAGGCCTTCAGGGAATAGTGGCCATCGGTGATCGCCCGCTTGCGCAGCCCCAGCAGGGCCAGCCAGACGATCAGCAGGGCCCCGATCGTCCCCAGCGCATAGCCGACGACCGTCCCGCCGCCCCGGTGCGGCCGCGCGTCCACCAGGAAATAGGCGACGGCGGCGAGGACGCTGAGCGCGACCGCGACCTTGGCGAACAGGAATCCGCCATGGCGCAGGAAGCTCTCGTGCGCCGCGGTCTTGCGCCGCTGTGTCTGCCCGCCTGCGACCGCCAAGGCCTAGCCTCGCTCCATGAGCGCGACGGAGAGGAACTCTTCGGGCGAGACCCGGATCGCGGCGCCGGTCGGGCAGGCGCGGACGCAGGCCGGCCCGCCGGACTTGCCGCGGCACATGTCGCACTTGATGGCGACCTTGCCCTTTTCCACCGGTCCCTTCGGCTGCTTCTCGCGCCAGGCCTTGTCCGGCTCGCCCGGGCCAGGGCCCTTGCCGAACAGCATCCAGGCCAGGAGGCCGGGCTTTTCCGGCGGCGGCTTGTCCATCTGGATCACGTCGTAGGGGCAGTTGCGCTGGCAGTTGCCGCAGCCGATGCAGGCGTCGGAGATGAACACCTCGCCGTCGGGCCCGCGCTGGATGGCGTTCGGCGGGCAGTCGGTCATGCAATAGGGGTGCTCGCAGTGCCGGCAGGAGGTCGGCACGTGGATCTGGGCGTAGGTCTTGCCGGCCTCCCGGTTCAGCCGCGACAGGCCGTCGTGGCTGTCGGCGCAGGCTTTCTCGCAGTTGTCGCAGCCGACGCAGAGGCTCTCGTCGATGAGCAGGACGTCGGTGGCCTCGCCCAGCCCCTGGTCGATCAGGAAGCGGGCGACGGAGGAGTACATGTCCACCACGCCGCCGAAGTTGTCCTTCTGGTCCTCGACGAAGGCGTTGACCTTGCGCCGGGAGTCCACCTCGTCGCGCATCCGCTTGAGGAGCTCGGGCTTCTTGGCCAGCAGCCGGCGGAACGGCGCGGCGGGCAGCTTCACGACCTGGGAGCGGATCGCGGCCTTCACGGTCGCGGTGCGGCGTCCGCCGTCCAGCAGCGCCATCTCGCCGGAGTAGGAGCCGGCCGGGACGTAGGAGAGGAAGACGTTCTTGCCGCCCACCGTCTTCTCCACGATCATCGAGCCGGAGCGGATGATGAAGAGGTCGTCGCCGTCGTCGCCCTCGGTCATGATCGGCTGGCCCGCCTTGACCTCCATCGTCTGGGCCTCGGGCAGCACTTCGGCGAGGTCCGCGGGCGTCAGGCCTGACTTGAAGATCTGCAGGATCTGCCGCTCGGTGGTGATGCGGTTCACCGCCTCGCGGGCCTCCTGAACCTGGGCCATGAGCTTGAGCGCCGCGGTCCGCGGGATCTCGATGACGATGGTGTTCTCGCCGGCGCGGATCGTCGCGCCGCGGCGGCGGCCGGAGATCAGCCCGACTTCGCCGAAGATCGAGCCGGCCGGGATCGGCACGGTGATCTTGGGGTTCTTCGGGTCGACCTCCACCAGGACCGAGCCCTGGGCGATGCCGAACAGCGAGGACCCGACCCCGTTGCGTTCGAAGATCACCTCGCCGGCGCGGAAGGCGCGCACGTCGGAATCCAGCAGGAACTCGCGCATCTGCAACGGCGACAGGCCGTAGAGGATCTCGACCCGCGTGCGCAGGAACTCCAGCCATTCGGACACCGACAGCCTGCCCGGCAGGCCGGCCAGCTTGGCCTCCAGGATCGGCTCGTCGGCGGGCTTCAGGTCGGTGGCGCCGCAGATGTACTCGACCACGTCGTGGCCCTGGTTCATGCAGTGCTTGATCAGCGGATAGCCGGCCAGCGCGCCGATCACATAGATGCCCGGCGTCGTGCCCTCGAAGGTCGGCGAGAGCTGCGGGAAAGCGCTGGCCGCCTCGCTGGTGAAGGCCACGCCCGCGGCTTCCACGAACTTGCGCGGCGGCGCCGAGCCCATGCGCGCGATGATCCGGTCGCACTTGTGGCGGGCGGTCCCTTGAGGGGTCTCCACCGTCACCCAGCCGGGCTCGATGGCGCTGGGGGTGGTCTCCGAGAGGATGGTGATCCGGCCTGCGTCGCGCGCCGAGTTCAGGGCCTTGACGTTGGCGTCCTTGGCCCGGGCGAAGTCGGCCGAGCGGTTGACCAGGGTGACGACGTTGCCCTGCGCCTGGTCGGCGGCGAGGCCCAGCGCGTTCTCGATGCCCGCGTCGCCGCCGCCGAAGACGAAGATGTGCTCGTCGATGTACTCGGCCGGGTCGTCGAGCTGGTACTGCACGTGGGGCAGGGCGGCGCCGTCGCAGCGCATCAGGTTGGGATTGCCCTGGGTGCCGATGGCCAGGACCACCGTCTCGGCGCGGATCACGTCGCCGTTGGTCAAGGCGATGGAGAAGTCGCCCTTGGCGCCGGTGATCGCCTTGGCCTCGGCGTTGTAGCGGACGTTGACCCCGGCCTTGGCGGCGTCGGCGTTCCACTGGGCCAGCACCGCCTCGCGCTTGCCGGCGGCGAAGTCGCAGTCGGAGCGCAGCACCAGTTGGGCCGGCGTCGCCATGACGTGCTTGCCCTTCTGGTAGCGGAAGATGGTGTCCGACAGGTGGTCGGTCTTCTCCAGCAGGACGTGGCTGACGCCCTTGGCGGCGGCGTGCGCGGCGGCGCTCAGGCCCGATGGGCCCGATCCCACGATCGCAATCCGAAACACCTCCGACATTCCTGGCCTCAGAACCCCATACCCGGCCGTCGTCGCGCCCAATCGGCGGACACCTCGGACGGCTTACGGCTTCACGCCCCCGCGAACCTTTGGCACTGTAGCATTTCCCGTGCCGTGACAATGCGCCCGAAGCGCCGCACAGCCGGAGGGGAGCATAAAAGACCATGGCTGCGGAAGTCGGGCAGTTCGCGCTGATTCTGGCGTTCGTCCTGGCCGTGGTGCAGGCCGGAGCTACGCTGTGGGGCGCGCAGCGCGGCGAGCCGGTGCTGATGGCGCTAGGCCGCGCGGCGGCCGTGCTGCAGGGCGGTTTCGTCATCCTGGCCTTCGCCTGCCTGGCGGCCAGCTACGTCGCCTGCGACTTCTCGGTGGCGCTGGTGGCGCAGCATTCCAACAGCCAGCAGCCGCTCGCCTACCGCTTCGCCGCCACCTGGGGCAGCCACGAGGGCTCGATGCTGCTCTGGGTGCTGATCCTGGCGATCTACGGCGCCGGCGTGTCCCTGTTCGGCGGGACCCTGCGCGAGACCCTGCAGGCTCGGGTGCTGGGCGTGCAGGGGCTGATCGGCGTCGCCTTCCTGGGCTTCCTGATCTTCACCTCCAACCCGTTCCTGCGGCTGTCGCTGGCGCCGCTGGAGGGGACCGAGCTCAACCCGCTGCTGCAGGACCCCGGCCTCGTCAGCCACCCGCCGCTGCTCTACCTGGGCTACGTCGGCTTCTCGGTGGCCTTCGCCTTCGCCGTGGCGGCCCTGCTGGAGGGCCGTGTGGACGCGGCCTGGGCGCGGTGGGTGAGGCCCTGGGTGCTGGCCGCCTGGGTCCCGCTGACGGCCGGCATCACGCTGGGCAGCCTCTGGGCCTACTACGAGCTGGGCTGGGGCGGCTGGTGGTTCTGGGACCCGGTCGAGAACGCCTCCCTGATGCCCTGGCTGCTGGGCACGGCCCTGCTGCATTCGGCCCTGGTGCTGGAGCGGCGCGGGGCGCTGGTGAGCTGGACGATCCTGCTGGCCATCCTGACCTTCTCGCTGAGCCTGGTGGGCACCTTCCTGGTGCGGTCCGGCATCCTGACCAGCGTGCACGCCTTCGCCGTGGATCCGAGGCGCGGGATCTACATCCTGGGCATCATCGCCGTGACCACCGGCGCGGCGCTCGGCCTCTACGCCTGGCGCGCGCCATCCTTGCGCACCGGCGCCCTCTTCGCGCCGCTTTCGCGGGAGGGTGGGATCACGCTCAACAACCTCTTCCTGGTGGCGCTTGCGGCGACGGTGTTCCTGGGCACCTTCAGCCCGGTGTTCATCGAGCTGGTGGGCAGCGACAAGATCTCGGTGGGCCCGCCCTATTACGCGCGCACCTTCGCCCCGCTGGCGATCCCGCTGCTGGCCCTGGTGGTGTTCGGGCCGATGCTGAACTGGAAGCGGGACGCGGCGGCTGCGGTCCTGCGCCGCGTCCGCATCCCGGCGGGCGTCGCCGCGGCGGCGGTCCTGGTCGGCCTGGTCACGGTCGGCTGGAAGGGCGTGGTCTCCGCCGCCGCCCTGGGCCTTGCCGCCTGGCTGGTGGCCGGCGCCTTGGCGATCCCGGCGCGGCGCTGGTGGGCCGGGCGGGCGAACCTGCGCCGATCGATCCGCACCACGCCGCCGGCGGTCTTGGGCCTGTCGCTGGCGCATGCGGGCCTGGGCCTGCTGCTACTGGGCGTGACCGGCGTCACCGCCTGGCACAGCGACAAGGTCCTGACCATGCGTCCGGGCGACTCCACCGTCTTCGCCGGGCGCACCATCACGCTCGAGTCCGTGGGCCTGGCGGACGGCCCCAACTACCAGGCGCGGCAGGCGAGGTTCGACATCACCGGCCGGGGCGGGCCTTACACCCTGGTCGCCGAGCGGCGGGCCTACGCCACCAGCCAGACCACCGAGGCGGCGATCCACGTCACCCCGCTGGGCAACCTCTACATCTCCGGTGGGGATGAGGCGGACGGCGGCGTCGTGGTCAGGCTGTGGGACCATCCGCTGGTCGTCTGGATCTGGATCGGCGGCTTCGTCATGGCGTTCGGCGGCCTGGTCTCGCTCTGCGACCGGCGGCTGCGCCTGGGCGTCGCCGCCCGCGCGCCCCGGCCCGCGCTGGTCCCGGCGCCGGCGGAATGAGACGCGCGCTCGCCCTCCTGCCGGTGGCCCTGTTCGTCCTGGTCCTGGCAGGCTTCATGGTCGGCTTGCGGCGCGATCCGGCGATCCTGCCGTCGATGCTGATCGGCAAGCCCCTGCCGGCCTTCGCGCTCGCGCCGCTACGGCCCGGCGAGCCGGGGTTCGCCTCGGCGGAGCTGACCGGCGAGCCGGTGCTGCTCAACGTCTTCGCCTCCTGGTGCGGGCCCTGCAAGGAGGAGCACCCGGTGCTGCTGCGGCTGAAGGCCGAGGGCGTGAAGATCGCGGGCCTCGACTGGAAGGAAGACGCCGCGGACGGCGCGCGCTGGCTGGCGGCCAACGGCGACCCCTATGTGCGCGCCGGCAATGACGCGAGCGGACGCACCGGCATCGACCTGGGCGTCTCCGGCGTGCCGGAGACCTTCGTGCTCGATCGGCGCGGCCGGGTCCGATACCGCCAGGTCGGCGCCATCACGCCGGAGGTCTGGAGCCGGACCATCGCGCCCCTGATGGCCAAGCTGGAGGCGGAATCGTGAGGCGCCTGGCGCTGATCGCGGCGGCGGCCTTGGCGCTCGCCGGCCCGGCCCTGGCGGTGACGCCGGACGAGCAGCTTCGCGATCCCGCGCAGGAGGCTCGCGCCCGCGCGCTCAGCCAGGAGCTGCGCTGCCTGGTCTGCCAGAACCAGTCGATCGACGACTCCGCCGCGCCGCTGGCGCACGACCTGCGGGTGATCCTGCGCGAGCGTATCGCCGCCGGCGACAGCGACAGGCAGGCGGTGGACTATCTGGTCGCCCGCTACGGCGACTTCGTGCTGCTCAAGCCGCCGTTCCAGCCGGACACCTGGGCGCTCTGGCTCGGTCCGCTGGCGGTGCTGCTGCTGGGCGGGGCCGGCGTGGCGGTCTACATGCGGGGCCGGGCCGCCCGTCCTGAGTCCCCGCTTTCCGTGGCGGACGAGGCGGAGGCGGCGCGGCTGCTGGCGGCGGACAAAGGCGACTGATGCTCTGGATGATCCTGACCCTGATGGTCGCGTTCGCCGCCGTGGGCCTGGCCATCCCGCTGGTCCGCCGCCATGACGCGGCGCGCACCGCCCGCGGCTCGGTCGCCGAGGTGCTGAAGGGCCAGATCGGCGAGATCGAGGCCCAGGCCGCAGCCGGCGCCCTGCCGGCCGACGAGGCCGAGGCGCTCAAGGCCGACGTCAAACGCCGGGTGCTGGCCGAGGGCAAGGAGCCGGACGCCCCGGCGCGGCCGCTCAGCGAGCGCACCCTGCTGATCCTGGCGCTCGGCCTGGTCGCCGTCGTGGTGCTGGCCGCCACCGGCCTCTACCTGAAGATCGGCCAACCGGCCGCCGCCTCGGGACAGGCCACGGCGAGCGCCGGCGGCGCCGGCGCGCTGCCGCCGGGCCATCCGAACGGCGAGGTGGCCTCGATGATCGGCCAGCTCGAGACCCGCATGAAGCAATCGCCCAACGACGCGGAGGGCTGGCGGATGCTGGGCTGGTCCTACCTGCAGGTGGGCCGCAACGCCGACGCCGCCACCGCCTACGGCCGCGCGGTGGCGCTGGACCCGCACAACGGCGAGTACCTGTCGGCCCAGGGCGAGGCAACGGTGCTGGCCGCCCAGGGCCAGGTGACCCCGGCCGCCGAGGACATCTTCCGAAAGGCCGCCTCGCTCGACGCCGCCGATCCGCGCGCCCGCTACTACCTGGCCGTCGCCAAGGACCAGAAGGGCGACGCCAAGGGGGCGATGGACGACTGGATCGCGCTTCTGAAGAGCGCGCCGCCGGACGCCCCCTGGGCCCCGGAGGTCCGCACCTTCGTGGAGAAGGTCGCGCAGGAGCGCCACGTCGATCTCACGGGACGCTTGCCGCCCGCGCCGGCGGCGGTCGCCGAGGCCGGTCCCGCGCCGGCCCCGGGCCCCACCTCCGACCAGGTCGCCGCCGCCGGCCAGATGAGCGCGCAGGGCCGCCAGGCGATGATCGAGGGCATGGTCGAGAAACAGGCCGCCAGCCTGAAGGCCAATCCGCACGACCTCGACGGCTGGCAGCGGCTGATCCGCGCGCGGATGGTGCTGGGCCAGCCGCAGGCCGCGGCCCAGGCCTACCGCGACGCCGCCAAGGCCTTCGCCGGCTCCCCGGCCGACCAGGCGGCGCTGCGCCAGACGGCCGCCGGCGCGGGCGTGCCAGGGGTCTAGCGGGCCGCCGGCGGAGGCTTCAGCCAGGTCGGCTTGGCGTCGGCGTCGGCGACGGTTTCCGCCAGCTTGTAGAAGAAGCGGTTGAACTTGCCGGCCGCGTCGAAATCCATCGGCTGGGTCAGGTCGTCCTGCGGGCGGTGGTAGCGGATCTGGTACCATTCGCGATAGCGCCGCTCGGCCTCTGTCCCCGGGACATAGCCGAAAATGAAGCCGGTTCCCGGGATGCCGGCCTGCATGAACGGCCAGTGGTCGGCGCGGGTCAGCAGGCTACGCTCCGGCTCGGGATCGGGCTGGATGCGGATGCCCATTGAGCCCGCGACCTTGCGGGAGGTGCGGCCGAGCGTGGTGTCGTCGACCGCCAGTTCCGTCATGAGTTCCAGCGGGAACAGCGGCCGAAGTTGGTCGAGGTTGATGTCGGCGACGACGGCGGCCTTGGGCACGGTGGGATGGTCCACGAACCAGTGGGCGCCGAGCAGGCCCTTTTCCTCGCCGGTGAAGGCCGCGATGATCACGCTGCGGCGCAGCGGCTTGCCCTTATGTTTGTCGGCGAAGCGGATCAGGGTCCCGACATAGGCCGCGTCGTCGAGCGCGCCGTTGTAGAGGTTGTCGCCGTTCACCGGCTCGCCATAGCCGTAGCCGTCGAGGTGGGCCGAGAGCGCCAGGTACTGGTCCTTCAGCGCAGGATCGCGGCCGGGCAGGACGCCCAGCACGTTCTCGGCCTTGAAATCGCGCTTCGTCAGGTGGAACTGGGCCTGGAACCGGCCGGGCAGGTCGAAGGCCGGCAGGGGTTTTCGGTCGCCGCCCAGCTTCAGCACCTCGTCGGCGTCGTGGTCCGCGCCGGCGATCACCGTCTTGAAGGCGGCCGCGCTCAGCGTCATCACCGGCAGGCCGGGCGCCGCCGGCGAGGGCGAGCCCGCGATGGCCACGCTCCGCGCATAGGCCGCGGGCCAGCGCGGCGGCTCGACGGTGAAATAGGGGTCGTCGACCTGGATCAGGCCCGCGGCGCCGGCGGCCATCGCCGACTGGACCCGCTGGCCGGCGCTGGGAAGACCGGTCCGCTTGGTGTTGAAGCAGACCACCACCTTGCCCCTGGCGCCGTCGAGATCCTTGGGCCCGCAGTAGCCGCGGAAGGTCATGGGCGCGTCGAGCGCGGGGGGCAGCTCGTCGGCGGCCCGCACGGTGATGTCGTGGAGGAAGGCGAGCGGCGTGGGCGCGGCGCCGGGCTGGGTCACGCGGAACCAGGTGCCGTCCTTTTCGACCCGGCTCTCATGAACCGGGAAGGTCTGGATATAGGTCCCGTTGTCGCCGGCGGGCTTGAGGCCCGCGGTCTTGAAACGGGCGGCGACGATCAGGGCGGCGCGATGGTGCCCCGGCGAGCCCACATCGCGGCCCTCCATGGCGTCGGAGGAGAGCGCCTCGGCGATCTGCCACCAGGCCTTGGTGTCCGGGTCCTTGATCCCGGCGGAACGGGGCGGCGCGGCGCTCGCCCCGCCGGCGCAAGCGCCGATGAGCGCAAGGCCGGTCAGGAAGGGACGCAGTCTCATTGGTAGCGATGGAACCAGGCCATGATCGCATTGGCCTTGGCCGCCGCCTGCGAGGGCCGTTCCGCCAGCCCGCCGTGCGAGGCGCCCGGCACCTGGATCATCTCGGTGGGCACGCCGCGGATCTGCAGGGCGTCGAAGAACTGCTCCGCCTCGGACGGCGGGGTGCGGTGGTCGTCGGTGCCGACGATCACCAGGGTCGGCGTCGTGACGTTGCCCACCAGCGACAGGGGCGAGCGCCGCCAGTAGTTCGCCTGGTCCTCCCACGGCATCTTGCCGAACCAGGACGTGGCCATGAAGTTGTAGCCGTCGGTGGTGAGGACCTCGCTGGTCCAGTTGATCACCGGCTTCTGGGCCGCGGCGGCGCGGAAGCGGGCGGTCTTGCCGACGATCCAGGCGGTCAGCGCCCCGCCGCCGGAGCCGCCCGTGACGTAGAGGTGGTTCGGATCGACCGAGCCCTTGGCGACGGCGGCGTCCACGGCGCTCATCAGGTCGTCGTAGTCGTGGCTGGGGTAGTTCTTGTCGATCTCGTTGGCGAAGGCGTCGCCATAGGACGTCGACCCGCGTGGGTTGGCGTAGACCACCATATAGCCGCCGGCCGCATAGAGCTGGTCGTCGGTGGAGAACACCGGGCCATAGGCCGCGAACGGGCCGCCGTGGATCTCCAGGATCAGCGGGTACTTCTTCGACGGATCGAAGTTGGGCGGGGTCACCAGCCAGGCGTCGATCGGCTTGCCGTCGAAGGAGGACTTGACCGCCAGGGGCTCGACCTTGCCCAGGGTCTTGTCGGCGAACAGGTCCTCGTTGAGGTGGGTGAGCTTGACGGTCTTGCCGCCCTTGACCACGCCGATGTCCGGCGGCGAGGAGGCGTCGCCCATGGTGAAGGCGACCAGCCCGTTCCTGCCGACCGAGAACGACCCGCCAGTGTAGGGCCGGTCCATCTCCGCGCCGTCGGTCAGGCCGCTCGCGACCTCCTGCATCTTCCCGTCCAGGGTGACGCGGGCGATCTTGGTGATCCCGTGGTCGGCGTAGTCGACATAGAGGCTCTTGCCGTCGGCGGCCCAGACGGGGGCGCCCACGCTGCGGTCGAAGTCGCCGTTGATCACGCGGCTGTTCTTGCCGTCGCGGTCCATGACGTAGAGGTGGATGTTGTCGTAGCCGCGGTGGCCTTTGTCGTCGAAGCCGACGTAAGCGATCTTGCTCCCGTCCGGCGAGGGCGTCGGCGCCTGGTCGGGGCCTTTGCGGGTGGTCAGTTGGGTGATGGCGCCGTTGGCGACGGAGACCTCGTAGATGTCGCTCTCGCCGGCGTCGCGCTCCCAGTCCTTCGAGCGGTTGGACGAGAACAGCAGGCCCTTGCCGTCCGGGGTGTAGGCGAGCTGGCCGCCCTCGTCGAACTTGCCGAAGGTGATCTGCCGGGGCTGGCCGCCGTCGGCGGACACCGTGAACAGGTGACGGTAGCCGGGCCGGATGTAGCCCGCGCCGTCGCGGCGGTAGGTGACGCGCTCGATCAGCTTCAGCGGCTCGGCCCATTTGGCCCCCGGAGGCGCCGCCATGGGCGCGCCCAGCGGCTGCGGCGGGACCGGCGTCAGCATGACGAAGGCCAGCGTCTTGCCGTCCGGCGACCAGGTGATGGCGTTGGGCGCCTGCTCCAGGTTGGCGACCTTGGCCGAGTGTCCCGTGGCCATCCACCGCACATAGAGCTGGGCGCCGCCGGGGCCGGCGGAGATGTAGGCGATGCGCGTCCCGTCGGGCGACCAGACCGGGTGCAGGTTCGCCGTGTCGTCCGCCGCCAGCGGCGTCTGGGCGCCGGTCGCCGGGTCGATCAGCCAGATCGAGGGACGGCCGTTGTCGGTCATGATGTCCTGGGTCGTGCGGACATAGGCGATCATGCCGCCGTCGGGCCGCACCTGCGGGTCGCCGGCCGCGCGCAGGCCGAAGATGTCGCGGCCCTGGAACATGCGGTTGGGGCCGTCCGCGACCTGGGCGGCGGCGGGCGCGACGACGGACGACGCACACGCGATCGCGAGCGCGGACACGAGCAAGGCAAGACGCATGGAAAATCCCCGAAACTTGACGCGCGCCTAGAAAGGCTGCGCCGGGAGGGTTTGTCCAGCGCGGCGCGGGTCGCTACATGCTGGCGCCATGGCCGAAGCCTTCAACGACAAGATCCTGCCCGCCGACAAGGCAAGCCGCTACGCCGCCGTGGCCGAGGAGATCGCCGCGGTGCTGGACGGCGAGCCGAACCTGACGGCGCGGATGGCGACGGTCGCCTCCATGCTGGCCGCCAGCTTCGACCATTATTTCTGGACCGGATTCTATGTGGTCGACCCGGACAAGCGCGAGGAGCTGGTGGTGGGGCCCTACCAGGGCACGCTCGGCTGCCTGCGCATCGCCTTCGGCCGCGGCGTCTGCGGGGCGGCGGCGCGGACCCGCCAGACCCAGATCGTCGAAGACGTGGAGGCCTTCCCTGGCCACATCGCCTGCGATAGCCGCTCCAGGAGCGAGATCGTGGTGCCGGTGGTGGACGCCGACGGGCGGCTGATCGCGGTGTTCGACGTGGACGCGGAGGTCACCGGCGCCTTCGACCAGGTGGACGCCGACTGGCTGGAAGGCATTCTGCAGGACACCTTCGCGGACTAGCGACCGGCGTCTAGATCGCGAACGCCGCTCGCCGACGGCGCAGGGCCGCGCCGGCCGCGCCGAAGCCAGCGAGCATCAGCGCCCAGGCGGCGGGTTCCGGCACGGGACCGCTGGCGGCGCCGGAGCCGCTGAAGCCCTGGCTGCCGAAATCGCCGCGGCCCGAGTCGTAGCCGCCACCGCCCGCGCAGTTGCTGGAGATGGTGTTGGTGTCCATGGTGACAGCCGCATTCAAGGCGATCGCCCGGCCGCACAGGATCCGCGCGCTGTTGTTCAGGGTGACGCTCTGGTCGGCGAGGATGTTGCCGGCGAAGGTCGTGGTCGTGCCGAGCGTCGCGGAGCTTCCGACATCCCAGTAGACGCCGCTGTCGGCGCCGCCGTTCAGGACATTGACGGACGAGCCGCTGGCGGTGGTGAGCGTCGAGCCGATCTGGAACACGAAGTACCCGCCCGGGTCGTTGGCGAAGTTGAGCGTGAGCGTTCCCGTCAGCAGCGCTGAAGTGTCGAACTTGTAGACCCCCGGGGTCAGGATCAGTCCGCCGAGATCGTGCCCCGTCAGGTCGGAGGTGAAGCTCAGCGCGCCCAGGGTCGCGAACGCCTTGCCGGCGTCGATCTCGGCCTGATGGGCGACCGCGTCGGTCTGATGCACGGCGCCGGTGAGGGTGACGGACCCCAGGCCCGTGATCGACGAGCCCGGAAAAAGGCCCAGGTCGCCGTTGATCGTGGTCGAGCCGGTATTGGTCACCGTGGACGCCCCCAGAACCGCGAAGCTCTCCGCCGAACCCAGAAGCGGGGCCGCGGATGCCGGGGAGGTCAAACACAAGAGCGCGGCGACCGGGATCGCGAGTACCCAGCGCGCGGGAATGTTCATGGAAGCGCCCACGTATTCCATATCGATTTACCTCATGGAGAAAATATTCGAGAGGAAATGCGGAATGTTCCGGAATTTCCCATGAACTGCCATCGGGCGAAAATCTCAGAACAACCGATGGTTCCAATCTGTCGGCAACCATTGGTAGTTTATTTTATTTCAACTCTCCGATTGCTTCTGAAGTTTGGCGGGCTCTAGACCAAGCCTGGTCTGGCCGCGCAGGGCGGGGACGGGTTCAAGGGACGGAACCAGCCATTCGCTTTCGCGGCGTCGGCCTAGCCCGCGCCGAACGCGCCATTGCCACAGGCGGGAGGCGCAATGGTTGACGTTCGCGTCAACCGGTCTTGTCTTACGCAGCGGCGCCTTCACACAGTCGTTTTGACGCGCCATAGAGCGCTGGAATTTCACCAGGGAGCACGGCCATGGCCGAAGCCTATATCGTAGCTGCGACGCGCACCGCCGGCGGTCGCAAGGGCGGACGTCTCCGGGAATGGCACCCGGCCGACCTGGGCGCGGTGGTGCTGAACGAGCTGATCGACCGTACGGGCGTCGACCCGGCCGTGGTCGAGGACGTGGTCATGGGCTGCGTCATGCAGGTGGGCGAACAGGCCACCAACATCGCGCGCGGCGCGGTCCTGGCGTCCAAGCTGCCGGAGAGCGTGCCGGCCACCAGCGTCGACCGGCAGTGCGGCTCCTCGCAGCAGGCCCTGCACTTCGCCGCCCAGGCGGTGATGAGCGGCACCATGGACGTGGTGATCGCCTCGGGCGTCGAGAGCATGACCCGCGTGCCGATGGGCCTGTCGGTCGCCCTGCCGGCCAAGGAGGGCTTCGGCAATCCGATGAGCCCGAACCAGCAGAAGCGCTATCCGAACATCCAGTTCAGCCAGTTCATGGGCGCCGAGATGATGGCCGCCAAGTACGGCCTGACCAAGGACCAGCTTGACGAATACGCCTACGGCTCCCACCAGCGCGCCATCGCCGCCACCCAGGCCGGCGCCTTCAAGGACGAGATCGTCGCGGTCGACGGCCGGGACGGCAAGGACGCCGAGGGCAATGTCGTCCGCCACGACAGCGACGAAGGCATCCGCTACGATTCCAGCCTCGACGCGATCCGCGGCGTGAAGCTGCTGCGCGAGGGCGGGGCGATCACCGCGGCCACCTCCAGCCAGATCTGCGACGGCGCCTCCGGCGTGATGGTCGTCTCTGAGAAGGCGCTGAAGGAATATGGCCTGACGCCGCTGGCGCGCATCCACAACCTGACGCTCATCGGCCATGACCCGGTGATCATGCTGGAAGCTCCGCTTCCGGCCACCGAGCGGGCGCTGAAGAAGGCCGGCATGTCGATCGACGACATCGACCTCTTCGAGGTCAACGAGGCCTTCGCCTCGGTGCCGGTGGCCTGGCTGAAGACCACGGGCGCGGATCCGGCCAAGCTCAACGTCAATGGCGGCGCCATCGCGCTCGGCCACCCGCTGGGCGCCTCGGGCACCAAGCTGATGACCACCCTGCTGCACGCGCTGAAGGCCCGCGGCAAGAAGTGGGGCCTGCAGACCATGTGCGAGGGCGGCGGCCTCGCCAACGTGACGATCGTGGAACGCCTCTAGGCGGGCCCGATGGCCGGTCGCGTCTATGCCATCACAGGCGCGTTCGGCGCCCTCGGCTCCGCCGTCGCCAGGGCCGCGGCGGCGCAGGGCGCGCGGCTGGCGCTGATCGACTTTGCGAAGACGCCGCCGCCGGGATTGCCGGACGGCGGCGACGTGCTGGTGCTCGGTGGCGTCGACCTCACCGACGCGGTGGCGGCCGGAGCGGCCATCGACGCCGTAGCCGACCGTTTCGGCGGCTTGGATGTGCTCCTGAACATCGCCGGCGGCTTCCGGTGGGAGACGCTGGAGACCAGCCTCGCCGAGGGCTGGCATCGGCTGTTCCTGATGAACGTCCAGACCGCCGCGAACGCCAGCCGCGCGGCCATTCCCTACCTGCGTGAGAGCAAGTCGGGCCGCATCGTCAACGTCGGCGCCAACGCCGCGCTGAAGGCCTCGATGGGCATGGGGCCCTATGCGGCGTCCAAGGCCGGCGTGCACAGTCTGACCGAGAGCCTGGCCGAAGAGCTGAAGGCCGACGACGTGACCGTCAACGCCGTCCTGCCCTCGATCCTCGACACGCCGACCAACCGCGCCGACATGCCCAAGGCCGACTTCGCCGCCTGGGTGCGGCCGGACGAGCTCGCCGCCGTCATGCTGTTCCTGGCCGGCGAGGACGCCAGCGCCGTCACCGGCGCCCTGATCCCGGTGACGGGAAGGGTCTAGCCCGCGAGCTCGCGGCGATCCTGGCGCGCGAGGCCGAACACCTGACCGCCCGGCGCGGCGAAATAGAAGGTGGTCGTGGCGGCATAGCGGATCTGCGGCAGGCCGGCCGCGAGCACGGCGGCTTCCAGGGCCGAGGGGTCCGCACACCTGAGCTCCAGCCAGGCGCCGCGCCGGGCCGCGGTCTCGTCGAGCGCCCCGGCCGTGAACTGCACGCTGACCGAGCCGCCGCTGGGGAACCTGAACGCCAGGATCGGCCCGGCGGGGTCGTGGGCGGGCAGAACCGTCGGCTCGCCGCAGCCGAGCACCTTCGAAAAGCACGCCACCAGCGCGTCGCGGAATTCCGGCCGCGCCAGGAAGTGCGCCCGATCGCCGAGCGAGATCGCCGTGTCCGCCGCCTTCGCCTGCGGGCCGGCCGCGGCGGCGACCGCAATGCCGAGGCATCCCCTACGATTGATCTGCGAGTCCATCCCAAGTCTCCTGCGGCCCCAAGAGGCGGCCCCAGGTAGACGATTCAGCTACCGCGGATTCGACACCTGCGGCGTCAGGGTGACCACCAACTCGGCGTCGCGGTCGACGGCGGCGCGGCTGAAGTCGAGGGGCACGTAGGCGCCGGACGCCCACAGCGGGAAGAGGTCGCGGTAGTGGACGCTGAACGGGTCGCCCGACTGCCCGGGCGTGTTGACGGCCACGGAGTTGTCCCAGGCTCCCACGTCCATCACCAGGCGCACCGAGGCGCCGGCGGTCTGGTTGAAGTCGCTGGGGCGATAGGTGGCCGCGCGCGGGCTTTGCGCCGAGCCGGGGATCTCCAGGGCGCCGGTGCTCATCTGCCGGGCGAGCTGGCGGTCGGCGAGGACGGCCGCGGGCGGCGTGAAATCGGCGTGATGCAGCCGCCCCCAGCTCCAGCTCGCCATGTCGGGGCCCAGGCGGGTCTCCAGGTCGCCGACGGCCTCGGCGAGGCTGGTGAGCAGCAGGGCGTCGCGGGTCGAGGCGGCCTCGGGCGTCTCCAGCCAGGTGACCACGCCGTCGATGCTGCCGGAGCCGACCACGTCGCGGGCGGCCGGCGGGATGACGGCGGCGACCACCGCCTTGCCCAGGTGATTGGTGGCCCAGACCTGGTAGATGGCGGCCGCGGCGCTGCCGGTGGTCTCGTCGTTGTCCCAGCCGCGGAGCAGTTCCAGGGCGCGGGCGACGGACGGGTCGGGGGACCTCAGCCCCTTCAGCAGCGCGATGGTCCGGCGCGACAGGGCGTCGTGGCTGTCGGTCTGCAGGGCCATGGAGTCGGCGAGCGTCGCCTTCGGCAGCGCGCCCAGCACCTCCTCGATGCGGGTGATCCGCGAGCGGTCGGCCCACTCGTAGCTGATGGTCCGGTTGGCCGGATAGTCGGCCGGCAGGTTCATCTGGTTGGCGGTGGCGACGAAGCCCCTGGGCGGGTTGTGCAGGGCCGGGAGCTGGCTCTCCGGCATCATCCCGGCCCATTCGTAGCGCCCGTCGCCGGGGACCGGAAGCAAGCCGTCCCAGTTGGGCCGGGCCGGCGTCAGGCCCGCGGCGGACCAGCCGATGTCGCCGCTGGTGTCGGCGAAGACCAGGTTCAGCGGCGGCGTGCCCCAGGACTCCTGGCCGCTCTTGAAGTCCGCCCAGGACCTGGCCCGCCACATCCGCGAGGAGCCGAAATAGCCGGACGCGCCCGGCAGGTTCCAGACGGTGCGCATGGCGAAGGCGTGGGCCCCCTTTCCAGTGTCTGGCGTCTCGGCCAGCACCGGGCCGTGGCGGGTGAACTTCAGCGTGACCTCGCGCGGCGCCTCGCCCTTCACCTCGATGCTTTCGCGGACCACCTTCATCGGCTCGGAGCCGGACTTGTAGCGGTAGGAGTCGCCCTTCGTGTCGTAGACGTAGAGGTCCTCCTGATCGATGTAGAAGATGGTCAGGCCCCAGGCCATCTGGGCGTTGTGGCCGAAGGAGACGCCGGGAAGTGACGGCTCGCCCGCGCCGATGATGTCCAGGTCCGGCGCGTTCAGGTGGACGATGTAGCGCAGCGACGGCGCGCCTACCGGCCGGTGCGGGTCGTTGGCCAGGATCGGCCGGCCAGTCGCCGTGCGCGAGGGCGCGATCACCCAGTTGTTGGAGCCCTCGTTCTGGTAGGCGTCGAGCGCCTGGGCGAGCTTCACCTGGGCGGAGGGCTCGGCCTCGGCCGTCTTCCCGCCGGGCGCCAGGGCCTCGAAGCTCACCGGCTCGGTGGCCAGCAGGTAGTCCTTCAGCACGTCGGCGGGCACGGCGCAGGGGTCGAGGCCGGCCGGGACGGCGGTGGCGTGCGGCGGCTCGAGCTTGCGGCGCAGGCGGTCGGCCGGCAGGCCCGCGGCGCAGGCCACCTGGGCGCGGGCCACTTCGGAGGCGACGTTGGAGACCAGCGCGTGGCTGCGGATGCGCAGGATGTCCTCCGGCGCCCAGGCCTCCGGCCGGCTGGCGGTCAGCCTGAACTCGACGGGCAGCGGCCGCTTGCCGGCGTTCACCTCGGCCACATAGGCGTTGACGCCGGCGGCGAAGGCCTCGACCGCGTCGCGCGCGCCCGGCGCGTAGGCCGCCCACTCCGCCGCCATGTCGCCGCGATAGAGGAAGAGCCGCGCGGCGCGATCCTGCGCCACATAGGACGGCCCGAAGCTGGCGGAGAGGCGGCCCAGGCCGCGCTTGCGCCACAGGTCGATCTGCCAGAGCCGGTCGCGGGCGGCGTTGTAGCCCTGCAGGAAGAAGGCGTCCCGGGAGGAGCCGGCGAAGATGTGCGGGATGCCCCAGCGGTCGACCACCATCTGGGCCGGAGCGTTCAGGCCCGCGACGCTCCAGGCCTCGCGCCTGACCGCCGTCGAGCCCGGCTCCGCCTGCGCCGCGCCCGCCAACAGCGCGCCGGCCACAACGCCCGCCAACAGCCTGTCCATGCCCGCCATTCCCGCCGCTCCCCGCACTGGTCGATTGGAGTTGACGACAGATCGCGGCTTTCGTCCACGCGGCCTTGCAGAGGTTGGGCTATCGGCGTTTTGATTGGGATTGTCTGCCACCCTGAGCAGGGGAAACGCCATGATCGGCTACGCCACAATCGGAACCAACGACCTCGACCGCGCCCGCAGCTTCTACGATCCGGTGATCGGCGCCTTGGGCGGCAAGCGGACCATGGCCTTCGACCGCATGCAGTTCTACGGCGGCGTCGGCCAGACCCTGCTGGCGGTCTGCACCCCCTACGACGGCGGGGAGGCCACGCCCGGCAACGGCTCCATGTTCGGCATCCCGGCGCCCAGCCGCGAGATCGCCGACGCCGCGCACGCCGCCGCGATCGCCGCCGGCGGGACGTGCGAAGGCGCGCCCGGCCAGCGGATGGAGGGCTTCTACGGCGCCTATTTCCGCGATCCGGACGGCAACAAGCTCTGCGTCTTCTACACGGGGAAATAGTCGCGCCCGATTGGGGTCGGCCGCGCCGAGATCGAGGCCGGTCCTTCCAGCGATGGGCTCGTCGCGTGGCGTCGCCGGCGGTCCCGCTTCCCGCCCAGCGGCAGGGAAGGGGACTACTTCGCGGGCGTCGGGGTCACCCGCCAGACGATGCCGCCCACGTCGTCGGCGACCAGCAGGGCGCCGGTCTTGTCGACTACCACGCCCACCGGGCGGCCCTGGATCTGCTGATGCCTGTCCAGGAAGCCGGTGAGGAAGGCCTGCGGCGCATTCTGCGGCCGGCCGTTGGCGAAGGGGATGAACACCACCTGGTAGCCGTTCAGGGGCTTGCGGTTCCACGACCCGTGCTGGCCGATGAACGCCCCGCCGCGGTACGACATCGGGAAGGCCGCGCCGGTGTAGAACACTAGGCCCAGCGAGGCGGTGTGGGGACCCAGGCCGAAATCGGGCGCGATGGCCTTGGCGACCATCTCCGGGTTCGCCGGCTTGGCGCGGACGTCGACGTTGTGGCCCCAGTAGCTCCAGGGCCAGCCGTAGAAGCCGCCGTCCTTGACGCTGGTCAGGAAGTCCGGCGGCAGGTCGTTGCCGATCTCGTCGCGCTCGTTGGAGACGGTCCACATGACCCCCGTGGTCGGCTCGAAGTCGATGCCGTTCGGGTTGCGGATGCCGCTGGCGAAGATCCGCGCGCGGGCGGTGGCGATGTCGTATTCCCAGATCGCCGCGCGGCCGGTCTCGTTCTCCAGGCCGTTGTCGCCGACGTTCGAGTTGGAGCCGACCGTGGCGTAGAGCTTGGTCCCGTCGCGGCTGGCCACCACGTTCTTGGTCCAGTGGTGGTTGATCGGCGGCCCGGGCAGGTCGAACACCTTCTGTCCCGTTCCCGTCTCCGAGGTCTGGCCGTCGGCGTAGGGAAAGCTCACCACGCCGTTGTCGTTGGCGACATAGAGGGTGTGGCCCACAAGGGTCATGCCGAAGGGTCGCGTCAGCCCCTGGGCGAACATCATCCGGCTTTCGGCGACGCCGTCGCCGTCCGCGTCGCGCAACAGGAAGATCTTGTTCGGGCTGGGCTTGGCGGAGCCGACCTTCTTCATCAGCATTTTCTGGAAGAAGCCCTTGACGCCCTGGTTCGACTTGTCGGCGGGCGAGGGTTCCGACGCCGACTCCGCCACCAGGACGTCGCCGTTCGGCAGGACGTAGAGCCAGCGCGGATGGTCCAGGC
>Ga0210400_10001322_pt1 | contig 24744 bp, 28 predicted proteins | sample IncBWH26MmetaG_FD_155456 | JGI IMG/M metagenome (GOLD analysis project Ga0210400, IMG submission 155456) | Forest soil microbial communities from Barre Woods Harvard Forest LTER site, Petersham, Massachusetts, United States - Inc-BW-H-26-M | ecosystem: Environmental > Terrestrial > Soil >...
TAGCTCAGGCCCGCCTGGTCGAAGCTTACGAGCGTGCACAGTGGCCGCGTACCGCGCCAGCACTTCCTGTGCTTCTCAGCTACTTAATGGATCAGCATAGCCTGTCGCGCGCCGATCTTGCGCCATTACTTGGAACTTCCAGCCGCGTGAGCGAGGTTTTGAACGGCAAACGAGACTTGAGCATGACGATGGTGCGAAGACTCCGTGAGCGATTCAACATCTCAGCAGACTTGCTGATTTCGCGAGGGCGCGCGCGAAGCAGAGCGGCGGCTTAGTCCGACGCTCGCCCGCATCACTGCATGGGGTCAAGCTCGGCATTGTCTGTGCCACGATTGCCGTCGGAGACCATTGAGACAATTTGTCAACCGCGAGACACGGCGACGGTATAAAACTCATTCTCGAAATGGCTGGAGTAGTCCGGAAGCCAGATCAACCTAATTTATTTTCGAGTCATGCGACGCGTCAAGCGTGTGCTTACGGCTTCTTTGCAACCACTTTACCGTTTTCCCATACGTACAGCGGCGTGCCATACATTCGAGCTGTCTTCTCCGCACGGCGCAGGGCACGTCCCACTCCCGCTGCAAAGGATTCCGATTGGCTGGTCTTTAGTCCCTTTTTGGACTTCATCGAAGCTCCTTCTCCAACGCTCGTGCGGCTGTCGCAGGCGCTTCAAAGTAAGGGCGTGACACAAAAAAGAACCTGGGATATTCCACAGCGGCGAGTATATTCCACAGCTGGGTTTGCCAAAACGCGCGTAAGTCATTGATTTTATGGTGGCCAGGGAGGGAATTGAACCCCCGACACGCGGATTTTCAGTCCGCTGCTCTACCAACTGAGCTACCTGGCCTTATGCGAGCCGCGTATTAAACAGACAAGGCCGCTAGTCGTCAATGAATAATCGCAAAATCAGGTACTTACGGGCGATTATAGCGTCAAAAGAAGCCGAATTCGGAGGCGAATGCTACAGCGCAACTTGGCTACCGGCGTGAGTGCGCCCTCGAGCTAGGTCCATTCCGGCGGTGAGGCCCGAGGAGCAAGTTCATTTGAGCGAGTTCGGCGGATTGATTGTAAGGGTCACGCTGCGCTCCGCGCCGTTTCGCAATAGGCGCATCTCGACGCTCTGACCGACTCGCAGCAGCGCGAGCCCGTTGCGCAGTTGCGCTGCGCTTTCGAGCGGCACGCCGTTCATCGAAACCGCCACGTCCCCGACCTTGATGGCCGCGCGATCCGCCGGGGATCCCGGGGCGACCTCCGAGATCTCAACGCCCCTCGCATTCACGAGACGCAGGGACTCCGCCGCCTCCGGCGTCAAGTCGCGCAACTTGATGCCGACGACCCCACGCTTAACTTCGCCGTACGAGATGATCTGCTCCATCACCGCCTTGACCATATTGACGGGAATGGCGAAGCCAATGCCGATATTCCCGCCGTCCTTCGATAGAATCGCGGAGTTGATGCCGATCAGTTCGCCGTTCAAGTTCACCAACGCTCCGCCGGAATTGCCCGGGTTGATCGAGGCGTCCGTCTGGATGAAGTCCTCATAGCCGTGCGGGTGTAGCCCGGTACGACCGAGAGCGCTGACGATCCCCGCCGTCACGGTGTGTTTCAAACCGAAGGGATTGCCGATCGCGACGACCCAGTCGCCTACTTCCAGATGCGACGAATCCCCGAGCGGCATCTGCGTCAAATGCGGATCGGCAACTTTGAGCACGGCGAGATCGGTTCCCTCGTCGGCGCCGACCACCCTCGCCTCGAAGTGCCGGTTATCGAGCAGTGTCACCGTGATTTCGCTCGCATTTTCGATGACGTGGCGATTGGTGACGATGTAGCCGTTCTTGGCGTCCACGATGACGCCCGAGCCGGCGCTTTGGAATTGCCGCACTCGCACGCGTCCGCCCTCGGGCACGTTGAAGAATCGACGAAAGTAAGGGTCTTCGCGTAGTGGATTGCCCGCCACCCGCTCGGTCAGCGTGCCGCTGGTGGCAATGTTGACCACCGCGGGTGAGGTCACCTTGATAACCGGCGCAAGCGACGGCAATGCAACGCTGGCAGCTGTGAGCGCTCCCGGGTGGAGCGCCAGGGGCATCAGGCAGGTCATCAAGAACCATCTTGCTGCGTAGATTCTCACCCGTCGCGTCCCCTTCGTGGAGCCAGGATGGTCAACGTCCACCCGTGGCGGCTTAAGTGGAGACACTCTTCGGCGTGTAATTCTGTTCGCTCCGCGCGCTCCAGCGGTACAGATTTTCATCCCCGCAATGAGGGCATTTGATGGCCGTCAATTGATCATCGAAATCCGTCAATGCTTTGCCGCCGGATGCTGCGACCGCAAGCGCGATGACTAGTCCGCACGATCGGTTCTTACACAGCCAGCCTAAGTAGGGCTCGCCCGGCACCATCTGCTGCGGCGCCCGGACCTCGACGTGGCGCAACGGTGCCGTGGCGACCGGTCTGTGCGACGGCGTACCCTTGCTTTTTGTTGGACGTTTGATCGCCATCACCGCCTCCCCTGCTGATGCTACATGTGAGAGCCTACCGCCGCCGCGCTGACTGCGCCAGACAAGGTAGAATAAACCCAGCGAGACATCATCTGGGAGACACTTGTGGATGTTCATCCAGCTCATCACGCGCCGCGGACTTGGCGCGACTTTTTCGTGCACCTGGTGACGATCACCATCGGCCTCTTTATTGCACTGACGCTGCAAGCCGGCGTCGAATCGCTTCACCACCGCCATCTCGTCCGGGAAGCTCGCGACAATCTGCGGCGGGAGATCGAAATCAATCGCAAACACTATGCCGAGAATGTCCAAAATATAGAGAAAAATCGCAGTCAATTGGCGCACGACATTGACCATTTACGGGATCTGCGCAGCGGCAAGCCGATTGAGAAAAACGACCTAGTCTGGGGATGGGCCTGGAATGGCTACATAGACGCGTCATGGAAAACCGCCCGGGAGACCGGCGCCGTGTCATACATGAGTTTTGACCTCATCAATGCCTATGCGCAGCTCTACCTGCAGCAGGACTACGTGAACGCACAGGCGCTGGCCATCATCAATGATGAACCAAAATCGGCCGCTTTCTTACAAATTGCCAAGGACCCCGCGGCGTTGAGCCCGAGCGATATTCAGTCAATGTTAATCAGTCTTGCGGAAAGCGATATCAAGCTCTCCACGTTGCAAAACATCATGACACCTCTCAACGAGATGTACACGAAAGCGACAGAGGCTTTGTAGGCGTGCGGCTGGCGGACCAGGAATTGGCGTAAGGTCCGTGAGATTGACCAGAGAAGAGCGATTCCCGGTGGGCCGCGAGATCACGCTGACGGAACTCGACCGTGATCCGTATCCCGCGTTCGAGCGCCTGCGGCAACATGAGCCGATTTCGTGGATTGCGGCTCTGAACATGTGGTACGTCGTGGGCTATGGGGACGTGCGCACCGCATTGCTCGACACTTCTCGATTGATCACGGAATCCGCGCAATCGACCATCCTCGACACCTTTGGTGCGCACATTCTGACGACCGAGGGCGCGCCGCACGAGCGTTACCGCCAAGCTTTGCGCCATCCCTTCACTCCTGCTTTCATCCGCACGCACCTGGAGGCGGCGATTGGCGCCGCCGCCACCGCATTGATCGACGAATTTGCGCAGCAAGGCCAAGCCGATGTGCGTTCCGTTTTCGCCAGCCGGCTGCCGATCCAGGTCATTCTCTTGGTCTGTGGACTGCCGCCGGAGGCCGAACCGCAAATGCGCGGCTGGTACGACAGCTTCGAAGCCGCATTGGCGAATTTTACCCGCGATCCGCAGATACGAGAAAGCGCACAACGCAGTGTTGCGGAATTCCACGCGCTGCTGGATACCGCCATCGATTCCATCAGCAGTGCGGACGGCAATTCCCTGCTGGCTCGCCTGGTTCAGGCGCCCCTACATGAGCGACTCAGCAACGATGAAATCAAGCGCAATCTCTCCATCGTATTCTTCGGCGGCATCTCCACCGTCGAGGCGCTGTTGCTCAACAGTCTGTGGGCCCTGTTCGAGCACCAGGGCGCCTTGCAGCGCGTCCAATCCGATCTTGCCTTGATACCGCAGCTCATCGAGGAAACCATGCGTTGGCTGAGTCCGGTTCAATCCGCTACTCGGCACGTCATCTCGCCGTTTGAATGGCAAGGCATCGAATTCGCTTCACACGACACGGTCAATTGCATGTTGGGTGCCGCCAATCGCGATCCTTCGATCTTCACCGATCCCGATCGATTCGATCTGGATCGCCCCAACAGTCGGCGTCATCTAGGATTCGCGACTGGCACACATGCCTGCCTCGGATCCCATCTCGCCAAAGCCGAAGTGCGTATCGCACTGGAGTTGCTCCTCGGGAGAATGCGCAACCTGCGCTTGGAGCGATCGCTCACGGAGCCTCCAAGCGGTTATGAATTCCGCCAGTCCCGCAGAATGACGTTGTGCTGGGATGCAGTCATGGGAGGACTTCACGCGTCTCCGCGGACCCCTTTTCAATAGAGGAGCACCGCCTCGCGCTCGCTGCGCCAGCGGACTTCGTCGCGAGCCGTCAGCGCCTCCAGATCGGCCGGAGTCGCCGCCGGATCGTCCACCCAACGACGAAGCAGATCGCTGCCGTTGATCACGTCGATCGCGGGCCTGTCCTTCTCGTACTCGTAGGCAAAGTCACGCCAAATCTCGTAATCCGGCCGCAGCCTGCGCAGAGCCTTGAATGCGAGCGCGAACAAGCGCCAAGGCTTGAAACCCTCGTGGTCATAGTACGCCGCATCTTCCACATGCACCTGGATGCCCGCGCAGAGCTTGCCCACATGCTTGTGAAACGTAGGCTCGAACCAGCAGGGCCGGAGCTGGCAGCCGCTCATCCAGGGCGTTGCAAGCGAACGCATCTCGGCCAACAAGGCTCGCACGTCCATATCCGGTGCGCCAAACAACTCCAGCGGCCGGGTGGTCCCACGACCTTCCGACAACGTCGTGGCTTCCACCATCACCGAGCCCGGATAGCAGCGCGCCATCCACAGGTTCGGAGCGTTGGGGCTCGGATTGACCCACGTCCGCGCGCCGAGCGGCCATCCGTATCCCGGTGCAGCGTTCGGCTCCCAACCCTCCATCGGCACGACGCGCCAGTCGACGTCGAGATTGAGCGTCCCGACGAACCACCGCGCCAGCTCCCCGAGTGTCAGGCCGTGCCGCATCGGCATCGCCCCGGCGCCGACAAAGCTTTCGCAACCCTCCTTGAGCATGAGTCCTTCCACGGGCCGGCCTACGGGATTCGGGCGATCCAGAACCCACACGGCCTTGCGCTCCTTCGCGGCCGCTTCGAGCACATAACGCAGTGTGGTGACGAAGGTATAGATTCGGCACCCGAGGTCCTGTAGATCGACGAGCAGAACGTCAAACGTATCCATCATTTCAGGTGTCGGCCGGCGTACTTCACCGTAAAGGCTGAAGACCGGGATACCGTGGACGGGGTCGCTGTAGTCCCGCGACTCGATCATGTTGTCCTGCTTGTCCCCGCGCAGCCCGTGCTGGGGGCCGAACGCCGCGCTCAAGTTCACGTCGCCGAGTGTCGCCAGCGCATCGAGGGAATGGACGAGGTTGCGTGTTACGGAAGCCGGGTGCGCCAATAGAGCCACGCGCCTTCCTTTAAGCGGCTTGCGCAGTTCGGGCTCTTCGAGCAGTCGGTCGATTCCAAATTTCATGAGCGGTCAACTTCCAGTGCGAATCCGTCCGGGTGGTGGAAATCGGGTTTGCCGTGCGCGTGCCGCAGCCCCCAGAACGACAGCCTACCATTCTGGTCTTCGATGACGGCGGCCAGGGCGAGCCGCAGGCGACCAACATCACGCAAGTCAGCCAAGTCCCCGATGCGCACGGCCGACATGAGCTCGAGTCCATCCTCACCCCGGCGCACGGAGATTTCCGGAGTTCGGCCAATCTCGGCGGGCGACATTCCCTCCCGGTAGGCGCTGAACCGGTAGACAGCCCAGTCGAGCGACGGCGAGAAATTGAATTCGTGGTAACCGGGCGCATCTGCAGCGGCGACGAATGCCTCGAAGCACGTGTGCTTCCAGAGGGCGTCCGCCCGTCCGCCAACGCCGGGCAGAGGTACGCGTACGCGGGACATGTCCGCCACCAGTGAGTACCGGAACACCAGAATATCGGGCTCCTCCGTTCGCAGCTGCACCTCGAGGCGTCGCACATCGTCGTTAGGGGTGGAAGGGTGGGAAGTCAACACGGCGGAACTCATATCAATGGACGACATGCCGCAATTGTATTCGTGTTCGTGTACAACCCACACATGGACCCCGTCATATTCTCCAAAAATAACATCCGCATGCCGCGAATTATCTACGGCACCGCTTGGAAGAGAGCTGACACCCAACGGCTGGTGAACCTCGCCATTCAACACGGATTTCGCGGCATCGACACCGCCTGCCAGCCCAAACATTACGATGAAGCGGGCGTGGGTGCCGGCGTTGCCGGGAGCCTCAATCAGGGACTGAGCCGCGCCGATCTGTACCTGCAAACCAAATTCACCTCACTCTCAGGCCAGGATCCGAACCGCATTCCCTACGATCCAAAGGCGTCGCTGCCGGATCAAGTTTCCCAGTCCGTCGCGCTATCCCTACAGAACCTGCAAACCGACTACCTTGACTGCGTACTGCTGCATTCCCCCATGCCAACGATGACGCAAACCCTCACCGTTTGGCGCGCGCTCGAGACTCTCGTCGACGCAGGCTCAGTTCGCCAACTCGGCATCAGCAACTGCTACCGCCTGGACGATATCAAAGGCCTGAACGAGGCCGTCCGGATCAAACCCGCTGTCGTTCAAAACCGCTTCTACGCCGACACGAATTACGACCGCGACATTCGCGCTTTTTGCGGCGAACACCAAATCATCTACCAAAGCTTCTGGACCTTGAGCGCCAATCCCCAACTGCTTGCTCACAGAACGATGACCGCCCTGGCGTCGACCCACAAGCGAACCGCGGCGCAGATTCTTTTTCGCTATCTCACCCAGATCGGCGTGGTTCCCCTCACTGGCACGAAGTCCGAGACTCACATGCGCGAGGACCTCGGCATCTTTGACTTTGCACTCAGCGACGCGGAACAAGGCGCGATCGATAAGCTACTGTGATGCCGAACGGGCGACGGCGGCCCAGCGCAGCGCCGCAATCGTCACTCTCTTATATGCACCGAAGACCCATTCCAATGTACGCCATCGCACAGACCGCCCCTGACCCGGGCGCGCAAATTTATTGGATCTTCCCACCGGCATTCCCTCATGGATGACAATCTCAAGTTCGAGCCCCTTCAATCCAATATTGCATCGCACTCGAAAGACAACGTGGCGAGGTTTCAGGCAGCGTCGCTGTGGCGAGCCCGCTGGCAAGTGATCAATTCCTTCGTTCCCTACGCGCTACTTTGGATTGCGATGGACCGCGCACTGGCAGTTTCCTATTGGCTGATGCTCCCGATCGCGATTCTTGCCGCTGGCTTTCTTGCCCGGATATTCATCATTTTCCACGACTGCGGCCATGGGTCGTTTTTCAAATCCCCACGAGCCAACAATGCGACGGGTGCCATCGCGGGCATCCTGCTTCTGACGCCCTATCGACACTGGCGCTGGCAGCACGCCTTGCACCATGGAACGGCGGGTGATTTGGATCGACGCGGCTCGGGCGATATCTGGACGCTGACGGTGAAGGAATATCTTCAAAGCACTCGCCGGCGGCGATTGGCCTATCGGCTCGCGCGCAATCCAATCGTGCTTTTTGTAATCGCGCCGCTGTATGTGTTTGTCGTACAGCATCGCTTTGCCGAGTCCACCGCGCCCATACGCGAGCGCCGGTCGGTTCACCGCACGAATTGGGTATTGCTCAGCGCCGCGCTCTTGATGTGCGCAATAGTCGGTTTGAAAGCCTTTCTCTTGATTCAGCTCAGCGTGTTTGCATTCGCGGGCGCACTCGGTTTGTGGCTATTTTACGTGCAGCACCAATTCGAGGGCGCTTATTGGGCGCGCTCCCAGGACTGGAATTACACGGCGGCGGCGTTGCAGGGCAGTTCCTTCTATAAACTGCCGCGAATCCTACAGTGGTTTACCGGCAATATCGGGTTCCACCATATCCATCACTTGAGTCCGCGCATTCCGAATTACCACTTGCAGCTATGCCATGAGGCGGATCCCTTCTTCCGCTCGATCAAGCCGGTCACACTGCTGGCGAGCCTCAAATGCCTCACGTTTCGCCTGTGGGATGAACAGCGCAACGTCTTTGTGGGATTCCGCTTTGGACGGACGCGATCGTCTAATTGCTGATGCTCACCGCATTGAGGAGCCCGATGGCGACTGAGAACGTCGCGACCACGATTGCCGAGCACACATGTCCCTCTTCGACACGCTTCGCCTGACTGCGCAGCGCCAGCAGCACGCCCAGCTGCACAAGGCAGGTAATCGCGGCCCAGACGATCATCTCAATGAGCGAGTGGGTATACAAGATCGCAGCCAGCATGGGAATGGTGAAACCAATCACGGCGCCGGCAAACGTAATCGCCACAGCGATATTGTCGTGAGCGATGAGGGCGAATTCTTTGTAGGGGGTTGCTCGTGCGTAAATGTAAACAAACAGCAACAGGAGCACGATCGAGGTACCGAGGTATTCGACAAAGGCGGCAATGGCGTTGATCATAAAGGCCCCTAATTGATGAAATAGTGGGGAACGAAGCTGCTGCTATTGGACGTGATCGGAGAGGAATCCTCGCGTATGCACATACCTGCGCTCTGACCATCGATCACCCACGAGCCGATGACGGCATAGTGCCCGTCGAAGGCGGGAAGGACCTGCAGGCCTTGGTAGATGTACCCCTGCTCCCCATAGGGTCCCTCGGCTTTGTTCACGCGTGCATTGTTCGAATACAGTTCGATGTTGGCGCCTTCCCGCGAGTAGAGCGGCTTCTTGGCGTAGGAGCCCAGGCGTCCCGGCTCGAAGTAAGCGGGCAGCAAATTCGGGTGTTCCGGAAAGAGCTCCCAAAGGATGGGCAGCAGCCCCTTGCAGGAAAGTCCGGCTTTCCATAGCGGCTCGATGAACTGGGTGCTGCTCGCTGCAATATGGGCGCCAAAGTCTTCTGCCATCAGCCATTCCCAGGGATACAGCTTGAACAAATTGCCAATGGCGCTGCCTTGGGAATCGACAAAAGTGCCGCGCGACCCGTCCCACCCGATATCCTCAATATTGATATGCTCGGCTTTGCGGCCGGCTTGGGCCACGGTGTCGATGAGATAGGTCGTACATGCCCAGTCCTCCTCGTTGCCATCGAGACTGGCGAGGTAAATCGGGTCGCTCCCGGGCAATTGCCGCCAGCGCGCAATCAGCCTCTCGTGAATCGAGTTGAACTGGTCGGCGGATGGAAATCTGTCCTCCATCCAATACCACTGACACACCGCCGACTCGAGCAACGAGGTCGGCGTGTCGGCATTGTATTCCAGCATTTTCGGCGCGCTCTTGCCGTCATAGGACAAATCGAAGCGTCCATACAAGGAGAAGTCCCGGCGCTTCCAAGAAGCCGCAATGGGATCCCAGAAGGATTGCGGAATCGCCAACTGGCCCAAGCGCTCAGTGTCGATCGCATTTTCCAGCGCAGCGATGCACATGTCGTGAAGTTCATTGGTGGCCGCCTCGACCGTTTCAACCTGCTTCAAGTCGAATCGATAGCAGGCATCTTCCTTCCAATAGCTGTCGCGGGCATGAAATGAAAGTCCCTGCGCTTCAAGTTTCCGCGCAAAATCATCGCGCGGAACAACGACCTGGCGCTGCATCAGCCGCTGCCCATGCCAAAGCCGTGCGCCGAGGAGCCAAAGCCGCCGCGAGCGAAGCTGCCGACATGGGTGGTGACGCCTGACTCAGAGCCTGCACTCGTGATATGCGCATTGTTGATGGCGCGCGTGGCGCCGTCGGCGTTGACTGCAATCGGACGCGCCAGATTCGGGTCCCAGTAGTATCGTGGCCCGTAATAATAGGCAGGCAGCCCCGCCACCGTGGATGATTGCCGGCAATCGGCCGGATCTCCCCAATCATGACGGCATTCATCGAGCGAAGCGTATCTTTGCTGCTTAAGATCCTGGCGGACTTCATCGCAGGCGTACAAACCCACCGCGGAGCCCAACAAGATCAACTGGACGTAAGTTGAGCGCTTCATTTTTCTCTGGCCCAAATCCCAAGACCGATAGTACAGTCTAATCGGCGGCGGCGACACCTCGTCTGGTCGAGCCTCAATCTGCTAGTGTGTCCCGGGCGAGAAATACACGTACTCATCCAAGTCATGGTCCAACGCCGCCTCGGCGGAAATCGGAGATCCTCCAATGAATGAAGAAACCCTAAACTTGAGCATACGCAAATTCTTGAAAGCGGTCGGCATCAACTCGCAACGCGAGATTGAACACGCGGTCGCCAAGGCCGTCGCGGCGAAATCCATTGCTGGAACGGAATCCTTTCCCGCCAAGATGACCCTCGAGATCGCTGGACTCAAGGTCAAAGTCGAATTCAGCGGCGACATCGCCCTTGGCTGACAGTCGGCGGGTGGCAACCGGCTCAGCGAATCGCTCGCTCGACGTGCCCGCGCCTCGCGAGAGGCACACCGAGGTCGTCCAAAGAGGTCGTCACATTGATGCGCATCCAAGTACTTGGTTCCTGGCGAGGCGAGAACAGGCTTCCAGGCGCCAGTAATAAGCCGTGCACGCTGCAGATTGCCGCCAGGTCATTCGTATCGGTTTGCATGTTTGCCCAAAGGAACAGGCCATCGCCACTTTCACCTAGCACCTCGATTCCCTGTGCCGTCAGAAAGCCGCGCATCCGTGTCCGATGCATCACGAGTCGTTTACGCAGTCGCGCCGCGTGTCGGCTGTAATGTCCTTCCACCAGTAACTTGTGCACCAGGCGTTCGTTGAGTTCCGGGGTCGTGAAGCCGCCCAAGATCTTTGCCTCTGATAGGCGTTGCGCAAGCGCCGTCTCGGCAACCACGAAACCCACCCGAATATTGGAGGCCAGTGTCTTAGAGAAGCTGCTTGCGTAGATCACCCGGAACAATGCGTCCTCTGCCGCAAGCCGTCTCACCGGTGACGGGCACAGATCGGCATAAACATCGTCCTCGAAAATCCAAAAATCATGCTTCTTCGCCAATCCCAAGATACGCTTCGCGCTGTCGAGCCCCAATGACAAGCCGGTAGGATTCTGACCAATCGAACTTAAGATGAGCAGGCGCGGACGTTCCCGTATGACCACTCTTTCAAGAGCCTGAATATCCAGTCCCGTTGTGCGATAAGGCACGCTGACGGTGCGGGCACCATGCCCGCTGAGCATGCCAAGAGCGCCGAACCAACCGGGATCCGGCATGAGGACCGTCTCCCCCGGCCGCACCAGCGCCCGTAGCACCAAATTCAGTGCATGCGTAATGCCCGTCGTCAGGACGATTTGCTCCGTACGGGCGAGAATGTCGAGATCCGCGAGACGACGTTGCATGAGACCCCTCAATGGCTCGAATCCACTGGGTCGTCCACTGTCGAGCCATCGTCCCTGCCGTCCGAGCGAGCGCAATGCCGCACCAATTTGAATACCATTCAGCCATTCGGACGGAAGGACCCCCAAGCCCGGTCCGCGGGCGCCTTGGGGAGACAGCATGTGATGCAAGAGCCAGGAAAGATCGATTTTCCCCGACCGCCTCGCCACCGAATCGGCTCGCTTGCGTGGAGGGGAGCGCGCGAAGTACCCGGACCCTTGCCGAGCTTCTAAAATACCGACGGCAACGAGGCGGCCATACGCTTCCGAGATCGTGAATGGCGACACGCCACGTTGACGCGCGAGGGCGCGGATCGATGGAAGCCGGGTTCCTGCACCAAACACCTGCCGATGAATGCGCTGCATGACCCACTCGATGCTCTCGTCAACGCGGCTCTTCTGCGCTCGCTGCTCAAGTCGCGGAATGCTTTTCGTCACACCAATTGCCCATCAATTGTACTGGTCTTCATCGCCACAACTGTACAGGGACTGATCGCCCCACCGGAATTATCCTCATCCACATGATACGCAGCTTCCGAGTTTTGTTGGCCGCCGGTCCCTACGAATTTGCCGGCACGCTTGAGCGCGAAGCAGCTCCCGCCGCGGTCGCTTGGTTGGTCAATCAGTTCCCTCTGGAAGGAACCGTGCAGCATGCGTGTTGGAGCGGCGAAGCGGCATGGCTGCCTCTGAATGGCACGCCGCAACTCGCACCGGAGAATGCAACGTCCCGCCCGCGGCCCGGACAGATACTTTTGTATGCGGGAATGATGAGCCAGGCCGAATTGTTGCTTCCCTACGGCGCCTGTGTATTTGCTTGCAAAGCTGGCAATCTTGCCGGCAGCCCGGTCGTCGCGCTTGACGGCCCATTTGACGATCTTCGCGCGCTCGGCGGCCTTCTAATTAGCAGGGGTGTGCAGCCCTTGAAGCTGAATTGGCTATATGCGAACGCGGCTACTCACCGATAACCCTTTGATCGACCGACAGTTTGGATGTGCAGTATGGTAAGGCCGGGTCTATTGATCTGAGCGACGGCACTGGCCACAGCGCTATCGAAGCAACTCTGCCACAGCTTCTTGAAGGCTAAATCGCGGCCCTCCAAGGATGCGCAGACGTCGTCTGCGCCATTGCGAAGTCGCACATAGAGCGCCTTGACGCCTTGTTCGGAATCGATGTTCAAGTCTCCATAGGCGACGATGGCTCTGTCGTACTGCGGCTCGGCAGCCTGAGCGTTGCCGTCCATCACAAGACATCCGAGAGTCAAGAAGCTCGCGGCTAAAATGGAGGCCGCGGAGATGGATTGAGTCTTGACCGTGGTTTCGTAGCTCACGTGAATACCCTCTTGATTTAATGGATTGCGCGACGCACAGGCTGCGCCGCCCGACAAAACACGACAAACGCACTATCTGATCGACTGTTAAGAAAACCTTAACTCTTTGGCATGCCAGCCGGATGTTCATCCCCCCGCCCGCCATGGCGTTTGATCTTTGAGTTCGCCGGAATCGCGCCACACATGTAACTCCCACCCATTGGTACCCAGCGCCTAATCTAAGCCCTCACACGCAACAGAAGGATACGAGCGATGAGCAAGCACCGGATCGGGACACGTAATGAGTGGCTGGGCGAGCGGCTTAAGCTGCTCGAAGCGGAGAAGGAGCTCACCCGGCAGAGTGACGAGCTGGCACAGCGGCGCCAGGCGTTGCCGTGGGTCCGCGTTGACAAGCAGTATCGATTCGACACGGACGAAGGGAGTGCCCTGCTGGCGGACCTCTTCAGGGGGCGCTCGCAGCTCTTGGTCTACCACTTCATGTTCGGGCCCGACTACACCGCCGGCTGCCCGTCCTGCTCAATGATAGCCGACGGCTTTGATGGCTTCGCCGTGCACCTGGCCAACCATGACGTGACGCTGTGGGCGGTTTCGCGGGCGCCGCTTGCGAAACTACAGACCTACAAGCGACGCATGGGTTGGACGTTTCCCTGGGGCTCTTCGTTCAAAAACGAGTTCAATTCCGACTTCAGTGTCTCATTCACCGAGGAAGAGCAGCGTGCGGGTGGCACCGAGTACAACTACCGGCGTGGCGGCCATGCGATGGATGCGAAGAGCGCGCCGGAGCCGGTTCGCCAGTTCGCTGCCATGTGTGGAACCGATGCGCCCACCTTCACGCGCGATCGGCCCGGCATGAGCGCGTTCGTGCTGGAGGACGGAGCCGTCTATCACACCTACTCTACGTATGCGCGCGGGCTCGATGGCCTTTGGGGCGCGTACCAGTGGCTCGACCGTGCCCCCCTGGGCCGCAACGAGGCCGGCATCTGGTGGCGGCGCCACGACGAGTACGAGAAGGACTGATTGCTTGCAACCGTATTCGCGTCGAGAGAAATCGGCAATGAAGCAGTTTATTGAAGTAACCGCAATGCGAATTGGCGCTCTCGTCCAATACGCCTGTGCGAACGTCGACTTCGAGGTTGTGTCGTTGCCTGGCGGCAGCTTGATCGCGGTTCTTCTTTGCCTTCACGCCGTCGCCCTAGGTTCCATTTCCACGCCTGGCCAGCTTAGGAGCTAGAAGAAATCGGGCTGATCAGCATCACTGGATCGCGCAAAGCGGATTCACGTCCAAGCCTCAAATCAGCTTCTCAAGCAGTGTGGCAAGTTCCGACTGCTGCGCTGAGTTCAACCGTGCCAGCCGCGCGCCGAACGCTTTTGACAGGACGGCTAGCCCGCGCGCCACTGTCTTGCGTCCCTCGGGTGTCAGGATGAGCCGGTGGCGACGCAGATCCGCGCCGTCGATTTCACGGCGCACAAAGCCCGCGGCTTCGAGCCGCTTGACGTATATCGTCACGGTGGGCTTCGGCATGCAGAGGACCCCCGCCAGTTCCGCCGGGTGCGGGTACGCGTCCATTTCGGCGAGCAAGAACAGCTCCTTCGTCTCCAGTCCGAGCTTGGTGATATCCGGCGCGACGCTGGTGATTACCGACATCAACAGCCGGTAATTGACGGACCAAATCTTTCCGGCATCAATTTTTGGCATCGGTACTTGCTATTTATTAGTTTAATTATAAACTATCGCATATCGGAACTATCTCAGCATTGTACCATATTGCCAATTTGGAGAGCATCATGCCCCTCGATCACTACGTTACCCTGGGCCGTTCAGGCCTGCGTGTCAGCCCGTTCTGTCTCGGCGCGATGACCTTCGGTGAAGACCTCGGCTGGGGCTCCAGTGTCGAGGAGTCGCAACAGATCATCGACCGCTTTATTGAGCGCGGCGGCAATTTCATCGATACCGCAAACTTCTATACGAAAAGTCATTCGGAAAAGATCATCGGCGACCACGTGGGGCGTCACAGCGCCCGGCGGGACCGGCTCGTCATCGCCACGAAATTCAGCGGTAACCTCTATCCCGGGGACCCCAATGGCGGCGGATCTGGCCGGAAGTCGATCATTGCAGCATGCGAAAATTCGCTACGCCGCCTGCAGACGGACTACATAGACTTGTACTGGTTGCATAACTGGGACGTGCACACGCCGATCGAGGAGACGATGGCTGCGCTCGAGGATCTCGTGCGCGCCGGCAAGGTGCGTTACCTCGGCGTCTCCGACACACCCGCATGGAAGGTCGTCGAGGCGAACGTCGTGGCGCGCTTCCGCGGCTGGTCCGCCTTCATCGGACTGCAGATCGAGTATTCCCTGCTCGAGCGCAGCGTCGAGCAGGAGCTGGTGCCGATGGCGCTCGAGTTCGGCCTTGGCATTACGCCGTGGTCGCCCCTCAAGAGCGGCGTGCTCAGCGGCAAATACACGCGGCAGAACGCCGGCCAGATCAAGGCCGATCGCGGCTTCATCGCTGAAACCTTTCGCACCGAGAAGGCCTACGCGATCGTGGACGAGCTGGACATCATCGCCAAAGCGCACCAGAGCACGGTCGCGCGCGTCGCGCTGGCCTGGGTTCAGGCGCAGCCCGGCGTGACCTCGACGATTATCGGCGCGCGACGACTTGCACAGCTCGAGGACAACCTGAAGGCGCTCGACGTCAAACTCTCGATCGAAGAGCTGGGCAGGCTCGACGCGCTGACGAAGCCGACGTTTGGCTTCCCCCAAAACATGCAGCCATGGTTTCCGGGCCTCCACAACGGCGGCACTTCGGTGAACGGCGTCTTCGGGCCGCTGTCGCCTTTCGGGATGGGAAAGGGCGACAAGGTCTACTGACACTCTGCGCGCGGTCGCCGAGCTCGTGCATTCGAGCCGAGTGCGACGAGCGACCGCGCACCCTTCCGACAGGGTTTCGGCTGCTAGGTCGACAACTCATCCACCATCGAGATCACGCCCGACAAAACCGCGCCGCCCACCCGCAGCCGGCAGTCCTCAATCTCCTGCCGGCTAAATGACCTCGTTGCCGTTTTTCCCTTCACCGTGATTTCGATGGTTGAACCGGTGAGAGCATGATCCCCCGCCTCAACGTCTCTATAAATGACGCTGCCGAAAAATCCGTGGATGACGAGCCGCCCCTTGATGTCATGCCTGATTCTGGCCAGCGCCGTATCGAACTCCTCTCTACCTTGCTTCTCTTCCATGGCGCACTCCATCACCTGGCTTGATTTCCGACTGCACCTTACTCCTTCTTATATCTGTTTGCTCGGCGCCATGGGTGCGTCGATCTGCTCCGACAAAAAAGTGTAGTTCATCGTGGTGCCCGCCGGCACGGTCCGCAAGGCGTCCCACACGCGCGTCTGCAGATCCGTACCGCGAATGTCGACAGGCAGTTCCAATGCCTGCTCGGGCCGCTCGATCAAGTCCACGACATTCGCGACCAATCGGGCATCGCCGTTCTCGATGATCTCAAAGGCATCGTTCGGAAACTGATTTTGCAGATCGCTCATCAGCATCTCCGGGTCGTCCCCCACCATAATCGAGCGAATCACGTGCTCGGATACGGCAATGATGACGAAGCCCAAGGAACAGGGCGCGATGGCAAAGCCAATGGTCGCCGCCGCCCGGATCAGCGGGATGAGCACTTCGCCCTTGCCGCTCTCTGCTGGATTCGATGTCTGTGTATACATGTCTTCTCCTCGAGTACCGCGCCTGCGCGCGTTCAGTTAGTTAAATCGTTCGCCGACCATCTCTTCGCTCTTCTGCCAGAGTGCCTGCGCGTGTTGCGGATCGAGGGCGTAGGGCTGTACACCCGCGCGTATGCCAGGGGCTGAGGCGATTTCGGCCACGTGGCAGTCTTCGCAATAGTGAGCGCCAATCGCCTCGGCATCCGCGATACAGGCGGCCCACACCGAGGTCGCCGCGCCTTGGGGAATGCTTTTATAGCTAAAGGGCGCTGCATCTTTGGGCTGACGGGCATTGATCTCCGCAATCAATTTCTCCAACCGCCCCGGCGTCAAGTGCCGACTGAGCTCGGTTCGGATACCCCCCGGGTGCACCGCCGTCGCCCGCACGCCGCGCGCCTTGTGCCGCCGATCGAACTCAACGGCAAACAGCACATTGGCGGTCTTGGAGCGGCCGTAGGCGATGAACTCCTCGTAGGGCGTGTGCTCAAAGTTCGGATCTTCAAGATTGACATCCGCATAGCGGTGCCCCGCGGAAGACAGGTTCACGAGCCGCGAACCGGGCTTGAGCAGCGAAGCGATGCGGTTCACGAGGACAAAGTGTCCGAGGTGATTGGTGCCAAACTGCGTCTCAAAGCCATCGGCGGTGGTGCCCTTGGGGCACGCCATGACACCGGCGTTGGCAATAATCAGATCGAAAGGCTTACCCGCGGCAAGCAACCCGTCGGCGCAGCGGCGCACACTGTCGAGAGACGCCAGATCGAGCTGGACGAGCGAAAGAGAACCCCCGCTCGCCGCTTGCGCCCGGACCTGCTCCGTGGCTGCTTGCGCTTTGGACAGATCGCGCGCAGCGCCGACAACTTGCGCACCGTGCGCCGCCAGTGCCCGCGCGGTCTCCACCCCCAGACCCGCCGAGACCCCGGTGACAAGCACCCGCTTTCCGGTCAGATTGATGCCTTGCAACACCTCGTCCGTCGTGGAGGAGGCTCCGAAAGAATTAGTCATGGTGAAATCCTCGCTGCTTTACACAACGCCCTACCGCTGGATCGTATAAAAGTGGTCTAATGACAAGCGGAGGGAACCTCCGCTTAATATACGGAGGCTACCTCCGTTTGGCAAGTGCTATGTGAGGAGCGGACCGATAATCGTGAAGAGAAAACCAACTACGCCGGCGCGGAAACCCCGCGCCGACAGTGCGCGGAACCGACAATTGTTGATCGACGCCGGCAAAGCAGCCTTCTCGGACGTCGGATTGCAAGTGAGCTTGGAAGAAATCGCACGCCGCGCCGGCGTCGGCATCGGCACCTTGTATCGCCACTTCCCGACCAGAGAGGCGGTCGTGGAAGCGGTTTACCGGCGCGAAGTCGAGCAGTTGGCGCACGCGGTGCCGCGGCTGCTCGAGACATCGCCGGCGGGCGAGGCGTTGCACAAATGGATGCACTTGTTCGTCGACTACATCGCCACCAAACGCTTGATCGCACCGTCGCTGGGAGCGGCGGCAGGCCGGACTTCCGCGCTCCATGCAACCTCGGTGGAACTGATCACCGGTGCGATCTCAACGCTCGTGAAGCGCGCGATCGCCAGCGGCGATGTGCGCAAGGATATCGATCCCTCCGACTTGCTGCGTGCCATGGTCGGAGTGAGCTACGGGAACCCCAATGCCGGCTGGGAGGCCAGCGCGCGGCGACTCATCGACATTCTGATGGATGGGCTGCGGCGCAAGAGTTCATCAAAATCTTGAGGATGCTAAGATATCGCGTCAGTTCTTCCAGAGATCCATATGCTTCTCTACGTCGATTCCAATTTTGCCAGTCCCTATGCCTTGGTCGCGTACGTCAGCCTGGTCGAGAAAGGCCTGGCCTTCGACGTCAAATCGCTCGAGATATTCGCCAACGCGCAGAAGGAAAGCGCCTACGCCGCAACGTCGATTACCCGGCGGATCCCGACGCTCATACACGATCATTTTGCCTTGTCGGAATCTTCCGCGATCTGCGAGTACATCGACGAGAGCTTTGAAGGGACACCGCTTTATCCGACGGGGTTGCGCGACCGGGCACGAGCGCGCCAAGTTCAAGCGTGGATGCGCAGCGATCTCATGCCGATTCGCGACGAGCGGCCGACCTTCATCGTATTCTGCGGCGCCAGAAGGCCGGCCCTCTCGCCGCAAGCGATCGAAGCCACTCATAAGTTGTTTGCCGCGGCGCTTCAGCTGCTCGAAGGCCGGGCGGAAAATCTATTCGGCGAATGGTCAATCGCGGATGTGGATCTGGCGATGATGCTGCAGCGCCTGGTGACCCACGGCGATACGGTACCGCAGCAGCTCGTCGACTACGCCAACCGCCAATGGCGCAGGCCCTCCGTACAACAATGGATCAACCTTAAGCGCCCCCGGCTCGTCGAGTACTGATTGCCAAAAAAAGTACGATTCTCAGCTACGGCGGGTGCGGTACTGGAAAGGCAAGAACATTCGCCGTGTATGATTCCACGACTTGGCTGAACGGCGTGCCGTCCGGCAACGTCAAAACGGCCCGATGTTCCAATAGATTTGCGGGCAACGGAACGACCGCGGCATTGGCGCCGGCTGTGCTCATTTCCCAGCCATCGGGCAACGGACGCCAGAGTACTTCGGCGGACAACGTGCGGCGCTGGAAATGAAGCGCCTGCACCGCCCTGCCGAACGGCGTATCGGTCGTGTCCAGGAGCTTGTTCATCTCCGGTGTCAATCGGCTGGGTACATACCAATTGTCCGCTTCGGACAGAACCATTGAGCCGCACTCCAGTTTCACCCTTCGGTAGCGCACCGGTTCGGTCGGCGTGACGTGCAACTCGCGGCGCTGCTCGGGCGACACCGCTTTGTCCACATCTGAAACTCGTACGGCCGTGATGCGCGGTGGGGATGCCAGATGGTGAATGTCGCACCAATGCTCCAGCGTCAAAGTCGCACTGTTATTGCTCAACAACTCAGAATTCAGTGTTTCGAGTAGTGCGAGTGCCTCAACACGAGAAACAAAGTTGGCGGACCAATTCCGCCCTTGAGCCGTAGGGTCGTCCGCACAAGCCATGGGCACGAGCAGCACGACGGCGCCGGCAACCCTCGACGCAAATCCCAACATGTCCCGACATCCGCGTTTCGCCATCGTGCCCGGCATTCAATACTCCTGCGTGGTTATCCGATGTCGGCTCGTGGCGACACAATCGAGGATCCCTTTGTCATCACCCGTGGGTCGCCCTACAATAATATCGAGGCAATCGATCGAACAGTAGTCAATCCAAGGAATCAGGTCATGCACGGAGCATCGAGAACCTACCTGGCGGTCTGTTTCGCCACCTTCATATCCGCCTGTGGCGGCGGCACGGCCGCGCCGATGCAGCCGCCGCCCGCCAACTTCGATTTGCAGGCCGGCATGGCCAAAATGGTGGCCAACGGCTTGAGTTCGAATGTGGCCTTGAGTGGAACGGTGACCGTCAACGGCGTTTCGACCGCATTCACCGGCTCCGGCACCTTTACGCGGCCGCCGGCGATCAGCGCCACCTTCAACGGCACGGCCGCCTTGTCGCAGACCACTACCGTCGCCGGATCCATTACCGCGGCCGGCCAGACCAAGTCGTATTCCACGAGCGTCACCGATTATTACGCCAGCAGTGACAGCGCCTTTCTCGGCGAGGTTTCCGCGAGCGAGTACGACGTCGCGCAGGCGCCGATTTTATTCCCGACTACGGTGGTGGGCGGATCATCGGGGACCTTGGGTACCCTGAGCCGCTACACCGACAGCACCATGAGCGTTTCACTCGGCACGGCGCAAGTAAGCTATTTTGTGATGGCGCCCGTGGATCCCGGCAGTCCGATCGGCATCGAGGTGACCACCAAGATCTTCGACACGCAGAACACGCTCATCGAAACCGACGTGACGGACTACACCATGACAACGAGCAACGTGGTCTCACTGAGCGGTGCGACGGCACAGAATCAGTCCGGCACGCTCAAAGTAACCGCGCAGTAAGCGGGAAGCAGCTGTTCTCCCCCGGGCTTTGCCGCCCGGTTTTACGCGGCCTCCGCCACTTCGTGCGAAAACACTGGCACTTGGGGATCCGACAGAATGGCCTGCAACTCGTCGCGTGATCGGCCCTGGGGTGTCAGCCACGCTTGCACGTGCTCCGGCTTCAAATTGATGATGCACCGATCGTGACCCGCCGCGGCAATGTCGGCCGGCGGCGCATCTGTGATTGCCGCAAAGCCTCTTAAACCCGGTTCCCGAGGATCTGTCCAGTGTGACCACAGACACGCGACGTACATCACTTGTTGCGGTTCCGGCTTGAACTGCAACACCACGTTCTGTTCCGCCTCCCCAGGCTCAAGCTCCCGATGCTGCATGGTGTGCAGCTTCACATTCTCAAAGAAGCTCTCGACCACCATGACGGCATGATGAGAACCGAACTGCTCAGCCCAGAACTTCTCCAAGTTATCCCGCCGCGCGTTATACAGTCCCGGAAATTGCCTGTCGTAGAACGCGGGCTTGCCCTGCGGTCGGCAAAAATAGCGCATCGGCGTCAAGAGGCTCTCCCCCGCCTGCCGCACGATGACCCCCGCATACACAAACGGAAAGATCCGATTGTCCTCCGGCCTGAGGTCCGAGCCGCGCAAATCCGTCAGCTTCGTCGATAGCGCCGCGATCTTGCCGGTCGCAATCCGCACATCCTCCCGCGCCTTCTTGGTCTCCTTGGTCCTGAGCAACCGCTCTGCGTTTGAAAGCCGCGTCTTTTGCGAAAACAGCTCCTTCTCCAACTTTCCTGTCAGCCTCGATCGATGCTCATCGATGGCCGCCTTGATCCGTCTTTCCTGATCGTTGGAAGGCTCGTCAAAATTCGCCTCAAACCCCCGCGACACACTGATACCGGGCTCTTCCAGCCGCCGAAAGAACAGCCTCTCGACCTCCGCGTAATCCATCCGGATTCCGAGCTGACGGCTGAGTTTCCGGGCCATTTGCACGACTTGAGCGGAATAACACATGCCCGGGAGTTTACGCCGGCGCGCCAACTTTCAGCCAGGATCTTGCAGTTTCTCGAGCAATTCCGTCAGATGAACGAGCTTTTCCATTTCAACCATCGCCAACATTTGCCGCCGAATGGCGGCCACTTCGTCCTTTAGAAGAGAGTAGAGATGCGCGCCGGCGTCGGTGACCACGATACGCCTGAGTCGCCTGTCGGAGGCCGATGATTCCCGCTTCACGAGTCCGTCCTTCACCATGCAATCGATCGTCTGCACCATGGATGTAGGCGACATCGCGAGCGCATCGGCCAGATTTGACTGAGACAACGGTGCGCGAGCTTGCATCGCGGCGGCAATCGTCATCCAGTACACGCGACTCACGCCCAGGCGACGCAGACGATGGTCCACTGCCTGCCGCCATGCCGTCGCGGTCTTGCGCAGGGCGTTCTCGAATCGCTCTTCGAGATCAAAAGCAAGGCAGGACTCATCGATCATGCGGGGAGAGCCTCCGCGGGTAAATTCACAAAAGCGACGCACTCGGGCTGGTGCCACCCAGCGCCAAAAACAGTTGCACGGTATCAAGGTAGCGCTGCGCCACTGCCCTGACGTACCCAAGCCGCGCCTGTTGATATGAGCGTTCCGCGTCCAGTACTTGCAGGACACCCGCATTACCCTCCTGGTAGCTGGTGCGCGCCAGATCGAGACTGCTTTGCGCGGCTTGTTGCGCGTGATCTTGGGCGTCCAACTGTTCGGCGTCGTGGTCCAAGCCCTCGAGCAGGTCGGCTACTTGCGCGAACGCTTCCAGAACCGTCTGCTCATAGGTGGCAGCGCTGGCGCGCATCGAGTCGACCGCCGCGCGCTTCTCGGCGCGCAGCGTTCCACCGTCGAAGATCGGTGCCGTCAAACCTGCCATGAAGCTCCATGCATTGTTCGCCCGGTCGAATAGCTGGTCCGCTTTGAGCGATTGCTGTCCCACGGACGCCGTAAGCTCGATCTTCGGATAGAGGTTCGATTGCGCGACCCCGACGGCGCTGGTCGCCGCGTGCAGCCGCGCCTCCGCGGCGAGAATGTCGGGCCGCCGATGCGCGAGTTCCGAGGGCAAACTCACGGGCACCTGCAAGGGCAGCGTAATTTGCGCAAGGTCGACATCGTCGGGCAACTTACCGGCCGGAGCCCGCCCGAGTACCACCGACAGCGCGTGGCGCGCCTTCGCAAGCTCCTGGCGCAACGGCGGCAGCAAGGTCATGTCGTTGGCGATCTGACTCTGCGCGCTCACGACATCTTCGCGTGCCACCGATCCATTGTCGAACGCGCTCTGCACGAGCCGCAGGTTGTCGCGGTCCTGCTCGAGGATGGTTTTAACGGTCGCAATCTGTGCACGGACTGATGCGATCGTGAGCGTTTGCATGACTGCCTGGCCCGTGACGGCCAGATATGCGGCTTCGAGCTGATGTCGTTCCACCTCGGCCAGCGCGTACTGTTGCTCCACGCTCCGCGCAACACCTCCGGTATAGTCGAGCATGTAGCTTACGGTCGGCCCGACGGCGAAATACGTGAAGGGCGGTATACGAAATGGGCCGAGAAACTCCTTCCCATACTGCTGACGACCGGCTCCGGCGGCGAGGTCGACTTGCGGGTATTGCGAACCCGCTCGCGCCAACGCCATTTCTTGGGCCTGTGCGAGGGTGGCCATGGATGCCGCCAAAGTGCGGTTGTGATCCACCGCCTGCTTAACGAGATCATCGATGGCATTGGAGCCGAACAGGGTCCACCACGCTCCCTCGATGTTCTGGCCGAGGGCGATGTGTTGAATTTGGTTCTCGGCTGAAGCGCTTTCACCGCGCAACGTGTCTGCCGTATAGCGCGTGGCCGGCGGTGGCTCGGGACGCGCGAAATCGGGACCCGCGGCGCAACCGCCCACACTCAACAGGCACGACACCATCAGGCAATTACGCGGCATGATCACTCGATATGAACCGGCTTGGGCTGGGTGGCGCCCTTGCGCAGCAGAAAGACCACCGGGATAGCCGCCAGACTCAACATCATCATCAGTCTGAAATCGTTGTTATAGGCGATCATGGCCGCCTGCTGGGTCACGGTAGCATTGAGTCCCGCCAACGCGTGAAAGCTGGGCGATCCGCCATCCGGCATCTGCGCGCGCATCACCGGACTGTAGCGGCTCACATGCTCGCCGAGCGTTGCATGCATGATTTGCGTATTGCGCGTCAACAACGTGTTCACCACCGAGATGCCGATGCTGCTGCCGACGTTACGAGTGAGGCTGAAGATCGCCGTACCCTCATTGCGAAGTGCCGGCGTCAGCGTCGCGAAAGTTGCGGCGGCGAGCGGTACATAGACAAAACCGGTACCCAGTCCCTGCAGGACACCGGACCACACGACCATCGAGGAGTCCATCTGTAGGTCGAACCCGGTCATCTGCCACGACGATACCGCGGTCAATCCAAAACCGGTGGCGATGATCAGCCGCATGTCGGCCCTGCCCATGAGCCGTCCGACGATGAACATCGCGGCGAGGGTGCCGGCCCCGCGCGGCGCCGTGACCAGGCCGGTCGTGACGACGGGGTAGTTGAGCAAATCCTGCAACAAGGGCGGCAGCAGCGCCAGCGTGGCGAATAGCACCACCCCGACGATGAAAATGAACACATTGCCGGTGACGAAGTTTCGGTCCTTGAAGAGCGCGGGACTCACGAAGCGCTGCTCGGTCGTCGTGAGCATGTGAACGACGAACCAGTACAAGGCGACCGCCGCCACGATGGCCTCGATCCAGATTTCCGTCGAACTGAACCAATCCTTCAATTGACCGCGATCGAGCATGATCTGGAAGGAGGCGATCGCCACGCTCAGCGCGGCGAACCCGAAGAAATCGAAACGCGACTTGCGGATCGCCGCCTCCGGAAGAAAACTCAAGATGCCGAGGAATGCCAGAATCCCGAACGGCACGTTGATATAAAACACCCAGCGCCAATTGTAGTTCTCGGTCAACCAGCCGCCGAGGGCGGGACCGATGATGGGACCCAGGGTCACGCCCATGACCCAAACGGCCATCGCGCGCGCATGACGCGCGGGCGGGTTGATATCGAGCAGCACCGCCTGCGACAGCGGGACCAGCGCCGCTCCGCACAGTCCTTGCAACAG
>Ga0210400_10001323_pt1 | contig 24743 bp, 18 predicted proteins | sample IncBWH26MmetaG_FD_155456 | JGI IMG/M metagenome (GOLD analysis project Ga0210400, IMG submission 155456) | Forest soil microbial communities from Barre Woods Harvard Forest LTER site, Petersham, Massachusetts, United States - Inc-BW-H-26-M | ecosystem: Environmental > Terrestrial > Soil >...
GGGGGGGGCGGCGGGGTCGGCGGTGGCGGTGGGGGTGGTGACGGCGGCGAGGGTGGTGGCGGAGATGGCGGAGGCGGCGGCGAGGCCGGCGGTGGTGAGGGCGGCGGCGGGGACTGCGCGAGTGGCGATGCGGGCGGCGGCGGTGGAGGTGGCGGTGGGGGAGGCGGCGGCGAAATCGGGATCAGGTTGGTCGCGCTCAACACCGACAGCAGGGCGGTGACCGCGTTCGGACCGCTATTGTTTCCCGGATGCAACCCGTTTAGGTTGCCCAGCACATCCTGATCGTTGAACGAAAAAACGCCGCTGAAGCTATTGGGGTTCGACTTGTTGCTCTGCAGCTCGAGCGACAGGCTCTGGATGGTTTGGTTGTTGAACGGAACCGGCGCCCCCGGCGGCCCGCCTCCAACGCTGGAGATGCTCGTATTGAATTTGGTGGTGGTTTGCGTGACGCCATTGACGGTCATCGCCATATGGTCGCCGAACATGAAATACGCGTGGACCGAGTTGCCGGTGATCTGGATCAGGACGATGCCGCCGCGGACCGAAACCGCGCCGGTCGGCGTATAAAAAGTGACGTCCTTCTGCTTGCTGATCTTGCCGCCGACATAGCGAAACACGCCGGTCGTCACGGTCGCCGCCAGATTGCCGGTCTGCTTCTGGGGATCGAAAACGAATTCGTCGATGACGACTTCCGAGTTGCGCGCCACCGTCAGTGTCGACTGGTCGGTGAACAGCAGCTGCGCCTGGCCGATCGACGCGGTCTTGATCCGCTCGTTGCGGATTACATCGTGACCGACCAGCAGCTCACGCAATGGTTCATTCGGCGGCTGTCCAGTCGCGTCCGGATTGACGGCCGCAGCAACACCGACCTTATCCGGCTCGCCGAGCGCCGGAGAGTTGAGGCTCGCCAGACCGAGGGCAGCAAGCAATATTCTGCGCGATGAATTGGCCAATTTCTCCCCTGCCTGGCACTCGGTCAGTTACGCTTTCGCAGTTTCGGACACGGCTGAGAATCGCGACCTGTCCCGCAACCGCTTAGAAGCTCTAGCTTTTTGGGACGCGAAACGGCCCCGCGATGACACCTCTCGGCAGGCCGCCAGCCCCTCTGAAGGGAATTCAAGCATAAAACGCGGGAAGGCGGGAATCTAAAAAGAACGTTAACAAGATCGACAGAAATAAAGTTAACGGATCGTTAATAATACCTGCATGTTTCGGTCCATTTATCGCCGGTCCTATGGCGCCGCTGAGGCTCGGCGGCTGCAGCTGCCGGCCTAGAACTCAATAGGCGAATAGCAATCCGAGGATTATCTGAGTGTTGCGGATCCGGCTGGCCGGCAGGTTGGTTGCCGTGTCTTCCTGGAGCAGGTGAAAATTGGCGGCAATATTGTCGGTGAGGCCGAGCTTCGCGGTCACACCGTAGCGCCACTCCTTGGTCGAGCCGAGCAGGGTCGGGTTGAACACCGGGTTGGGCTCGGTCTCCCAGCTGTAGATCCGGTAGACGAGCGGGGTCACGACCAGCGGCCCGACGCCGAATTCGGGCGGCAACGCAAAGATGTGCGTATAGCTCAACCGGAACACGAGCCCCGTGGTCGAACCGAGCCGCGCATCGGTATCGGTCAATGCATAGCTCGTCTGAAAGCCGAGCGTACCGTTTTCAATCGGCTGGTATGACAGCGCCGCGCCGAATGTGTTGATCGTCGAGTTCTGAGCCGTCGCATCCGGGACGCGCGGCGTATTCGAAAAGCGCTGGGTGCGGAATTCGTAGAAGGCCGCAGCGCTCAGCCCCTCCAGGATGGGGCGGTCGAGGCCGAGCCCCGCGCCGGCCGATCCGAGATATTGCCGGTTGCCGAGCAATACCTCGGTGGCCACGGCATAGGGCCGCGCCGAGACCAGCTTCACGCCACCGACGCCGATGTCGAAGCGCGGCCCGCTGTTGACCTCGAGCGCCGTGACATCGAGCCAGCTATGGGCAAATTGCTGCGACACGTAAACGAGGCCGTTGGTTTCCAGCTTGGCATCGCCGAGATCGTAGCTGTGCTGGACATTGCCGGTGGCGAACAGATCCCAGCCCGGCTGGCCGGCAAAGACCGTGCTCAAGGTCTGCGGCACGCCGCCGGCGACGATGTCCGCGCCGGCCGGCTCGGCGCTCGCATTGGTTTGATGGCGCAGCCCAGTGACGAGGTTGAATATAAAGCGCGACCCGCTGGCGGCGCTGTCGATGTCGGCTCGCAATGCCTGAATGCGGGTCCGCGCCTGTTCGCTGGTGCCGGGCTCCTGCTCGGCTTGCGCCAGATAGCTGCGCGCCATCTCGAACGAATTGAGCCGCCGGTAGAGCTCGGCCAGCTGCAGCCGCACACCCGGGAAGTTGCGGTCGAGCAGGAGCAGGCGCTCGAGCGAGGAGATCGCGGCCTCGTAATTGCCGAGCTTCGCCGCCGCTTCGGCGTAACGCAGCGTCAGATCGACGTTTTTCGGGTCCTTCAGCAGTTGCTCGAACAGCTGATCGGCCTGCGTCTCAAGCTCGCCGCGGGTTTGGGCCAATTGGCGCCGGGTCGGCGAATCAGCGTCGCCAATGCCCAGGGACGGCGCGGTTGCCCTGATCAGCGCAGGCAATCCCTCCGCCCTCGCCACAGCCGGAATCAGCAATGCCGCGAAAACGACAAGGCCAAGCTCGATTTGTCGGCGCCGGCGCAGGGCGCGCGCATCGCGACATCGACGGGTCCCAGCCGCGCCATTGCCCAGAGCCTTGCGTTCGCGGTACTTCGTGCTGGGCATTCTGGCGTGATCAGCTCGTCTGAAACCGACAATCCAATAAGGATACTTCATAATAAACTATTCGGCGAACAGGCACGCCGCTGGTGCCGCGCTATCACAGGCGAAATGACAAGATGCCGCAGATTCCGCTCGTCGCTCGGGTGTTCCGATGTCAAGCGCGCCGCTGATCGTCATCGACGGCTTTCTGCCGGCCGAGCTGGCCTTGCAGATGCGGCGCGACATCGATGAGCATTTCGCGAGCCCGCATCTGCACCGGCCGGAAACCCACCAGGTCTGGAACTACTGGTTCGTCCCGGAGCTCTATACCTATCTGCGCGCCAACCCCGAGAAGGTGATCGGCCACGAATGGGTGACCGCGTTCCACGGCGCGCTGCGCAACTGGTCGATGGCAATGCTCGGGATGGCAAATGTCACCTGGCCGTATCTGAGCCTGTATGTCGGCGGCTGCCGCCAGGGCTGGCATAATGATTCGTTGAACGGCCGTTTCGGGTTTGTCTATTCGCTGACGCGCGATCTGCGCCGCACGATCGGCGGCGAGACGCTGGTGCAGCGGGAAAGCGATCCGTTTCGCGCCAATCTCGTGCGGCCGCAGGCCGGGCGCGGGTTCTACGAAATGGTCGAGCCGCGCTTCAACCGGCTGCTGGTGTTCGACGACCGGCTGCCGCACGCGGTCGAACGGATCGACGGTTCGATGGATCCGGTCGAGGGCCGGTTCGTCATTCATGGTCATTTGAGCGAAGGCGGCGCGATCGTCGAGGGCGCGCTGCCCGGCGACGCGGTCGCCGGCCCGGTCGACGAACTGCTGCGCCGCTTTCACGGCGATGCCGCGGCCGCCGCCGCGCTCTACCACGGGCCGCTGGTCCTGCGCCTGCGGATCAATCCGGCGGGCGCCGTCGCCGATTGCGTCATCCTGCTCGACCGGGTGATGCATCCCGATCCGGGCCACGCCGATTGGGAGGCGCTGCGCGCGCGGCTTATCGAGCGGTTTCAGCGCGCGGTGTTTCCGGCGGCCGCCAGTGAAACGGTGCTGACCCTGCCGGTCGGGTTCGGCAGCCGGCCCACCGGTGCCAGTTGAGGGTTATGCGAGGCGGGGCTATGGCTTCGGCTTGAACTCGCGCGGCCGCAATTTGGTGCGGTGGGTTTCCGGCGGCGCGCCGAAACGGCCGCTGCCGCGGAAATAATCCTTCTGCCATTTCTGGGCGCGCGCCTCGGATCCCGGCACCTTCAGCCCGTCATTGAAGGCCTGACGGCTGTCGGCCCAGCTCCGGTAGGCATCGCGCACCTCCGGATCCGCGTCGATCGAGCGGATTTCCGGCTCGACGGCTTCGACCAAGCCGCGCGGGATCGGACAGATCATGCAGAATGGCTCGTCGCGCTCGAAGGCAATCGGCGCGAGCTTGCGGGTGAATTTCCAGTTCATCGTGAAGGTGAAGGGCGACCAGTCGGTTTCGACAATCCCGGTCAATGGCTGGATCGCGTCTTTTGGGCAGTTGAACGGCCCGCTTACCAGGAGGTCGTAGCCGGGCTCGGTGCGAAACAGCCCGTTGACCGAAAACGTCAGCACGCCCGAGCCGAAATGGCTGCTGGCCAGCATTGGCGCATTATCGCCGGTGCCGCGGATGGTCACCGCATCGAGGCCCGGCTCGCCGTTCCACTCGGCCACGAACGGCGCGCCATTCAGGATCAGCCAGCCATGCGCGTTGGCGATATTGAGCGGCAGACAGCGATAGGCGAACCCGGCCTGCGTGCGGTCCATCCAGTCGCGCTCGACCGGCGCGGCGACCAGCCGTGGCGGCTCGCCGGAGGTCGGATAGCAAATCAGCCGCATCCGGGTTCTCGCGGTTGACCGCCGCCTGTGCGGCGGCGGCGGTGATCGGCGATAAGGGCGGCGGAACAGAGTTCTGCGGATGGGGACATCGGCCCTCAAGGTATATCAGCACACGCCTCAGCCGAGGGGATGTCCTTTCCCCGCCATCGGGGGGCATTGACTCGCCCGGTTAAACGGCCTCTCCTATTCTAACATCAATGCAAAAAACCGCCCAATCTCGGGGTGGATATGAACGGGGTAAGGAGAACGTCATGGCGAGGCTGACGCGCCGTTCGTTGCTTCATGGCTCTTTCGGTCTCATGGCGGCCGGGACGGTGGCGCGTCCCTATCTTGCCAACGCGGCGGCGAAGACCGCCGAGGTATGGTGGCCGCAGGGCTTCGTACAAGACGAGGACATCGCCATCAAAAAGGCCATGGCCGATTACGAGAAGGCGAGCGGCAACACGATCGATCTGAGCATCACGCCCTTTGCTCCGCAACGGCAGAAAATTGTCGCGGCGATGCAGACCGGCGTCGTGCCGGACGTGATGGTGAATAATCCGGGTGAAATCACGGGACTTTATGCCTGGGAAGACAAGCTGGTCGACGTAACCGATGTCGTCGAGACCCAGAAGCCGCTGCTGACCGAGACCGCGCTCCTCAATACCTTTTGCTACAACAACGTATCGAAAAAGCGCAGCTACTATGGGGTGCCGCTAACCCAAGATGTGCTGCCGAACCATATCTGGCGGCCGCTGGTCGAGAAGGCAGGTTTTACGCTGGAAGATCTGCCGAAGACCTGGGACGCCTTCTACGATTTCTTCAAGGACGTGCAAAAGAAATTGCGCGCCCAGGGCGTGCGCAACGTCTATGGGCTCGGGTTGAACGTGACCACCAACGGCGTCGATCCGAACAACGTGTTCAATTATTTCCTGATCGCTTACGGCGGCGGCGACATCGTCACCAAGGACGGCAAATTGCACCTCGACGATCCGAAGGTGCGCGAGGCGGCGATCAAGGCGGTGACCTACCCCGCGACCGCTTACAAGGAGGGCTTCGTCCCGCCGGGCGCGATCAACTGGAACGACGCCGACGACAACAACGCCTTCCACGCCAAGCAGATCGTCATGGACCTCGACGGCACGATCTCGACAGAGGTTGCCATGATTCAAAAAGAACAGGATTACAGCGACATCGTGACGATGGGGCTGGCCCTCAGCAACGAAGGGAAGCCGGTGCCGAGCCAGGCCGGCGCTTTTTCCGGGCTGATCCCGAAAGGGGCAAAGAACGTCGATGTCGCGAAGGAGGTTCTGAAGTTCCTGCTGCAGCCGAAGGTCAACAACGAGCTGCTGAAGACGGGCCTCGCCCGGCGTGTCCCCTCCATGCCGTCGACCGTCAAGGAGGATCCGTGGTGGCAGGATCCCAAGGATCCGCACCGCGTGGCCTATGTCCAGCAAGCGCTGCTCAGCCCGACCGTGCCGCAATTGTGGGCCTATAACCCGGCCTTTGCCCAGGTCCAGAACGAGCATGTCTTCCCCAACGCCTGGGCCGAAGTCGCCACGGGTGGGGCGGCGCCGCAAGCGTCGGCGGAAAAGGCGTTCAAGCGGGTCGAGGAGATCTTCGCGAAATATCCGATTACGCAGAGTTAGCGGGTCACACGCCAGGGAGGCGGCCATGGCGGCCTTGACACGACGCTCGGTGCTACGCGCCTCGGCGGCATTCGCGGCCGCCGGAACGTTGGCGCGCCCCTATCTCGCCAACGCCGCGGCGAAGACCGCCGAGGTTTGGTGGACGCAGGGCTTCGCCCAAGAGGAAGACATCGCGTTCAAGAAGATCGTCGCCGATTATCAGAAGGCGAGCGGCAATACGATCGACTACAGCATCACGCCCTATGCGCCGCTGCGCCAGAAGATCGTCTCGGCGGTAACCAGCGGCGTCGTCCCGGACCTGTTCCAGAACACGCCGGGCGAAATCGTCGCGCTGTATGCCTGGGACAATAGGCTGGTCGACGTGACCGACGTCATCGACACGCAAAAGCCGCAGTTCACCCGGACGGCGCTGCTCACCGTCAATTGCTACAACAGCGTCGAGAAAAGGCGCAGCTTTTATGGCGTGCCGTATACGGTCGCGGCGTTGACCAACCACATCTGGCGGCCGCTGGTCGAGAAGGCCGGCTATACGCTCGAAGACCTGCCGAAAACATGGGATTCGTTCTACGATTTCTTCAAGGAAGTGCAGAAGAAGTTGCGCGCCCAAGGCGAGCGCAAGGTCTATGCCGTGGGCTTCCAGCTGAATGCGACCGGCAACGACTCCAATGCATTGTTCAACTATTTCCTGATCGCCAATGGCGGCCAAGGCATCGTGACGACGGACGGCAAATTGCATCTCGACGACCCGCAGGTGCGCGAGGCCGCGATCAGGGCGCTGACCTATCCGACGACCGCCTACAAGGACGGTTTCGTGCCGCCGGGGGCGATCAACTGGAACGACGCCGACGACAACAACGCCTTCCACGCCAAGCAGATCGTCATGGATCTCGACGGCTCGCTGTCGACCGAGGTCGCCATCATCAAGAACGAGCAGGATTACAAGGACATCGTGACGATGGGCCTGCCGCTCGGCAATGACGGCAAGCCGGTGCCGAGCCAGCAGGGAAGCCTCTGCGGCCTGATCCCGAAAGGGGCAAAGAATGTCGAGGTGGCCAAGGATTTTCTCAAATACCTGATCCAGCCGCCGGTGCTTGACGAGTATTTGAAGACGGGGCTCGGCCGCAACCTGCCGGCGATACCGGCCATCGTCAAAGACGATCCATGGTGGCTCGACCCCAAGGATCCGCACCGCGTAGCCTACACCTCGCAGGGTCTGCTCGGGCCTACCGTGCCGACCTTCTGGACCTCCAACCCAGCTTACGCCCAGGTCCAGAACGAGCATGTCTGGGCCGTGGCGTGGGCCGATATCATTACCGCCGGGATGACGCCGCAGGCGGCCGCCGAGAAGGCATTCAAGCGGGTCGAGGAGATTTTCGCGAAATACCCGATCGCGGAGAGCTAGCGGGTCACACGCCCAGGGAGGCGGCCATGGCTACCTTGACACGACGCTCGGTGCTAGGCGCCTCGGCGGCATTGGCCGCTGGAACGTTGACGCGCCCCTATCTCGCCAACGCCGCGGCGAAGACTGCCGAGGTTTGGTGGACGCAGGGCTTCGCCGAGGAAGAGGACATCTCGTTCAAGAAGATTGTCGCCGATTACCAGAAGGTGAGCGGCAATACGATCGAGTACAGCATCACACCGTATGCGCCGCAGCGCCAGAAGATCGTCGCGGCAATCCAAACCGGTGTCGTCCCCGACATGTTCACCAACAACCCCGGAGAAATCATCGCGCTGTACGCCTGGGACGACAAGCTGCTCGACGTGAGCGATGTTGTCGAAACCCAGAAATCACAATACAGCGAAACCGCGCTGCGCACCGCCTATTGTTACAACCGCGTCACCAAAAAACGCAGCTTTTACGGCGCCCCGTATACACTGGCCGCGCGCCCCAACCATGTCTGGCGACCATTGGTCGAGAAGGCCGGCTACAATATGGAGGATCTGCCGAAGACCTGGGATGCCTACTACGATTTCTTCAAGGAAGTGCAAAAAAAGCTGCGCGCGCAGGGAGAACGCAAGGTTTATGGCATCGGGTTCCAATTGAATACGACTGGCAACGACTCCAACCTGCTGTTCGATTATTTCCTGATCGCCTATGGCGGCCAGGGCATCGTCGGCAGCGATGGCAAATTGCACCTCGACGATCCGCAGGTGCGCGAAGCTGTGATCAAAGCGCTGACTTATCCGACCACTGCCTACAAGGAGGGCTTCGTGCCGCCGGGGGCGATCAACTGGAACGACGCCGACGACAACAACGCCTTCCATGCCAAGCAGATCGTGATGGATCTCGACGGCACGATCTCGACCGAGGTCGCAATCATCAAGAACAAGCAGGATTACGACGACATCGTCACGATGGGATTGCCGCTGAGCAATGACGGCAAGCCGGTGCCGAGCCAGGCAATCAACGCCTGCGGCCTGATCCCCAAGGGGGCAAAGAACGTCGAGGTGGCGAAGGACTTCCTCAAATATTTCATCCAGCCGAAGGTCAACAGCGAGTGGCTGAAGACCGGGGTCGGACGCAATATTCCGTGCATGCCGGCGATCGCGAAGGATGACCCGTGGTGGCGCGAGGACCCGCACCGGGCGGCCTATGTCCAGCAGGGCCTGCTCGGCCCAACGCTGCCGACCTTCTGGACCTTCAATCCCGCCTATGCCCGGCTGCAGAACGAACATGTCTGGCCGACCGCCTGGAGCGACATCATGACCGGGGGGATGACGCCGCAGGCGGCAGCGGAGAAGGCGTTCAAGCGCGCAGAGGAGATTTTCGCGAAATATCCGATCGCAGAGAGCTGAGACGCTTCGGTGGTCAAAGCGGGGTGCGGCCTGTGCCGGCTGCTGCCCGGTACTATCCCTTTTTGTTGATTGAGCCGCTCTGACGGGTCGCCCTATACTGCCGCGCAATTAGCGAAATTGCGCCGCGGCGATAGCGTCGCGCGACCCGGAAGGAGACGCAAATGCCTACACTGACGCGGCGATCGGTTCTGCGCAGCACCGTCGCTGTGGCCGCGGCCGGAACCCTGGCGCACCCCTTTGTCGCCCGGGCGGCGGCGAAAACCGCGGAGGTGTGGTGGATTCAGGGCTTTGCCCAGGAAGAGGACATCGCCTTCAAAAAGGTCGTCGAGGATTACCAGAAGGCCAGCGGCAATACGCTCGAATACAGCATCGTGCCGTATGCCCCGCTGCGCCAGAAGATCGTCTCGGCAATCACCAGCGGCGCCGTGCCCGACCTGTTCCAGAACAGCCCGACCGAGGTCAGCGCGCTGTATGCCTGGGACGACAAGCTGCTCGATGTCACGGACGTCATAGAAACCCAGAAGAGCGAATACACGGAGACCGCATTAACCTCGGCCTACAACTACAACAGCGTCAGCAAGAAGCGCAGCTTTTACCTGGTTCCCTATACGACCGCAGCGTTGCCGAACCATATCTGGCGGCCACTGGTCGAAAAGGCTGGCTTCACTATGGAAGACATCCCAAGGACATGGGATGCCTATTACGATTTCTTCAAAGAAGTGCAGAAGAAATTGCGCGCCCAGGGAGAGCGCAAGACCTACGGCCTCGGTTTTCAGGTGACGACGAACGGGAACGACCCGAACAACGTGTTCAACTATTTCCTGACGGCATATGGCGGCCAGGGCCTCGTCAGCCCGGACGGGAAATTGCACATCGACGACCCGAAGGTGAAGGAGGCGGTCATCAAGGCGATGACCTATCCGACGACCGCCTACAAGGAAGGCTTCGTTCCGCCCGGCGCGATCAACTGGAACGACGCCGACGACAACAACGCCTTCCACGCCAAACAGATCGTGATGGATCTCGACGGCACGATCTCGACCGAGGTCGCGATCTACGACAAGAAGCAGGATTACAACGACATCGTCACGATGGGCCTGCCGCTCAGCAACGATGGCAAGCCGATCCCGAGCATGGTCACCAATTTTGGCGGCATGATCCCGAAGGGGGCGAAGAACGTCGATGTCGCCAAGGAGTTCCTGAAGTTTCTGATTCAGCCGAAAGTCTGCAACGAGTTCCTGAAAACCGGGCTCGGCCGCAACATTCCGGCGATGAAATCCATCGTCAAGAACGACCCCTGGTGGTCCGAGGATCCGCACCGCAAGGCCTATGTCGAGCAGGGGCTGATCGGACCCACGGTGCCGGAGTTCTATGTCTACAATCCAGCCTACGCGCAGGTCCGCAACGAGCATGTCTGGAGCGTCGGGTGGACCGATGTCATGCAGGGCGGCATGACACCCCAGGCCGCCGCCGAGAAGGCGCTCAAGCGGGTCGAGGAGATCTTCGCGAAATATCCGATCGCCGCGTAGGGTGACGATGTTCGCTAAGGGGCACCGCTCGCGCAGAGTTGACCGCCCGCCGGCGGGTGCGCCGGCGGCTCGGTTTTCCAAGGATTTCCGCGCGGGCACGCCGCCGATATGCGAACGGCGCGGCGAGTGCCAGGACGGACGGCCGCGATCAGCGTTTGAGTCCATCGGCTGGCCGTCTTATATTGTAGGCAAAATAAACTAGCAGGCGGCCTGAGACCGGTTCGCAGCGCGAATAGGAAGGAAGCGCATATGTCTACGGTGATGCGGCATTTGGTGCTTCGCGGCTCGGTCAGCCTCGCGGCGGCCCGGGCGAACCATCGGATCGCCGGGTTCGGAGGCGGCTCATGACCACTGCATCGGCTATCGAACTCGGCCGCCCGACGGCGCCTCGGCAATCGCTGTGGCGCTATTGGCGGGGCGGCCTGCGCGGCTCGGAGTTCACCTGGGCGATCGCCTTTGTCGTGCCCTATATCGCCGTGTTCTTCGCCTTTGTCGTCTATCCGGTGTTCTATGGGCTGTGGATGGGCAGCAACCCGGCCCTGTACGCCGAGGTGTTCTCCGACCCGATCTACCTGAACACGCTGGTCAACACCGCGGTTTTTCTGGCCTTCGGGGTCAACGTAAAACTGTTTCTGGCGCTGTTGCTGTCCGGCTTTTTCATGCGCCCGGGCTGGTGGACGAAGACGCTCTTGCTGATCTTCGTGCTGCCCTGGGCGATACCGGCCTTGCCGACCTTCATCTCGATCCATTGGATGCTCAATGGCGAGTGGGGGCTGGTCAACAACGCGCTGTACATCCTGTTCGGCGTCGACGGCCCGTCCTGGCTGAATTCGCGCTGGCTCGCCCTTGGCTCGGCGATCCTGTCGCATGTCTGGAAATGGACCCCGTTCTGGACAGTGATCCTGCTCGCCGGGCGGATGTCGATCCCGCAGGAGATCTATGACGCGGCGAAAGTGGACGGCGCCACCGGGATGCGCCGGTTTGTCCATGTCACGTTCCCGCTGCTCGCCAACCTCTATCTGGTGCTGACGCTGCTGGCGACGATCTTCCTGCTCGGCGACTTCAACTCGGTCTATTTCGTGACCGGCGGCGGACCGGCGAACTCGACGCATCTGCTGGCGACGCTCGGCGTCGTCCGCGACATGCTGGAGCTGGGCAAGCCGCAACTCGGCGTGGCGGCGGTCATGTCGGCGCTGCCGTTGCTGATCCCGCTGGTCATCATCCTGATGCGCAAGCTGAGAACCGCGGAGGTGCAGCTATGAGCACGGTAACCATCCAAACGGGGGTGCCCGGGGCTGCTGCCGGCCGGGCCGGCACGGCCCCGATGGAGCGGATGCGGCGCTCCGCCCGGCGCTGGCGGTACGCGACGAATGCAGGCGCCGCCGTGATCAGCGTGTTTCTGCTGCTATGGACGCTGATCCCGATCTACAACATGATCATGGTGTCGCTCGAGGCGGAGGGCGACGTGTTCAGCGACCATCTATGGCCGCCGCACGCCTCGCCCGACAGCTTCCGGGTCGTCGTGACCGAGGGCCATTGGTATCTCGAAGCGTTCTGGCATCAGTTCGGCAACAGCGTGTTCCTGGCCGGAATGGTCACGATCCTGGTGCTGCTGATCGGCTCGCTGACCAGCTTCGCGGTCGGGCGCATGCGCATCCGCAACGGCTGGCTGATCACCAACGCGGCGCTGTTGACCTATGTGATCCCGGCCTCGTTCCTGGCGATCCCGTTCTACCTGATCATGCAGCATTACGGGCTGAACAATAATCCGTGGTCGGTGATCGCGGTCCTGGTGACCTTCGCGACGCCCTACGCGATCTTCATCTTCCAGGAATACGGCCGCAGCATCCCGCTGGAGCTCGACGAGTCGGCGCGCATCGACGGCGCCTCGCCGTTCCAGATCTATTACAAGATCTATCTGCCGCTGATGGCGCCGGCTTTGGTCGCCGTCGGCACCTATGCGCTGCTGCTGGCCTGGAATGAATACCTCTACCAGTTCCTGCTGCTGTCGAGCGACCGCAGCATGACCGTCGCAGTCGCGCTCGGGAAGTTCCTCAACAGCGACGTGGCGCCGTGGAACTATATGATGGCGACCGCGATCATCTATGCCCTGCCGCCGATCGCGACCTATTACATTTTCCGCCGCCGCATGAGCTCCGGGCTGACGATGGGCGGTGTTAAAGGCTGAGCCCAACCCGAGCGGGATCAGTCTCGTGGTCAGTCTTCCGGGGGAGCCTGTATAGGCACGGCGCCGGCGCGTTGCTGGCGTCGGCCTTGGCGGCCTCTTCGGGCTTGGCTCAGCAGGCGGATCCGTCCGGGTCGGTCGTTCTGCCGCCGGTCGAAGTTATCGCGACGCCGCTCAGCTCCGGATCGCCCATCGATCGCTGGAAGGTTCCCGGCACCGTCGAGACATTGTCGGGCCCGGACATCGCGCGCGGACACCCGGCCTCGGCGGCGGAGATCCTCGGCCAACAGCTGCCGGGCGCAAGCCTCAACGATCTGCAGGGCAACCCCTTCACCCAGGATCTGCGGTACCGCGGTTTCGCCGCGTCACCGCTGCAAGGCACGCCGCAAGGCCTCGCGGTCTACGAGAACGGCGTGCGTCTCAACGAGGCGTTCGGCGACACGGTCAACTGGGATCTCGTGCTGCCGACGGCGATCCGCAGCATCGAGGTGTTCAGCAACAATCCGATCTTCGGGCTCAACGCGCTCGGCGGCGCCGTCAACATCGCGATGAAGGACGGCTTCACCTATCAGGGGCTTGAGACGACAATCTCGGGCGGGTCGTACGGCCGCATCGGGACGACGATGCAATACGGCATCGAGAGCGCGCCGTGGGCGCTCTACGTCGCCGCCGACGCGATCCGCGACGATGGCTGGCGCTTCCAGTCGGAGTCGCACGTCGCGCGCCTCTATGCCGATCTGGGCTACCGCGTGCCGGGTTCGGAAGTTCACTTCGTGGTGTCCGGCGCCACCGACAAACTGGGTGTGATCGGCCCGACCCCGATCGAGTTGACGCGCCTCGATGACCGGTCGATCTACACCTGGCCGCAGACCACCCGGAACGAGGTCGGCACCGTCGCCCTCAATGGCAAGTTCGATCTCAGCCCCGCCTGGAAACTGCAGGGCAATCTCTACGTCCGGCGTTTCGACCAGACGCATGTCGACGGCAATGCCGGCGATTTCGAGGCTTGCAGCCGGCAATCCTCGTCCGGCGGCCAGCTCTGTCTGCAGGACGATGCGTTCGGCACGCCGCCCGGCGGCAAGACGGCGGCGTTCCGCGACCAGTTCGTCATCCTCGGGCCGAACGGCGCCACGATCCCGGCGCTGCCGAAGATGCCCTATGGCACGGTCGACCGCACGACAACCGGATCGACGACCGTCGGCGGCTCGCTGCAAGCCGCGAATACGCATCAGTTGCTCGGGTATCGCAACAATCTGGTCCTCGGCGCCAGCATCGACCACAGCGACATCGCGTTTCGCTCCGGGACCGCGCTCGGCTTTGTCTATCCCGACCTGTTCGTCGGCGCCAACCCCTCTGTTCCCGGGACCGGGTTCGGCCCGATCCGCACGCTCGGCAATCTCGGTTTTGCGCCGGTCGATCTGTCGGCCGCCAACAATTATCTCGGGCTCTACGCGACCGACACTTTCGACATCACCGACCGCCTGTCGTTCAGCTTTGGCGGACGGCTCAATCTGGCGTGGATCGAGACCTGCGATGCGAGCGGGACAGCGCCCGAACTGAGCGGCTCGCATCACTACGCGCGGTTCAACCCGTTTGCCGGACCGGCCTTCAAGATCACGCCGGATCTGTCGATCTATGCCGGCTATTCAGAATCGAACCGGGCGCCGACGCCGCTCGAGCTGAGCTGCAGCAACCGCACTCATCCGTGTCTCCTCGCCAACGCGCTGGTCGCGGACCCTCCGCTTCGGCAAGTCATCTCGCACAGCTACGAGACCGGCCTGCGCGGCGAGTACGCGATGGCGCCGGAGGCGAAGCTCAGCGGCAAGCTCGGGCTGTTCCGCACCGACAGCGATGACGACATCATCGCGCTCGCCAGCACGATCCAGGGCCGCGGCTTTTACGCCAATGTCCCGGCCATCCGGCGGCAGGGCGCCGATGCCGCAGCCCAGTATCAGGCGGGGCCGTGGCGGCTCTACGCCAATTATGCCTTTGTCGACGCGACGTTCCAGTTCACCGGACTGCTCGCCTCGCCGAACAATCCCGCCGCCGATGCGGACGGCAACATCCTGGTGCGTTCGGGTGCCCGCTTACCCTTGGTGCCGCGGCACCAGTTCAAGACTGGGCTCGATTATTTCGTGACGCCCAGCTGGGAGATCGCCGGCGAGCTCGTCGCGTTCTCCGGCCAATTCTATGCCGGCGACGAATCAAACCAGAACCCGAAATTGCCGCCTTATTGGGTCGCCAATTTGCACACGTCCTACCAGATCACCGATCGGATCCAGGTCTTCGCCGATGTGCGCAACCTGTTCGACAGGCGGTACGCGACCTACGGCACCTTCTTCGAGCCGAGCGGCGTCAGGAACGCGATCGCGATCGCGCTTAACGATCCGCGCACGATAACCCTGGCGCAACCCCTGTCGATCTACGCGGGGCTCAAGTTCACCTGGTGAAACGGCGCTACTAACCGAATTTCATTTTAGCGCGAAGGTCGCACCACCTGGCGACGATTTCCTTGCGCACCCGGAGCCGCCCCCAGGTTTCAGGTCGTGTACAAGCGCCTGAATACGGCGCACCACCGTCGTGTGTTCCGTACCGATCGCTCGGCTACTGCCGAACGCGTCGCCCGTCCGGGTGACCGCGAGAAAGTATCGAAGGTCGGCCCAACTCCGACAGGCTTTCTGTGTCCCAACGCCCTTGCGCGTTAACGCACATCAATTGGGAATATGTCGCCGTTCATTCGATTAAAAACGTTCACAGTTTTCGGTGGTGAGGAAGTGGCTTGGTCTCTCGCGGCCGACCTCATCACTCGAAGAAAGTACTTCTATGTGTGTTGACTACGATCGCTACGTTGACACGAACCTGATGAAAGACCCTGTGAGCGCTCGGCAGTTCGTTATCGGTGCCATCTGTGCCATCGCCGCGGTCGCCATCTGGGCTGGTTGGCTGGTGATGATGCGGCTCGGGGTCACCACCACCCTGACGGCGTTTGACTTGACCGCCCTGCGATACGCGGTTGCCGGAGTGGTCTTGTTGCCGGTCGTCCTGCGCCGCGGCTTTGCGTTCAACCGTCTCGGGTGGTCTGGCTTCACGGCGTTAGTGATCGGTGCGGGCGCTCCGGTGCCGCTGTTGGTCGGCGCCGGCTTGTCATTTGCGCCTGTCGCCGATGCAAGCGTGCTGACGTACGGCATCGTGCCGCTGATCGTCGCCTTCCTGGCGGCGGTCGTGTTCAAGGAACGGCTCGTGCCGATCCGGAAGGCCGGCCTTGTCCTGGTGGGGCTAGGTGGCTTGGTGGTCGGCGGTCTCGGTATCTCAAGCTTTGGCGGACGACAGAGCATCGGCCACTTGTTGTTCCTGTCGGCTGACTGCTTGTGGGCCTGCTACATGATGGCGATACGGCGCGCTCGCCTCGACGGCCTGCACGCGGCCGCCATCGCCGCCGTCGTCTCGCTGCTCGTTTATCTTCCGTTGTATTTGACCTTTGTCGACAACAGACTCCTCGAGGTCAGCGCAGCGGACCTCGAAGGTCAGGCCCTCTATCAGGGCGTGGTGGCTGCGGCGGTCTCCCTTGCCCTTTTCGGCCGCGCTATTATCCTGTTGGGCGCATCGAACGCAGCCGCCTTTGTCGCGCTCACTCCGGTCATGGCGGTGCTGATGGCCATCCCAGCGCTTGGCGAGTGGCCCGCCTCGGTCGATTGGCTTGCCATCGGGGTGATCACGGCAGGCGTCTATCTTGCCAGTGGCGCCCTGGTGCCGCGACGAGGCGAAAATCCCGCGGGCAGGCGCTGACGCCCTATTCAAGCAATGTACAAACCGACGAACTTCCTCAGCGGCAGGCAGAATGTGGAGCCGCGGCGCTGATTGCCGTCGGCGCATGGAAGAGAGAACGGCTCCGCTCGACTTCGGCCGCGATGAAAGCGGCAACCTCCCTGACATGCGCGGCTCTCCTATGGTCTTCGTGAATGTGCATGTGATAGGAGCGCGTGAACGACACTTGCTCGGACAGCACCGGAAGGAGTGTCGGATAGCCGGATGCGACGAAAGCGGGCAGCACGCAAAGGCCACTTCCTGACAGCGTGGCATGGAGCTGCGCCAGGACATTCGTGCTCCGGATGCGAGGCTCGACCCCGATCGCATCGGAGAAACTGATCTCTGGCGGAAACAACAGTTCTTCGACATAGCCGATGAAGGGGTGCTGCTTGAGATCTTCCCTTGCACCGATGGGCGCCGCCGCGTTCAGATAGGCCCGCGAGCCGTAAACATACGTCCGGTGATCGGTGAGGCGCCTGGATACAACGCGCATCTGCTCCGGGCTCGAATGGGCGATGGCAATATCCACCTCTCGCTTCAATAGGCTGAACGGCCTGGCGGTGGTCAAAATCTCGATTCTCAGCTCGGGATGCCGGTCGGTGAGTGTCCGCACGCGCGGCGCCAGGAAGACGCTGCCAAACCCATCGGGTGCGCCGATGCGAACCGTTCCGACAATCGTCTGTCCTTCGCTGCTCGTAGCCGCCTTTGCGACAACATAGGCGCTCTCGATTGCTTCCGCGCCGGCAAGAAGCCGTGCGCCCGCGTCAGTCAATCCGTAGCCGCTGTTGCTCTTGTGAAAGAGACGGCTGTTCAGCTCGTCTTCAAGCGCCTGAATGTGGCGCGCCACCGTCGTGTGTTCGGTGCCGAGTTGCTTGGCTGCGGCCGAGAGCGTGCCCGCCCGGGCAACCGCGAGAAAGTATCGAAGATCGTTCCAGTTCTGATTTGGCTTTTTGTTCCCCATGCGAGCGGCTCATGAACGCGCATCAATTGGGAATATGTCACCCTCCAACGCGGCCTGCGGAAACGGCTGTGGGTGGGCAAGGTGCTCGACGGCGGCTGACGTAACCTTCGCCCTAAGATGAAATCCAATTTAACTGACATCTTCCTGTGACGCGGCCGAGCCATTAACGCACATCGATTGGGAATAGATCGCCGTTCACTGGGACAACCACACTCATAAATTCCAGGCGGCCGACATCCTGGCCCTCTCATCAGACCAGATGATGTCAACGTGCTCTGTCAGCAACCGCAGGGAAACCGCCATGACAGCTACCAAGCTTGAGCGAAACGCCGACCGCTCGTGCCAGCAGCCTGAAGGAAAGGAACGGATGCTCGACTCGATCCAGGAAACGCTCGACGCGGCGGTGGAGCACGACCCGGCGAGCGAGGTCTACCGTGTCAGCCGCGAAATCTTCACCGATCCGAAAATCTTCGAACTCGAGATGAAGCACATCTTCGAGGGCAACTGGGTTTATCTGGCGCACGAGAGCCAGATCCCAAACCAGAACGACTATTTCACCACCTACGTCGGCCGTCAGCCGATCTTCATAACGCGCAACAAGGATAACGAGGTCCATGCCTTCATCAATGCCTGCAGTCATCGTGGCTCGATGATTTGCCGTCACAAGCGCGGCAACAAGGCGACCTTTACGTGCCCCTTCCACGGTTGGACCTTCAGCAATTCCGGCAGGTTACTGAAGGTGAAAGATCCGGACGGCGCCGGGTACCCAGATCGCTTCAACACGGAGGGCTCGCACGACCTGGCGAAGATCGCCCGCTTCGAATCCTATCGCGGCTTCCTGTTCGGCAGCCTTAACCCGGACGTGACGTCGCTCGCCGAGCATCTCGGTGAGACCACGAAGATCATCGATTTGATGGTCGACCAGGCGCCCGACGGGCTCGAAGTCCTGCGCGGCTCGTCGAGCTACATCTACGACGGTAACTGGAAGTTGCAGGCTGAGAACGGCGCCGATGGGTATCATGTGTCATCGCTTCATTGGAACTACATCGCCACCACCAGTCGCCGCAAAGCGGAATCTGATGACATAAAGGCGGTGGACCTCACCAACATGGCTAAGCAAAAGGGGGGCTACTACTCGTTCAAAAACGGCCATTTGGCGGTCTGGTCGCAGTTTGCCGACCCGACGAGCCGGCCTCTCTATGCGCAATTCGACAACCTCGCTGCGGCGCATGGTCGCGTGAAGGCCCGATGGATGGTCGGGACCCTGCGAAACCTCTGCCTCTATCCGAACCTCTTTCTGATGGACCAGATGAGCTCGCAGCTGCGCGTGAGCCGCCCGCTCGCAGTCGATAAGACCGAAGTGACGATCTACTGCATCGCGCCCAGGAACGAGCCGGCCGAGCAGCGGGCGCGACGGATCCGCCAATATGAGGATTTCTTCAACGCCAGCGGCATGGCGACGCCCGACGATCTGGAGGAATTCCGAGCCTGTCAGCAGGGCTACATGGGCAAGGCGATGCGCTGGAATGATCTGTCGCGCGGCGCGACGCACTGGATCGAGGGTGCGGACGAGGCCGCGCAGGAAATCGGGCTGCATCCGCTGAGGAGCGGGGTGAGGGTCGAGGACGAAGGCCTGTTCCTTGTCCAGCACGGGCATTGGTCCGAAGCGCTGCGCGCCGCCGTGGTCAAGGGAGATGCCGCATGAGCACCTCCCACCTGTCCGAGATCGAAGCGTTTCTCTACGCCGAAGCCCGCGCCCTGGACGATCGGGAGTGGGAGGCGTGGCTGACCTTCTACGCGCCCGACGCCAGCTTCTGGATGCCGGCTTGGGACGACAATGACAGCCTCGTGGAAGACCCTCAGACCGAGATTTCCCTGATCTACTACGCCAGTCGCGGCGGGCTCGAGGATCGCGTATTCCGCGTAATGACCGAGCGGTCGACCGCGAGCACACCCGCGCCGCGGACGTCGCACAACATCTCGAACGTCGAAATCCTGTCCCACAGCGGCAGCAGAATGGAACTGCGCTTCAATTGGCTGACACTCAGCTATCGTTACAAAACCGTCGACACCTATTTCGGCACATCCTTCTACACGCTGGATGTTGCCGGAGAGCGTCCCCTCATCGAGGCCAAGAAGGTCATCTTGAAGAACGATTACATCCATCACGTGATCGACTTCTACCACATCTGACGATCGTCACCGGCGGCAGGAAAAGCATGTCTCATAAGATTGCTCTCAATTTCGAAGATGGGATCACCCGCTTCATCGCTGCGAACGAAAGCGACAACATCGCCGATGCCGCGTATCGCCAAGGTATCAATCTACCGCTCGACTGCACCAACGGTGTTTGCGGCACCTGCAAATGCCGCGTCGAGTCCGGCGAGTACGAGCGCGGAAATTACGTCGAGGACGCGCTGTCCGACAGTGAGGCAGCGCAAGGCTACGCGCTGGCCTGCCAGATGCGGCCGAAGACGGACCTCGTCGTTGCGATCGCTGCGTCGTCTCGGGTCTGCAAGACCCGAGGTCAGACGTATCGGACGCGCCTACATTCGGTGCACCGACTCTCGGAGACCACGATTGCGTTCTCGCTGGATCGGTCGGATGCGTTCACCTTCCTCCCCGGTCAGTACGTGAACGTCTTGGTGCCAGGCACCGACCAGCGACGGTCCTATTCCTGCAGCTCACCGCCAGGCGCGGAGACCCTAGGCTTCCTGGTGCGCAACATACCGCCCGGGGTTATGAGCAGCTACCTGCGTGATAAGGCTGTGCCTGGCACGCCAGTCGAGTTCTCCGGCCCGGCCGGCGGCTTCTACCTGCGTGAGATCAAACGCCCGCTGCTGCTTCTGGCGGGAGGCACTGGCCTCGCGCCGTTCCTGTCGATGCTGGGAAAAATCAGCGAGACGGGGAGCGAGCACCCGATTCAACTGGTTTACGGCGTCACCAACGATGTCGACCTCGTGGGCATCGAGCAACTTGAGGATTTTTCGACCAAAATCCCGGGCTTCTCTTTTGTCACTTGCGTGGCGGCCACAGACAGCGCTCATCCGCGCAGGGGTTATGTGATGGCTCATGTCGAGTCGGGCTGCCTGAATGGCGGCGATGTGGACGTCTATTTGTGCGGCCCGCCTCCCATGGTCGACGCAGTCCGCGGCTGGCTCGGCGAACAGAGCATGACAACGGCAAATTTTTATTACGAAAAATTCGCGCTGAGCGGTGTGGTCGCGGCGATTGGCGAAGCACAGTCGGCACGCATCAACGGTTGACAGTGCCCCATGGAGGCTTCGGTGGACGGTATCTGCTCCGCAGATTTTGTCGAGCGCGTGCGCCTCAATCAGTCGAGGCTGTCGTCCGAGATGAAGTCGCAATACGACTTCATCATCTGCGGATCGGGTTCGTCGGGCTCTGTCGTGGCACGACGGCTGGCGGAGAACCCGGAGGTCAGTGTCCTGCTGATCGAGGCCGGCGGCGAAGATAACGTGCCCTGCATCAACGAGCCCGGGCTGTGGTCCCGGAACCTCGGGTCAGAACGGGACTGGAACTTCTTGGCTGAGCCGAATCCCCATCTGAACGGACGCGTCATCCCGATGAACATGGGAAAGGTTCTTGGTGGCGGCTCGAGCATCAACTTGATGGCCTGGATGCGCGGGCACAGGAACGACTGGGATTTTTTTGCCAACGAGGCAGCAGATCCCGCTTGGAGTTACGAGTCGATTCTAGGCATTTATCGCCGGATCGAAGATTGGCATGGCGCGCCCGATCCGGACCGCCGTGGCGTGGGCGGACCGGTCTTTGTTCAGCCTGCACCCAATCCGCACCCCATTGCATCCGCCACGCTCGAAGCAGCGCGATCGGCCGGAATTCCGACCTTCGACAGCCCGAACGGACGCATGATGGAGGGTGAGGGCGGTTGTTCCATCATCGACGTCCTGATCCGTAACGGACGACGGCAGTCCGTCTTCCGCGCCTACGCCTTCCCGTACATGGATCGGCCGAACCTCACGGTGCTCTCGCACGCCCAGGTCACGAAAGTGACATTCGAGGGTAGGCGCGCCACCGGCGTCGAGCTTGTCCATGAGCACAAGCACTCCCGCATTCGGGCCGGGCGTGAAATCGTCCTCTCTCTGGGCGCGATCAACACTCCCAAGGTGCTCATGCATTCGGGTATCGGCGACCGATCCGCGCTGCGCTCCTTCGGCATCCCGGTCGTACAGCATCTTCCGGGCGTCGGGCAAAACTTCCAGGACCACGCGGGCATCGGGTGCCTGTGGGAGCATCCCGAGTTCCCGGCGCCGCGCAACAATGCCGCCGAAATTACCTTCTTCTGGAAAAGCGCCTCCGGCGTTGAAACGCCGGACCTGCAAACCTGTCAAGGCCAGGTACCGATGCCCAGCATCGAGACCGGCGCGCGGTTTGCGCCGCCGGCCAAATCCTGGACAATGTTGGCGGGTGTCGTCCGGCCGACGAGCCGGGGCCGAGTGTATTTGTCAGGACCGAATCCGGACGATCCCCTGCGGATCGAGGCCAACCTGCTGTCGCATCCCGACGACATCAAGGCCGCGCTGACCGGTGTCGAGCTCTGCCGCGAAATAGGCAACTCTCAAGCGCTCCGTCCCTTCGCAAGGCGGGAGGTGATGCCCGGCAACCTGAAGGGGCTCGAATTGGAAAACTTCATCCGGGACGGTGCGATCAGCTATTGGCACCAGAGCGGCACGGCCAGGATGGGGCGGGATGCCATGTCGGTCGTGGACGGCGAACTCAGAGTATTTGGGCTCAAGAATCTCCGGATTGCGGACGCCTCCATCATGCCCCGCGTGACGACCGGCAATACGATGGCGGCATGCGTTGCCATTGGCGAGCGCGCCGCAGAGATGCTGAAGACCGCGCACGGCGTTTGAGATCCTGCAATTGGAAAACACACACGCCAGCGAGTTCCGGCAGCACAGCCCCGATTTCCGATCCGGTGGTGATCGCCGGTGACCGTGACGATACGGCCGCGATGCCGCGCTATTCCTGCGGGTAGCGCCACACCTTGGCCGGCTGCTGGGCGGTCTCGTCGATCGTCCATTGCGGCAGGGCGATGCCGTCGGATACGTCGCTGAACACCATCCGGACGCGGGTGCCGATTCCGACCTGCTTGACCAGCTCAGGCGATGCAAGCTGGCCATCCGGCGTGCAGAGATTGCCGATCACGCGCAATGCCTCGTCGGGGGTCGGCTCGCCCTTCTGGGTGTCGAGATCGACCAAGAGGATCAGATACGGTGTCTTGCCGCGGAAGGCCGGCTGGATCGCGTGATGCACCTCGCTGTAGGAATGCACCGCGCCCTTGCCCTCGACCTTCTTCCAGCTCGACTCGCGCGACATGCACCACGGGCAAGCGGTGGTCGGCGGATACCGTAACCGGCCGCAACCGGCACAAGCCTGCAGGTGGAAATCGTGCGCGGCGCAATGCTTGAAATATTCGAGATTCTCGACGTCGAGATCATCGACGCGCAGCCCCATGCCGAGATATTCACCTTCGAGTGCCATCGCCGTTTCCCCTTTTCCTCAGCCGCGCCGCATGACCATCGATGACGCCGTCGCCGGGTTGGCCCAGCCGAGATTGGCGCTGACTTCGACATCCTTGACCTGGCGGCAGCCGCCCTCGCGATAATCGTAGGTGTGCCGGCGCTTGCCGTCGGGTCCGACCGGGCAGGAATCATCGACGTCACGCCGCAGCTGGCGGGTGTTCTCGATGACCATGTTCATGCCGTGGGTGTAGCCCTCGCAGAGATGGCCGCCCGACGTGTTGTTGGGCCGCCGCCCGCCCAAGGTGATCGTGCCGTCGCTGACGTACTGGCCGCCCTCACCCTTCTTGCAGAAGCCGTAATCCTCGAGCTGCAGCATCGTCGTGAAGGTGAAGGCGTCGTAGGAGCCGGTGATGTCGACGTCGTCCGGCCCGACCCCGGCGTTCGGCCACAGGATTTCCTTGGCGTAATATCCGGCGACCCGCGAGATCGGCCCGTGCTGGTAATGCATGTCGAGCCGCGGCTTCGAGCAGCGGCCGACGACGCCGCGGATCAGGACGAGCGGCTGCTTCAGATCCTTGGCGCGCTCGGCGGTGGTCACGATGATCGCGGTGCCGTTGTCGGTCTCGACGCAGCAATCGAGCAGATGCAGCGGCTTGCAGATAAAGCGGCTGTTGATCACGTCCTCGACCGTGAAGCGCTTCTTGTAATAGGCCTTCGGGTTGTTCGAGGCGTGGCGGCTGTGGAACATCTTCACGTGCGCGACCTGCTCGGGCGTCGTGCCGTAATCGTACATGTGGCGCATGAAGGTCGGCGCGAAGCTCTGCCCGGCGCTCTGCCAGCCATAGGCGCGGTTGTGCAGCATGTCGCCGGCGACCGGCGCGGCCGAGCGCGCCCCAGTGCCACCGATCCGCACCTGCGAGAAGCCGTTCATCGCGCGGAAGATCGCGACCGTCTTGCACAGGCCGGCCTCGATGATGCCGATCGCGATGCCGACCAGCGCCTCGGTCGACGAGCCGCCGCCGACCACGTCCATATAGAAATTCAGGCGGCAGCCTAAATCGCCGGCGATGAACGTCGCCGATGTCGAGTCGCCGCCGGAATAGTCCAGCATGCCGTCGATGTCGCTGGCCTTCAGCCCGGCGTCGAGGATCGCGTTGCGGACCGCCCAGCTGCCGAGCGCCCGGGTGGTGACCCCGGAGCCGCGGGTGTAGGTGGTCTCGCCGATCCCGACGATCGCGTATTTGTCGCGCAGATATTTCGGGGTCGTCCCATCGACCTCTTGTCGCGGCAATGGCATGCGCTTGTCCCCTTTCCTCCTGTCGTCATCCCGGCGAAGGCCGGGATCCACTTGTCGGCTTTTCGAGCAAGCGTAAGAGTGGGTCCCAGTCTGGGCCGGGACGACGGCTGATTAATACAACCGATAGAACTTCAGCGCGGTGTTGTGGAACATCGCATTCTTCTCGTCGTTCGAGTAGCCCTCGGAGACGCGCTTGAACGCATTCCACAAATTCGAATAGCTGCACATTCCCTTGTCGACCGGGAAGTTGCTTTCGAACATCGCGCGGTCGGGGCCGAAGGCCTCGATGCAGGTGTTGAGGTAGGGCGCCCAGGCCTTGGCGAGCTGTTCCGATGACGGCGCCGAATCCTGCCGGCCCATCTCGAAGCCCATCAGCGAGGGCATGCCAAGCCCGCCCAGCTTGATGTAGACGTTCGGGAATTGCCCGAGC